>Ga0307509_10010551_pt1 | contig 11302 bp, 17 predicted proteins | sample 10_EM_MG_FD_202245 | JGI IMG/M metagenome (GOLD analysis project Ga0307509, IMG submission 202245) | Populus trichocarpa ectomycorrhiza microbial communities from riparian zone in the Pacific Northwest, United States - 10_EM | ecosystem: Host-associated > Plants > Roots > Unclassified | place... | reverse complement strand
TATCCTTCTATGAACTTTTGAATAACCTTCTTTGATATTTTTTGGTTTTTATATCCTCAGTCAAGAGTACAATTCTTTTTAAAATTGACAATCTTAAAACAACTATACCAGAGCAAGGATTTCTCACTATGAAATAAAAACTAAATTTTCTGATTCTCTATATTATAAAGTACTTGGGAGTTGATTTTCAATTTGATGCTGCTTTTGACGTTCCGTATCATCTCCTCAACACCCCCGGGGTTTACACTCGATTCCCTTTTGACACCATCTCGTGACCCTCTGTTTTGGACCTAGCCTTCGCGAATACCGCCCTCTCCACCTTTGTCTCTTCGTGGGACACCCTCCTCCCCTCCACTGGCTCAGACCACGTTCCATGTGTGATAACACTAAAACCGCCTGCGATTATGCACCCCCCCCTACTCCACACTGGGCCCTCCTTGACCTAGAGGCGGTAGGGAAAGCACTGGATACCTTCACCACACTACCCTGCCCCGCGAGGCCCACGCCCAACTCCATGAGTAGGTGGTTCGACATCTCCTCCACCCGCCTTACCTCCATTCTGACCTCCCATGCCCCGAGCAAGCGCCCCTGCCCCAGCTCGAAGCCAGGGTGGTCCCCTCGCCTATCGTCTCTGAGAAGGGAATACCACAAGTTCGCAAGGGTGTCCTGCCTCAGCCCCTGGTCCCGACCACATCCCATACTCTGTGTGGAAATCGGTGCACCTGATCAAGCCCTCCCTTCTTCCTTCCCTCCTGGACCCCCGGTTGGCCCACGGTTTTCACCCTCCCTCCATCAAGAAAGCGCTTGGTATTGTCCTCGACAAACCGGGCAAACCCTCATACGACTCACCCTCTTCCTGTAGGGTTATCGTCCTCCTTCGTACACTCTCTAAAATTCTTGAGAGAGTGGTAGCGTCCCGCCTCTCAGCCCAGGCATTGATATGCTCCCTCATCCATCCCTTTCAGTGCGGGTCCCTCACCGGAAGGTCCACCGCCGATGCCGCCCTTGTCTTACAGCACAACGTTGAGTGCTCCCACCGCCTCTGATACAAAGTTTCCACTCACTTCCTCGATGTGAAGGGGGGTTTCGATAACGTAGAGGCCCCCTCGCTCCTCTCTCTCCTCCGCAGAAAGGGGGTCAGCCCGTACTTGGTCCAGTGGGTCGGTTCTTTCCTCAGGGACCGCACCTGCCGCCTGACGTTCCAGGGATCCCCCCGCCTTTTCGCCCCAGTCTCAGTTGGGGTCCCTCAAGGATCCCCCATCTCCCCCCTCCTATTCGTGATATACGTCTCCTCCCTCCACCCGGAAATTCCCAGGACACTGATTATCTCGTACGTCGACGACTTTGCTGTCACAGTGGCCTCACCCTCCTACAGAACCAACGTTGGCCTCCTTCCGAAGTCCTTCTCGGCGCTTCAGAGGAAGGCCTTGCCAATCATCATTTCCTTCTCGGTCCCGAAACCTGAGCTGATCCACTGGAGAACCGCTAGGAGCAATGAGCCACCGTGCTCCCTCCCGGTGCAGCTGGAAGACCAGCTCTTCTACCTACAGTCCCACCTGAAATGGCTGGGCTTCATATTTACCCCCACCTTTGACTCAAGGTCCCACTTCTCCAGGAGGTATACACTTGCGAATGCCGCCCTAGCCACGATCCGCCGCCTCTCCCCGCCAGGGATGGGCCTTCCACCCTACCTTTGTCTCTCCTTAGCGCGTTGGCTCCTTGCTCCGATTCTCCTGTATGGGTCCGCGATTTGGGCCCCTCCACTATCCATCATGGGCCTGATGTCCGTTTTCTGGCATTGGGTTTGTAGGTGGATCACCAACTGCTTCTCCTCAACCAACCTAACGTGTTTGCACAGGGAAGCCTGTCTTCCCCCGCTACCTGTTCTTGTACGCCACCAACGCCACCTTGCTGGCCTAAGGCTCATCTGCTCCCCCCCGGAAATAAACCCGGCCACGGCACGCCTCCCTAAGTCGGTTCCCACCTTCTCGCCCCACCGTGCCTCCTCAAAGGTGCGTGGGAAGATTACCTCCCAACCTTATCTCTTCTTCAACCTCGACTGGCGTGCGGCTCCAGACAAGATCAAGAACCCGAGATACCAACACAACGCTATCACGGCTTTGGCTAATGCGGCCGCCCCATTAGTAGGAGACGTCTCTACGCTGCCACCCATCTCTCTCCACTTAACAGACTCCCTACCCCCGATCCTGGGGATTGTTGCATCTTATTCGCGCCTCAAATTGAGGGCTAAACAACTGGTCCTTTCCCGCTGGTCTGCCACCCCGGCCCCCCTTTACTATCCCTACCCACCCTCAACGCGTCCCCACCCCTTTATTGGCCTGGGCAAATTTGTTGCAGGAAGGATACACCAGATGCGTTCTGGGAAAAGCTATCTCATGGCTCACCTCTCATGGGGCAATCCTGATGCCGACACGTCCTGCCCGTTATGCTCGGCGGCCCCGCAGAACCTCGAACATGCCATCCTGTCCCGCCCCTCCTCCAAGGGGTCTCGGACTTGGCCCATGAGGCCCCTGTCTGGTCCGACCAACAGGTGCTCCTTGCGCTGGCTGAGTTCATCCGCACCACTGCCACTGGTTTCCCTCCGGGGATGTCCCCTCTTGCTCCCGCCCACCACAAACCCCCTACAAATCCCCTCCTGATATTTACCGCCCTACCCGCCCCTGGCCCTCAAGACTAGTTAAGCGGTTTATACTTTCCTTGGGTTTTAGCTACGGCTGCTTTGCGACGATTATTGGTCGCGTTGGGGGAACTGGTTACCTTTGTTTCATTTGTTGATTGTTAGTTTGATTTTCGGTTTTGTTTTGGCCATATCGTTAAAGATGGATGTCATTTCTTGTACCGTAGAAACAATGAACATATGATTTAAAAAAAGAAAAAAAGAAAAAAAGGGAGTTGATTTTCAACACGAACCATCTCCCCTACACCTCCGGCGATTGAAATCTCAACACCAGGGAAATCATCGTGGGATTCCATCACCACCCCCTCTCCTCCCCCTTGATGCCTTCTGCCTAGGGGAGTGATGCTATCTCCCCTCCTCTCCCTTAGGGGATTACCCCCTCCTCTACGGGGTTCTTGTTCTTGTTCATCGTTGACTCCCGCTTATGAAGTTCAGTTCACCCCCTTACCCCGCACTTCCTTTGTACCTTGCTTTGGTTATGCACGGTCGGCATTTCATCCCCTTCGCTCACGGTCGATGCTGAGCTTTCCAAGCCCTTTGCGAAGTACCTTTCTGTCTCGGTTATGTGGTCCTGTCGGGGAACACTTCGGTTAGTAACTTCAGCACCACATCCCCATTTCGCATTTGGAAAAGCATCGGCCGCGGTTACTCTAGTCGCTCGTCTCAAGTGTTTGGACTACCTTCCCCCACACAGCCTCCTCTCTCCACCCTCTTGGTCTTCGTCACGTTGCTCGGTTACAGCTACATCCATCCACCCTCCTCCCATCTCCTAAGCTGGTACCTTACTGCTTCCCACCCGCAGTCGATCTTTCGGTCACTATACAAAAACCCGCCTCGGTTACGCCTGTCCTTCTGGCGGTGGCTAATCCCATTTTGGCACACCCGCCGGGGACCCCTCATCAGAGTCTCCGCCATTCCTATCCCATGCTGCCATCGGGCACCGCTTCGTTGCCTGGCACAGCTCCGGCGTGCAGGTCCACACTCTCACTTCCTAGCTCAGGCTGATATACCTCACTTATCAGACGTAACTTTCCTTTGTCTGGGGTTCATACATTCCTTTTGTTTGCTCTTTTGGCTTTTTGTAGATGTCGTTAAGGGTTCTCCTCTCCTTCCTGCTTGCTTCTTTCCATTCTACTTCCTTCGTATGTACGTGTATGTTGGTAGGTTTTGGTTGGGCAATGGGCGAGATGTGCGGTTGGTCTTATACCAGAGGGACTTGGGGGTTTGGATGTTTCCAGAGGTGAGGAGGTTACGGTTTTTGTTGGCCATAGCCTTAAAGCTGAATGCTGTCTTTGTACCTTTTTTTCTTTTGTACATTGTTTTTTTTTTAGTATAATTTTAGTATTGTTTAAGGTACCAACTCCCGTATGCAGATCGCTCTAAGACAGGAAAAACCTCCACCTACAGTCCATCCCGCATCCCTTGTGCTACAACCCTCTGACCCTGCCCGACACCAAAGGGTGCGGTACTATGGGTAGAAACTACAGAAGAGCGTATAGGCCTGAATACAATGAACCAAAAAGCCTCCACAGATGTGCAGCCCATAAGAAAACTCCCCAACCCAACAGTGAACAACCAAGGAAAGTACAGAAACCTGACAAATCCCAAGGGAGAAAAATCCCAGCTGAACCCATAAGCAACGCACCCATAGCCCACAACTGACCCAATTCTGCCGAAGCAGGGGAGGGGCCAAGGAGCCAGCAGGACCAAGCCGTAGGCCGATGATCACACACTAAGAGGTACGTATATATGTACATGGGGCTCTTATGTCCCGGACCCAAGGGCAGACACGACCACCAAGAGAAAGATCGGCAACCGAAACCAACACAAAGGGAAGTGTGTGGTAGGGCGAAGTAGCGACCGTTGGCCCACCGGAAACGAGCCCGGAAGGGAGTACATGTCACCCTGAGGCAACAGAGGGGGCAGGCATGAAACCCCTAACCCAAACACAGGCAAAAGTCACGCACGCAGCCATGACATTCACCCAAGCCCAGAGATCAGAAGAGAACAGAGGCCCAGGGTGTAGAAGCAGTATGGTGCCAGCGAAGACAAGCGAAGCGGTAGGGTGCCAGCCAATCCGACGGTGCGGAGCAGTGGAGAAGGAGGGGTAGACCCGAACGGAGAAGTGTGAGGGAAGGCGACCCAAGTGAGATCACGACTTTTCAACAATGCCCACGGTACCGGACAGGACTCTATGGAGAGAGTGCCATACCAGAGATGAGAGCCACCGGGGCCACTTCTTCACCGATAGCCCGAGACTGCGACCGACCCGTTGACGAGCTAAGTGGGTTGCCGACCGTGCAAATGCTCTAAGCGAGGTAGAGCAAGTGCAGGGTAGGGAGAGGAAACATCATCAAAGAAGAAGAAATCCATTACCCAGAGTGAAGAAAGCCCAAAGTGAGAATCCGAAGGGGAGGGAAGAGTAGAGGAGGTATGACTCCACCCCCTAGAGCGAGCTCATGCCGGGGGGCGGAGAAAAGAAAAGTGGTGATAATTGCGTGGTGTTGAGATTTGAATCGCCGGGTGTGTAGGCAAGACGGAAGATGCTGTCTTTGTACCTTTTTCTTTTTTTTCTTTTTTTTTTGAATCATATGATTATTGTTTAAGGTACAAAATCTTGCATGCAGCTCGAGCTATGGCTTAAAAAAACCTCCAATACCCCTGGGAAAAAGCCAACCCCCCAAGTCCCTCTGGTGTGGAACCAACCGCACATCTCGCCCCCGACAAGAAACCCTTGACTAGCTAAGAAGGTAGACGAAAGGAATCAAATCAAAGAACAAGCAGAAAGAGTCAGGAAAACCCATGGCACGATCATCGGAACAAAGGAAAAACAAAAACCAAAGGCAAAGCACCCACTTGAAAAGATCCCGGATATTTAATGTGGGGGTGACCAGGCTCGGCATAATCAAAGTCCTGGGGAGGCCAAAGGGGCCATCTATTTTGGCCGCACACTCGACAGAGAGGAAGGAGATAGTGCAATACCATCCTCCCAGAGGCAGGCTGTGAGGGACAGTGGTCATAGTCCGAAAGGTGAAGAAGTAGTTATGGATACCAGCCAGGGAGTTGTGGGTACCAGCCAAGAAGTTGGGGAAGCAGTAGGGTCCCAGCTGATCCAACTCTGTGAGGAGGAGAAGAAGGCGGGGTAGACCCAACTCTGTGCCGTAGAAACTATTGCAAAACGCGTTCCTGTCTTGACTAGGCAGCCTCTTAAAGAGAAAGAGAGTAGAGAAATCGACCATGTCCTGTTGAAGTGTTTTCTCTTACTGCAAACCGTGTACCCGGCCGTCTGTAACATGGGCGTTGAGAAGAGTGTTGCCGACCGTGCAAATGCTCTAAGCGAGGCAGAGCAAAAGCTGGGTAGGAAGAGGAAACATCATCAAAAGAAGACGAAATCCATCAACCCAAGGTGAAGAAAGCCCAAAGGGATAAACCTAAAGGCAGGAGAAGATGAGGGGAGATGCACTCCACCCACTAGAGCGAACTCATAAAGGGGGGTGGAGTTGGGAAAAGTGGTGATAATCTCGTGGTGTTGAGATTTCAATCGCCGGGTGTGTAGACGAGACGGAGGATGGCTGTCTTTGTACTATAAACAAAGACATAGGATTTAAAAAAAAAAAAGAAAAAAAAAAAACGGTCACAATAGTTACCATGAACCATCTCCGCTACACCTCCGGAGATTGAAATCACAACATCAGGGAAATCATCATGGGATCCACCGCCACCGCCTCTCCTCCCCCTTGATGGCTTCTGCCTAGGGGAGTGACGCTACCTCCTCCTCTTCTCCTCCTGGCCTCTTGGCCCCCCTCCTTGGGGTTCTTGCCTTCGTTCATCGTTGACCCCCGCTCATGAAATTCGTTGCTCCCCCTTTTCCCCGCCCAACCTTTGCACCTCGCTTAGGTTTTGCACGGTCGGCAACCCCTCTCGCTTCGTTTACGGTCGGCGCTGCTGTCTTCCAAGACCCTTCTGAAGTACTCCACCTCTTCGATTATGTGTGCCCCGTCCGGGAACACTTCGGTTAGTAACGTCACGGCCGCATCTTTTGCCTCGCTGTCGGAAAAGCATCGGCCGCGGTTGCTCTAGTCGGTCCTTTCTAGTGTTTGGGTCTACCCCTCCATCCTTGGCTCTGGCCTTCGTCCTATTGCTCGGTTACAGTTAGACTCCGCTCCCTCAGCATGTACCTCACTACCAGGTGGCTCCTCTCGCCCCCGTGGCTACCACGGTCGCATCCTCGGTTACGCTCTTCCATGGTATAGCACTACCTCCTTGATCGATGTCAATGCCTTGGGCTCAGAGTAATTGTTTTGGTCGCCAGCCCATGTCTGCTATTTTTGGCCGGCCCCTTTAGAGCGTTGTTTTTGTTCCTCTATTTGGTTTCCTTTCTAGTGGTTCTCCCTTCCTTCTAGCGTTTAGGCTGGATTTACTTTGGCAATATCCTGGAGTCTATGGCAAGGGTTTTCCTATTGTTTCCTGCTTTGCTGTTGTTTTCCAATCTTCTCTGTGTCCGCATGAAGGAGGCGTGAGGATTCTTCAGGCGAGATGTGCGCTCGGTTGCAGAGCAGAGGTACTTGGGATGATGCCTTTTTCCCCGGTGCCAGTTGTATAGTTTTGTCTACGTCATAGCTAGCGCTGCATGCGTGTTCTTGTACTTTAACAACAAATAGATGATGTATTCAAAAAGAAAAAAAAAAGTATCAGAGTACTTACCCACGCTTCCGCTCCCCTCTTTCCCCCCCCCTACATTTCTCAACCCCACCTCTTTCTGAGCACGATCTCTGCCCCTATACTCTTCGTCCTGACTGTTGGGCCTCGCGTCGCCACCCACCACCTACAGACATGGCCTCCCACCAGGGGGGCCACTCGAGAAACCCTACTCCAGCCCCTTCTCTCCCCTCCCGACCACAGGAAATCTCAACCATCTGGTTTCGATTTTCTACTAGACTGCAGCAGACCTAGGGCTCCCCGCCGCAGGTTTTCCCCCCATTACTCCGGCAAACATCTCTACCCTCTCTATCGGGGAATAAATGCTCCTCCCTCTACTTTCCACCTCACTCCAATCAAGAGTCCATATCGCAACTGCTCTCGAGAATCTCTCGACTGAAATACATGACTTGTCCCCTCAGGTTACCAACGTGGACCTCTCCCTGCCACCGCAAACCTCGCCCCACTCCAGGCATCTGTCCGTGACATTGCCTCCGGTCTTCCATTAGCTGCTAAGGCCCCTTTTCCCCCCCAGCGCTCTGGTGTCCCCCAACAGGCCACCCCCTCCTCGCGTGGGCCTCATCCCACCCCGACCAGCAACGCCTACCCCGCTCGCCAAGAGAAAGGGAAAGAGAGAGCGCCTCCATCTCCACCCCCACCACCACTTAACATGGTCTGGCCCTCCTCCGCAGCTGACCCAGATCTCCCGAGATACGACATGTCAACTTTCCCTCCCACACTATATGGCAACCCTGAGGCCTTTGCCAAGAAATACCCCCACACCTGGGAAGCGGAGGAATTCGCAAAACGGAAATGCCCCCCCTGTCCCGCTTGGACCCCCGGTCTTCTGGACCCCAACTGGCGACCCCCCACCACCATGGCCTCCAAGGCCACCCCCACCTAGTCTCAAGCTGTCGTACCCCTTGCTAAAGGAAAGAAGGGTCGTCAGGCGAGAAGTCCTGTCTCGGCTTCCTCTGTAGCAGTTGCGTCGGTTGAGGCTTTTACGAAATCTCGCCCTCCTCTCCGCCAAGCTGTCCGCAGATCTTTCCCCTGCAGAACGACCTTCGAACCCCACCCAGAAGCGCTCAAAATAGCAGCCCATTTCCAAGTCATCGCAGCTTCTGTCCTCAGAGAACCCAACTGCTCCCTTCCCCTTTCATTCACTTGCACCGTCAACGACAAAGGCTCAGTGTCACTGCTCAGTACTGACCATCACACCCCCGCCTCGGCTTATACCCCCTATTTCGCTCCCCTTACCTCGAGGTTGAACAAGGTCTTTCCGGTAGGCAACTCCCCTTGGGATCTCTTCAAACTCACTCTGAACGAAACACAACTTTTGATTTACTGCATCCCTCTTGCTTTCCTCGCCTCAGACGATGTCCAACTCTTCCCCTCTCTTCATGAGTCCATCCGCAATGTCATGGGAGTCTCAATTCTCTCAGCGCATTAGATTAACCCGGATCCGGAACCTCGTGATCAAAAATCAGCAACCCCCGTGGTTGTCACTGTGGCCCCGCCCGCGGCTTTCGCCATCCTCCCCTCCATCAACCTCTTCTCCCAAACCCGGAGAGTTGCGCAGAAGTCCTCCTCCTCTAAGAACTTCCAATGCAAGAAATGCTGGCAATTCAGCCACATCTCTACCCACTGTCCCAGCACACTGCCAGTCTGTCCATTCTGCTGGCTCACCCACACCAAAGCTGAGCATCGCTGCCCTAACCCTTCCTGCCCTAAGGGTGGCAATCTCCGACCTGTCCTTGCCTGCTATCCATCCTTGGTGGCATGCTGTCCTAACTGCCAAGAAGAGCACTCTGCGCGCAGCAAGGATTGCCCCTCCCCCCCAAAGGCCACTGCAGAGGCACCAGAAGTGCGATCTCGACAGTCGCAGGACAGCATGGATCTCGCTGAAGACCAGGCTGGCCCTTCGATAGGCCTTCGTCCTGCACCAGATGCCCCTCCTCACACCCCGAGTGCCCCTGTACTCCCCCGCGATGCTCCTCCACCTAGACAGAGAGCCCAACGCACCATCACCGTCACCGATCTCGCCCCAAGAGAGAGCGGTGATCAATCTCTAGACACCAACTCCTCCGAGGGCTCTGCCCATTAATGGATAGTTTTTTCACTCGTTCCACTGACAGCAGTGCTGTCTTCCCGTTCTTTCCAATTGGTCAACATAACTGCCTTGGGAGCTGGGATGTTTTTCTTTCATTTTTTCACAGCTTCACCATGGTGCCTAACCCTCCTTTGCTTATTGCTATGCAACACCCCCCCTCCAGACGTTCGGTTCTTCCAACATTCCCGGGATTTATGTCGTTCGCCCCCCCCCCTCCTGGCCACCCACGGGTAGCCATTTATGTTTCTCACACTTTCAACCAGCACTTGTCCTGCTCAACTATTTTTCACGACTCCTCGGAGATCCTTTCAGTTGATCTTTTTTCTCCGGAGGGTCTTTTTGGATCCCCCCACCCCTCCCTCAGGGTCACCTCAGTGTACCTTCTTCGTACAAATCCTCCTCCCTACCGCTCCATACCGCCTGAGCGGATGTTTTCCTTTCTTTCCTACCCTCACCTGGTTTTAGGTGATTTTAACCTCCACCAGCCATTAGCAGATCCCTGCCACTGCCTATCTGAAATAGAGTTTGCCATCTCTACACGCTACTTTGATGCCGCTTTCGAGGTCCCGTACCACCTTCTCAAGACCACCAGGGTTTATACTCGGTTCCCATTTGACAGCATTTCGCGACCCTCTGTTTTGGACCTGACCTTCGCAATTACTGCCCTCTCCCCTCTATTGTCCGCATGGGACAACCCCCTGCCCTCCACTGGTTCAGACCATGTTCCATGTGTGATAACACTAAAACCGCCCGCAATTATGCTACGCCCCCCTACCCCACACTGGGCCCTCCTTGACCTAGACGAGGTAGGGCAAGCACTGGATGCCTTCACCACACTACCCTGCCCTGCAGGACCCACGCCCAACTCCCGCATTAGATGGTTCAACATCTCCTCTACCTGCCTTACCTCCCTCCTAACCTCCCATGCCCCGATCAAGCGCCCGTGCCTCCACTCAAAGCCATGGTGGTCCCCTCCCCTATCGTCTCTGAGAAGGGAGTATCACAAGTTTGCAAGGATATCCCGCCTCGACCCGTCCACTCTCAACTGCAGCAATGTAGAAAGCTCGTGAACAACATACTTTAAGGCCATCGCCTTGGCCAAGAAAACACGCTGGTCGGACTTCCTATCCTCAGCCACTCCGCGCTCCCTCTGGAGGGCCAAGAGATTCGCATTCGGTCGCCCACCACAAAGGTTCCCGTACTCTGTGTGAAAGTCTGTACACTGCATCAAGCCCTCTCTTCTTCCTTCCCTACAAGACCCCCTGCTAGCCCACGGTTTTCACCCTCCCTCCCTCAAAAAAGCACTTAGTATGGTCCTCGACAAGCCGGGTAAACCCTCATACAACTCACCCTCCTGCTTTAGGGTTATCCTCCTCCTTCGTACGCTCTCCAAGATCCTTGAGTCAGTGGTAGCTTCCTGCCTTTCAGCCCAAGCAGCGATATGCTCCCTCATCCACCCCCTTGAGTGCAGGTCCCTCCCTAGGAGATCCACTGCCGATGCTGCCCTCGTCCTACAAGATAATGTTGAGTCCTTGCATCGCCTCCGCTACAAAGTCTCCACTCTCTTCCTTGATGTTAAGGTGGGCTTTGACAACGTGGAGTCTCCCTCACTCCTCTCTCTCCTCGACAGAACGGGGGTCAGCCCATACCTGGTTGTAACGGGGGCACACTATAGAGAGGTGAACTCTAAGGTTGCGACCGCACCAAAACTCAAAGTAGAAGATAAAGATAGAGTAAATAATTCACGAAGAATTAAAACGGTTAAACTTAATATCGTTAAGCTGAAAGCTTCACTC
>Ga0307509_10010550_pt1 | contig 11302 bp, 9 predicted proteins | sample 10_EM_MG_FD_202245 | JGI IMG/M metagenome (GOLD analysis project Ga0307509, IMG submission 202245) | Populus trichocarpa ectomycorrhiza microbial communities from riparian zone in the Pacific Northwest, United States - 10_EM | ecosystem: Host-associated > Plants > Roots > Unclassified | place... | reverse complement strand
TCATGTACACGAACCAAAACAGAAGGCTTACATATTTCCAAATGCACGTTATCGCCACGTGGTTTGAAATATTGCCGGCTGAGATAGGCTCAAAACCAAATTGTGTGATGCTAATAAAGCATGGCATATCATTTTCCATCCATGACCATGATTCCCTTTTTTTATTGCATCGTTAAAATTTTCTATGTGCGACGTGTCGTTGGCTGATATGAACTAATGGATGAATCAAACCACAAGCACCTCAATTTCTTAAATTGAAATTAATAGAGTTTTTTTTTTTTAAAAAAAATCCAAAATTGATACAACATTAATCTTCAATATCACCAAGCTATTTAATATAATATCATACGTTTATATATGTTGGGCGGATAAAAACTTTTCACACAATTATATATATATATATATATGAGCTAGATGTCGCAATTGCTTATATAATGTACCAGCTGTTAAAATCACTTTCAATGAAATACAGCTGGTACATTTATAAGCAATTGCGACATCTAGCTCCTCCATGTGTTTTTTTTTTTTTGTTTTTTTGTCCTTTGTCATGAACCCTAATGGCCATTATTGTACATGTTGGATGACTTTCATTCCAATTTTGAGTGGCGAAAATGCGCGTAGAATTTCATGGACATGGAATGTATATATTAGTAATTAATTAAATTACACCCAATACGGACGATACATGTCCATATTTCCCGTACGTGCATGTGTAGACTTTGTCTCCTTCAAAGATTTGAATAGACTTTTGATTAATTTCTTGGAAGCCAATTTCTATGAGATGTTGAAGAGAATATGGGGGACAGATTAAACGCGGGATTGAACGAGACATGAGCCGAGCTAGATCTTGACATGTTCAAGCTTTGTTAATTTAGAGTTAATTAGATAATTTAGTGTTTTTAGATATTTTAATGTGTTGATCTCCCTGTAAATCTCTGCACTCCAATAGAACCTGCGTTGAAGTTTCTTCAAGAAAGACTATTCCAGTTCAAATTGCTTGTGATCATAATTTCTTGAAGATTTACGAGATAGCTGATGCATGTAATATTCTTAATATTACATCATAATTTCTTAATATTCTTGGCCATGGGCCGTGATTCATGACTTTCATTGCTTGTGATCATTGCGGCCACTTTTTTTGTTTTTTGGGCAATCTTGGACTTCATTGCTTTGCTGTATAAATTATTGTAATTGCATTACTGCGTGCTTTTATGAACAATATATATATATACCTGGTTCTCTGGAATTTAAGAATATATCTGAGCAGTTGATGAAGATTAAATCCAAGTTAACAGTACTTGGGTTGGTACCTCAAGATAGTATCGGATTTGCAGATGTGTTTGTATTTGGTGCGGTAATGCATATTGTTTTTTTAAGATATTTTTTATTTAAAAATATATTAAAATATATATATATTTTTTTTACATAGCATCTCAAAATAATAATAAAATATCAATTTAATATTTTTTTTAAATAATTTATACTTATTCACAAGCAAGGCCTAAGTATTGTTTAATAGTTTGCCTTGACCAAGTGCTCTTATTCTCAAGCTGGTTGCTTATGATGCTTTATTAACTACAACAGTACAATCATGAGTTAATTTCTGTTCATTAAAAACGTATATAAGGCATTTGTGCCTCAACAATAATCAACACTACAATTAGTATAATTATTATAATTATTGCCATCATCACTATTATTATTATTCTATTATCATTATATTTTCCACATAATTATTTATGAAAATTGTAAAATTTATTCATCGAGTAAAAATATTATTTCTTAAACCCTTTTGTATTCAATATATGTTCATCGAGTAAAAATATTTAATATGATTCCTAAGAAAAAGGATATTTAACATGAACAAATTCGATGTTAGTGATAATGTTGCAAATTTATGAAATTAATATTTGTTCTTAGAAATGTTTTGGACCTTGCAATTCATTATCAAGGAACTAATCCTATTAAATCTTGATGAGTTGGGAAATATTAGCGATGTAGCCCATAATTTAAGAAGCTCAGCCCCAATATATACATATAAGACAGCATTCTCTAAAAAAAAAAAAACATTTATAAAGCAAATCCCAGTTCTGTCCCTGTCTGTGTTCTGGTTGAACCCTAGGATTATTATGTTTTGCTGCGACTCATCGCAATTCGCAAATACCCTGAAGTACCACCTACTTTGGTCCGGAAACAAAGAAGATTGTTGCTGTCATGCTCTTAGGGTGCGTTTTCTGAAAATTGATTTTTGAAAAATTATTTTTCAATTTTTTTTGTATTTATTTATTATTAAAAAAATTAATTAACAGAAAATATTTTCTAGTTAAAAAAAATTTGACTTGGTTTCAGAAAAGTGTTTTCTTTTTATTTTGAGCGGAAAACATTTTCCAAAATTTATGAAAAATTTAGAAATGTCATTATTTGCTGATTATATCAAATTTGGTCCTCAAACTTTTGGTTTATATATATATATATATTTTGAATATTTGTTTTTCAATTTCATCCCTTACAATTTAATTTTTATATAACTTTGGTTCTTATTTTTATAATTGTTATTTGCTTTTTCCTTATCATTTTTTAATTGAAATTTTTTATCTATCAAATTTGGTCCTTATTTTTTTTATTGTTACTTATTTTATTTGAAATAATTTATGAAATGTTAATTATTATTATTTTAATTTCTTCATCTTTTAATTTTTTTTATTTTTTAAAATTTGATCTCTATTATTTTGATTATTATTTATTTTATTTAAAATAATTTATTAAATTTTTTTTTTCAATTTCATTCTAATTCAACTTTTAATTTGTAAGATTTGTTCTTCATTATTTTAATAAATTTGAAAAAAATAAAATATTAATAAGTTATTTTCCAGCTCATTTTCCATAACATAACCAAACACTGAAAAATATTTTCCAATTTATTTTTCATTACACTATTAAATATTAAAAGATAATTTATTTTTTTGAATTTATTTTCTCGAAATTTACTTTTTTAAAAAATTATTTTTCAGCGGTCTTAGTAGGATGGAAAGAGCTCAGGAACAATTTACTTCATCCTGGACAAGACTTCACCGAGAAAATATCTTGCTCAGACCAGATCTTGAACAAAATAAGAGACGCATTACAAATAAAAATAAAAATAAAATTGAAGCTTGCTGTACTTGGCAAAAAAATCAACAACGCACAGTACTGAGAAAAGTTGAGAATAAATTTCTATTCCTGGTGTGTAGTGTTGGCTAAAACAGGGAAGAAAAAGAAGTCCATGTATCTGATCTTTACACAAATTATCATGCAGAAACGAAGCAGAGGAACCTTAGTATCATGATTCAACTTCTGCACTATGTTCCATGACTTCAAATTCCCTTTCAAATAATCTATGCTAGCTCTCTCCATGAGAGCAAGAGTCTTTGAATTGATCCCCCCCCTCCCCCCCTACTTCTTACAAGAAGAAAGAGTACAAAAGACTTCACTTCCCGTGGAAGGTAATCATAATAAAGAAGGCAGCAACACGACTAGCTATACCAGTTAAAACAAGAAAGATTAAACAACGATACCAATGGCCTAGATCATACCCACTTTCCATGAGTGAACCACACCTTGTTATCAGCCAAACTCCGTAGTACCTGAAAAACAGAATAATCAGAAGGTAAGTTGGTACATTACATGCAAAACATTAATTAATCACCACATGTGGAGGAGGAATATCAAAGTCAGACACAAACCTTTTAGCATTTGATATCACAAATGCTTCCAGTGCCCACTTGGTATAGCACAAGTCAGATATATAATCCACAACAACGCCGTTTTCACTTTGGGTTGCTATCAGGGTTAGAACAACCGGAAGCAACACTGACCACTGCACAGCACAAAAAATTGCCTCGTTAGCGCGAGTGAAAATGTTAGCAATAATCGTATGTGGATATGGATTGCATGTCTGTTTATTATACGAGGGCGATGGATTCATGATTTACCAACTTAATTTATGGAACTAACAAGTTCTCAATGCAAATGGTACTTCAAATGCTCACCAGTTGGGCTGGACCAGGTTCAAAGAAGATGGCCATCGCGTAAGCAATTCCCGTCACACAATACACCAGACAGATTAAGACTACGTAGTTATCTATGACTGTTGATCTTGGATTGTTGAAGTAGTAGAACATTGACAGATAGACAAGTGGCTTGACAATTGTGCTGAAATGGTCTATTGTATCCTTCGCAAGAAAGTTTGCTAGGCTGCTCATACCAGAAGATCTCTCTCTCCAGTAATGTAGCTTATCCAGGGAAAATGATCTCAAAGCCGCAATCTTACAGAGCAGTGCTGAAAGTCCGAAAAACATTTAGACTAGTGGGAATGAACCTTGTACAAAAAAGCACTTCATAAAGGCCCATAGGGAAGATAATTTACAGTGAAAAAGGCAGATTGGCATGCAAAACAACAAGCACCCAATAGAGTGCAAATTTGATCACAAGTTACCCTACATTTTAAACATCAAAAGCCTACATCTAAGCAAGAATATTCTAATGGAGCCTTGCATATACAAGAACTTCAAGAGGTTTTGATCACTTACAAACTGCAATGACAGTGTATGTGTAACCAAGCACCCCAAAAGTTTCATCGCTCACTTTAGCTAGTGTTCCTAAGCAGATTCCAGCTAGCAATAAAATCAAATAATCTACAGCTTGTGCCCTTGCTTCTCGTAGCCGCTGCTTTCCAACCCTACAAACAAGCCATTCAAGAAGAATATGTTAATTTTTTATGATGAACGCAAACTCAGTGAAACTGATCATCCCAAAATAGAGTAATTTCGCGTGCGAGATGCAAGAGCCTAATATTGCACAGTACTTCAATTAGCATAGCGCTATTATCATGATAATAATGGAGGGTTACACTTTACATGCACCCGCATTAGAGAAATGGGATCTCCCTTACCTCCCAAGGAAGTACCTATACTGCTGATATACTCCAGGGCTTCTCCGTCCGGATAAGTCGCCTGATTTTGATAAATCGTGCAGCAACTTTTCTTTCTCTGACTCAACATTAGCTTTCAGATCCTGCCAAAAACCTCCAGCAAAAGACTCTGTTTCAGATCCAGCTTCACTTGCTCCATGAGCAGAATTTTCACCGGAGGGTAGTCCCAGCCCATCTGTATTCTGCAGCATATCCATAGGAACTGGGTAGCCATTATGAAGCATCCATCTAACTGGAAGTTGCTTATAGTTCACCCCTGATTTTGGTTTTGCAATGCCCTCCAAAACGTCAATGAAGTAATCTGGAGGATTCACACGCTCAGGTACAGTAATCCCAAGGCCAGCAAAGTACTCCTCAACTTTCTTTGCTGATCCGTGATATGCTGTCAAGCCACCTTTAGCTAGAAGTATCAAATCATCAAACATCCTGAATAATGTATAGCTGAAGCAACCAAGAAAAGCGAAGGAAAAAAAAGGAAAGTTAATATTCTCTTATGGCCACTATATCACATAATCTAAAAAGACAACTCTCTATCATAATAGAAAGGGTAAATTACCTAGGTTGGTGTACAACCATGCATATGTTTACTCCTTCAAGAGCTTCACGTCGAAGAGCTCTAAGTAGCAACTGGGAGGATGAACTGTCCAAGCCAGATGTGGGTTCATCTAATATCAGAAGTGAAGGTTCCATAACCATTTCAAGACCAACATTGACACGTTTTCTTTGACCTCCAGAAATTCCTCGCTTTTCCACTGTCCCAACCAGAGAATCTCGCACTGCCTGCAGGCCCAAGGCCTCAATAACTCTTTCAACAACTAGAACCTTTTCTGGTTTTGGTAGATCAGCGGAGAGTCTAAAATAACAGAAATCCAGTAAATATATATGCTAAAAAAAGCAAGTACTGTTAAACAGCCACAGCATTTGTGACTGTGGGTGTAAGAAAGAGAGGGAGAGGGTAATATCTAAGAAGGCAGAGAAAATTAATACATAAAGGGTGTGTCTGTATGAGAGAGGGGGGAGATATAAGCAGCCAGAGCAAATAAATGAATAACAAAGGAGGAACAGAGAAGAGAGAACAATTGGACATTCTTGTTGTGTTGATGCAATATGTGTACATATAAATATATGAATGATGCCAAGCAGACTGATAGAAGAAATAGAAGGAAAAAAAAGGCTTTCTTTTACGAGAAAAAAATCTTTGGCACACCATGACGAAATTCCAAATTTTCAGGAAGCTCCAATGCCATCAGTTACAATAACAGAAATATTCAGAAAATTTTAGCTTCCCTTGTTTGGTAGAAAAAGTATATATAAATGTGTACAATCAAAATTAACCACCTAATGCATGTAAAATTTCTAGCAATGTTCATAAGTTTAGATGTTTTCCAACTCAATATCCTAGTCTGAAATGCGTTAACATAAAAATCATTTTATAGTTTCTGTTGTTCAACAACCCAGAAAAGCCAGGTTCTACTTCCACCATTTAGGGGGCCTGTGTCAGTCAATGTTGGTTAAACACAAGAAGGACTAACACCAGATGCATGCATTTTGTTTGATGCATGAAAACTTGTTGGATGTCAACAGTGATGTCATCACTATGATGGCAATGTGAATTGAGACTAACAAAAATGTGGTTAGTAATGAATTGTGAATTTATAGTTTTATACCTGCATCTTGCACTGAACCAGAGATTTTCCTCCACTGTCAGGTTTCCATGCACAATATCATCTTGAGGCACATAACCAATGATTTTCTTGTATGCTTGGATCGGGTCCGTCTTACCATTCACAAGAACCATACCAGACATGGCGCAACCAGTTGCCTTTCCTGTCAAAGCAGAAAGAAATGTTGTTTTTCCAGCCCCAGATGGACCCATTACAGCGGAAACTCGGCCAGGCGATAATTTCCCAGTCACACATCTTAGCAGATGTTTGCGTTTACTCTTCAAAGTGAGGGTTAAATCTTTAAAAGCAATCTCCAAAGTTGGCCTTTTCCTGATTTCAATATCGTTAGCCATTGAAATTACCCCAGAGAAGGTCAAATTATTGTTCTGCTCCTGCATAGCTTTCTCTCTCTCAATCTGTCCATATGCATACCTGAACATTTGACTCTGAGTATGCAACTTCTTACCCCTTGGTGCATTCTTTCTTGTGTTTTTATCTCCAATCTTAAAATCGAAGCCTTCATGACCCTCGGGATTGTTCTCAATGTCATCCAGCATCTGTGTGAGGTTGCTCTTTTCCTTTTTCTTCCCTTTTGCAGATGATTGATAAGATGAACTACCTCCAGGCATAGGTGGTAGAGCAGCATCTGTTCCAGGTTTAGCTTGACCTAAACCTTTTAGCTGTTCTGCTGGCTTTTTAGACTTTGTACGAGAAAATGTGCGTGACAACTGAGTTTGCAGTCCAATGGCACCCTTCTTGGCAATGTCTCTTGCAGATTTCCATTTTTCACGTGCTTGTGCAGTTTCTCTTACACTTTGAACTGCCTTCTCCCTTGTCTGTGCCTGTCTTTTCTCTCGAGTCGCAAGAACTTGATCAGAACAGTTGTAAATAATGATGAGCAGAAAGCTTAGTCCAGCCTACATTGACAAGTGAAGCGATTAGATCTGATGGTTGTGCACACAGGATCATATATAAGAATATTGCGATTTTGAAGTATGTCGTAAATATTTTGTGTGCATTCTGACACTTATTTTTCTGCCATTCTTCTCATAATAGTATACCGTAATGGAAACTCAAATCCATCGCCAGACAATGATTAAAAGGTAAACTGATCACTCACGAAAAATAAAATGCCGTATGCAGTGATGTTCTGATTTGTTGAGCGTGGTTCACAAGTTGCCAGCTTAAAACACCCTGCAAGTTCATTGTTAAAGATTATACATGCTGCTAAAATTGAAAGAAAATAAATCATATTTCTAAACCAAAAGGCATAGATTGTTAACAAGCAGAAACATAGCAGATGAAAAAAGTACGCCCCGGCAACAGAATAACAAAGTAGCACAGACTAATACAACAAACACAATGTCCTCTCAATAAACTAGTAAAAGAATGCCCACCTGTTTGAGACGTTGAACCAGTCCTGCAGTAATGTCTGAAACAAAACGCAGCTTAGTTTCATAAGTAACAGGAAAGGCAAAACAGGTGGCTGTGATATGAGGAAAGGTGAAAAATGCAATTCAATAGATAACTGCTGGAAGTTCAGGGATAATTATCAATACCCACGACTGCAAGGAATTTTTTGGATATTGGACGGACAGTATGATCCTGCTGAACAGAATATCTCGCCGCTACTTAAAATATCGGCCCAAACATCTGCTCCACCGCATGTATGGTTTGGGTTTCCAGGAGGCAATTGGTAATGGTATCTGCAAAACATTTCTGCTAATAAATATTAATGTATGTATGATAAAACAGAAAAAAAAAAAAAAAAAAATTTAAATGAAAAGGCACGAAACAAGAATGAACTTACGGGTCGCATATGCCAGTGGTTTTGTTCAGTTTCGCTAGTGGGCAGTAAGCACCCAATGGACAAGCTTCAGAGACAAGATATAGAAAATGTCAGAATATAAAGAATGTTAGATGTGGCTCAATTAGGAACGTATGACACAATGAATCCAATAAACTAACTTACCAGAAAGAAACTAATGTAAACAACAATTTAAAATTCAGAAATGAAAAACAGAATACAATAACTCCACGTAAGCCAGAAACATTGTTAAAACAATTCCACATAGAACCAAATTCAGGTGAAATGGTAACTTCTTTTACGGGACTCTGATACAATCATTGTTTTCCAAGGAGCACTCTTTTAAGTGTCTTGATCATCTCAGCATCATCTATCAGACAAATTCTTGGATGTTTCAAAAGGTCCATCTCCTAGAAATAGGAGCAATACTAAAGAGATTCATTGACTTGATACAGACAAAAGGGGATGTACAGAAGCACTTCCCTTGGCTTGTCTGGACAAACTGTCTGGTTTCATGCTATTTTCATTAGAGCCCAAAACTGAAAAAGGAATCTTCAAGGCAGCTTGGAAAGTGAAACGATTTTTCGTACTTCAAATATAAAATGGAAACTCTAAATTTCTCTGTCTGTTCAATTATCTTCTTTTCTCTGCTAATACACGGACAGAAATTGAAAATGAGTGGTAGACTTTCTTCATGGCCCCTTTCCCTGGAAGAAGTTTATGAAATTGCAATAAGAGGCTCAGACTTGGGGAAGGTCACTTCACCAATTTTCCTCCGTTAAGGATCAAAATGCTTTAATACTTCCTTCTTGCCAACATATAAATTTGTTGCTAGTTTGCTCTTCAGAAAAATGGGACATACAGGGGGAGCTAATGAGTGTTCGGATGGAGAAAAGAGTTTTGGATTGAAAGCATAAAGTATGGCCTTTGAGTCATCTAGATTCTGGAGTGGAGATGTGAAAACCACACTCCCAACACTTTTTAAGGCCTTGACATTAACATTCGACTTTATAACTTGAATGGTCATGATCTGAGGTCACTGAGAATGAATATATAGAGAAAGAAGTAGTGGTCATAAGTCCAATGTATGCAGATTTCGGGGAAGATCTCTACCCATGCTAATCAAAAACTGGTAATTAGCCCAAGGAATGCAACAATAATACCAGGAGCGCATAACATATGCAATTCTTAACTATTGCCATGGCTCCAGACCAAAAAAAAGAAGAAACTATTGCCATGATTGATGGTGGGTTTCGGAATACTTACGTATCATGCAAGTAATACCATGAGGGCAGAAGAAACCCTCACAACAAGTTGCACAGTTTGTAGTTCTATCAGGAATGTCCTTTGAATCTCTGAGGTCAACCTTTTGACCTTGGCCAACTCCACAAGCCCATCCTGGCTCACATCCAGAAACCCATGAACTCAAATTACAGTTCTTGTTAGGTTTCAAATAGTTTGCTTTCTTTGTGCCTTTTTCAAAGAAACTGTTGAAGTAGAATTTTATTTCTGCTGCTGTGCATATACGTGCTGTTATATCTCCTGATGCACAACATGAGAAATGTCAGAAAGATTTACCACAGAAAGAAAATGGATTAATAAACTAAGGGGAGTAGCTAAATGTTTCGATAATATAAACTAAGGGGAGTAACAAAGTGCATCCGATTAAGAATAGCATAACTGAAACTAGAATTAGAATGATAACTACAAAAACACTCCACAAGTTTGAGGGAAACTTGTAGAGAAATATATGTAAAAATATAAAGAAGCAAACCGGATCTTTAAAGTTTAATCTATTAAATTAGGCATTAAGATTTGCTTTGTGATAGAACAAAGGAAAATTAGCACGCATGTGCTATGTTTTATGAACCACTCTTTCTTTCCAACTTGTGAATTGGTTTTCCATAAAGGAAAGAGAATATCCAAACAAAATGTCCGTTGAACTAATTGAGTTATGTAGCGTTCATAATTAAACCTCAAAATGCAGAAGCCTATGTAAAAAAAAATACACAGAAAACTCTAAAACCTTTATCAAATCATTGTTTTCAGGCTCCAAACTTTGAACGTACCGTTTGTTTTCTTGGCGCAATCGGATATGAATTGTGTTTTTTTGGAGAAATTGAATGCCATATTCCAATCTTCATCCCTGCAAATCCAAATAAAAAAGAAAAGAAGAGAGAATATAACCACTTTTAATAATCAACACTCATTCCTGAAATCCACCATTACATTAAAACGAAATAGTGGCTGAGTAATCTACACGTCAATTATGCAGAAACCAAAATATTTGGCAATATCTTGCTTGAACACAGAGGTAAAGTTTGAGAAACTGTTGTAGACCAGCTCTGAAAATAGGTCTTCTGTGGCCGTACTGTTGTCATTGCCATCAGACTGTTGACAATAAATAGGGCTCAATGACAACGCTAATGCAAAAACAAAGATGGATACAGAGAGAAAACAGCAATGGTTGTGTCTTAATTTATTAAACTTATCTCTGATCATATCTTTGTTAATTAAGAACAAAAAATGTAAGAGAGCTTCAAAGATGTTAAAAGTAACCGACTGACTATATGGTAACGTAAATACGAGGAAATTAAGATTGTTTGAAATAAAAAAGTTGTGGAAATTAAGGTTGGTTGGAGATGGGGTTGATGATGAGGAAGAAAGGGACGAAGGGAAGAGATGTTAGTTTTTCAAAATAAGGAAAATAGAGGCCTCAGGATTTGGGGAGAGTAAGGTTTGGTTTTTTCTCGGAGGAAGAAATGGCAGGGAGGAAGAGTAGGAGATTCAAACAGTTGAGTCTGTCTATGTGTTTTTTCAAATTGAGGGGGGGGGGGGGGGGGGGGGAGGATTACATTATAA
>Ga0307509_10010549_pt1 | contig 11303 bp, 6 predicted proteins | sample 10_EM_MG_FD_202245 | JGI IMG/M metagenome (GOLD analysis project Ga0307509, IMG submission 202245) | Populus trichocarpa ectomycorrhiza microbial communities from riparian zone in the Pacific Northwest, United States - 10_EM | ecosystem: Host-associated > Plants > Roots > Unclassified | place... | reverse complement strand
AGCAAAAAAAATGATCATGTACCATTTTTACCAACGGAATTATCGATATAATAAATTCTGTCAGTAAAATCCGTTGGTAAATCCATTAGTATACTGTGAACATTGTTCATCATGTCAATTACAAAGGGAATCACCAACGGAAAATTCCATCGGTATTTTTCAGCGAGCTCTGAAATTGTTCACTTTCTAATTGCACTATTAATTACTGTTCTTTATAGACAAAATCACCGACGGATTGAAAAGTCATCGATGTTATTTAGCGGTTTTCTAAAAAATTTCAATTAAATTAAAATTTTAAATTAAATATTACAGACGAAATCAACGACGGATTGAAAAGTCGTCGGTAGTATTTGACGGTTTCTGAAAATTTTTGATTAAATTAAAATTTTAAATTAAATATTACAGACGAAATATATCAGCGATGAAATGATTAAAAATATTAATATTTAATAATCCCTAATTTCACAACAGACGGGGCTCCTTTCTTCTTCTTCTTCTTCCCTATATGTAAAAAACATCAATATCCATTTATTTCTCTTCTCTTCTCTCCTCAACTCCTTCTCTTCTCCTCCATGCTCAGATATGTATTCTTCTCCTTTCTTTTTTCTTATTAGTTTTTTTTAATTAATATACTTTTACGATTTTTTTTTCTCTTCTTAACTTCACTTGCAACCATATTAAGGTAGGATTTTTTTTTTCCTTCTTTTTTCATGTTTTTTTCACTATATTTGTTATTTTATTTTATTTTTAATTGTTTTTGTTCTTAATAATTGTATGAATATTGTTGTAGGATTTGTTTTTCATATGATTTTTTTTTTCTTTTTTCCGACCGTTTTGAGAATTATAGACCGTTAATTTATATTATTTTAATTATTTTATATTTTTTTTAAAATGGATTTTTTAAATATTTTTAAATAATTACCGATATAATTACATACGGTATTTTTTTGAGAAAAATACCATTGGAATGAAACGGATATTTTTTTTACACACATTTTCTATCAGTAAATCTATCAATAATAATATTTTTTTTTATTACCAACGACTTACCAAATATTTTTGCTTTAGCGTGCTGTGTAGAACAATGTGTTTGGATTGGCCAGTATCCTCGTTTGTTTTTGCTTTAAATCAGTGGCAATGCATCCTTTCTTATCATCTGCTGCTTCCAATGGAGATTATTCATAAAATTGAAGCCACTTTTCTATGCGTTCAGCCTCTTATTCTTCGCTGGATGGTAAGATTAAGCGTCACGGAAATCAAATATGGAATAAGATTTGGAAGTGGCAGGGTCCCTCGACGAGTTATGGAAGCTTTTAATGAGTGGGAAGCATGCAGCTAGCTCGTCAATCATCCCATAAAATTTCCCATAAAATTTTCATGCGTGATTTATTTGATATAAGAATATTAATCTTCACAGGAGATCATCCATGTATAGCTGCTGCCTCGCCCAAATTATAAATTCCAAGACAGGTTACAGGCAGTACTGTTCCTTTCGCGTGGACTCCGAGCTAGACCAGCATCGGTGCTGCTAATATTTTTAAAACATGTATTTCATTTGTTGAAGGTTTTTTCATGGAAGATTTACAGCTGTAGATAACGTGATAAATACAAAAATCGTTAGGAAACTCATTTAGTTTAAAAGATAAATAAAATCCCCTAATCAGATAATTATTATATTAATTAGCAGTTTCTTCAAATTTCAAGTAAGATGTACCAAAAAATATTCGAAATAGGATCCTACTCGCAATAGAATTGTATTTCAAAACGCTACCTTTTGTCTTCCGTTGTTCAACTTGTCTTCTCCTGTAATTTCTATAAATTATCCTCAACAGTTTCTTGTCTTCCCTCAAGTTTTACTTGACAAATTCTTGCATCTCTTGTGTCTAAGATCTTTTGCTCTATATTTTGCGTAATAGATGGAGAATAATTTTTCGCTTCTAAGAGAACAAAAAATCATAGCAGATGATGAAGAGTTGCTCTCGCTCTCGCTTTCTACTGGATCTAGGTCACAGCCATTATCGCAATCATCATCACAACTAATGTTAGGTCAACCACCAACGCTTCCATCGCAGTTGTTTCCACCAGTGAAACCGCCTCCACCACCGCCACACATTCTCCATATGCAGCCCCCTGCTAACCCATCTCATCAAGAAGCTGTCATTGGGCAACTGCATTCTCACATCCGCAGGTCTCCCTCTAAGATTTTAAGGGAAGGAAAAATTGACACCATACCGGCACCGTATCCATGGGCTACTACTAGACGTGCCGCAGTACATAGCCTTGAATATCTGCTAGCCAACGGACTAACCATTATTTCCGGTCAAATGCAGTGCAAAAAATGCGATAGACAGTATGAAATTGAATATGATTTGCAGCAAAAATTCATGGAAGTCGCATCTTTTATTTCTGCAAACAAGGACACCATGCATGATCGAGCGCCATCAGTTTGGCTGAACCCAACCCTTCCTGATTGCAGTTTCTGCAATAAAAGAAACTGCTTGAAGCCAATTATCTCCAAGAAGAGGTCCATTAATTGGTTATTTTTGCTGTTGGGGCAAATGCTTGGGTGCTGCCAGCTAAAGGCGTTGAAATATTTTTGCAAACACACCATGAATCATAGAACAGGTGCTAAAGATCGAGTTCTTTATCTTACTTACATAGATCTTTGTAACCAGTTAGATAGATCGTTTGATATTAAGTTTTCTACGTAGGGAATTACCATTGGACCTTCTCCACAACCACTGGATGGAGAAGCCTTGTTAGTTTTTTCTTTAGATTTGCGCTTTAGCTTTATTTAATGAATCCTTGCTTGCAACATTGTTATAGCTACAAAGATGGCTAGCAATTTTCTTTCTATCTATACAGTTCGATGATGCGAAAGCGACCAGCTTGTTGTTTGTTTACGAGTTGCATTAATTAGCACCTTAATTACTTGAAAGTGTTTTCATCAATCGAAAATTCTTGGTCATTGTTGAAGGAAGGGAAGTGATAATTTCACTATTTAGTAGTATAACGAGGTGAACAAGTTTTTTTTTCCTTAAAAATTGTTTTTTTAATTTTTTTTTTATATATTGTATATCACATTATGAATATTATCATCCTCATGTCGCCACATCAACAACCATCACACCACTAGTATCATCCTCCACTGCAATAAAAACAACCATTATTTATCATTATACAAAAATTAACCATCAATTTCATCGTTTCTTCTTTATCATCAAATCCCTTAATATTATCATCATTATCATTAAATCCACCTCTTTCACCGACCATTATCTCTATAACCTCTCAAATATATAATGAAAATATTTTTATATCATTAATTCATTATAGACACATTTCACTACCAGTGAATTGCATAATACCAACTGAATATCTTGTTAGTACTTAAACATTGATTATATTGAAATAAAACTTTACTAACAGAATCATGAATGATAACTGATCATCGAAAAACATATCATCAGTGATTTATATTTTGTCAGTCATTATATCAGTAATATAATCACTTATGGATTTATAAACGAAAAAAGCACACCAAACAAAAAAATTTATCGGCATCATTCCTTCGGTAATTTCGTTGAGGATTATGACATATTACTAACAAAATAAATTGTTGGTAACTTCATCGGTAATCAAATGCATATGACCAATGAAATTAAACCATCGTAGATTTACATCTAAAAATGGCAAGTCTTGTAATTTTTTGAGCTCTATGGAACTTTCCAATGAACTTATTCCGCCACTAAATTCATATGTAATTATTAGTGGCAAAATCCTGTAATTTTTTCTAACTCTCTGAAACTGTTCGAGGGATTAGTTTGTCGATCATTATGTTTATGATTGAAATTTCATTGATAATTCTGTCAGTATTGTATTTAATATTTTTTAAAAATAAAATAAACAAAACAAGGAATTAAAAAAGAATAAAACCAAAATATAAAACCAAAATTTTATTATTAATTTAAAAATATTATTGAATACAATTTATCTAGCGGATAGAAGCTAAATGAGAAGGAGGAGGTAGAGGCAGATCTTTGTCAAGATCAAATGGGCGATGAGATTGACCACATATACTAGTGAAGGTTGACAACAACTACTCAAGAACATTTACTTTATCCCTTAAGTCGTCGTCTCTGATCTAAGTTGGGTTATCTCAACACTAAGTCAAGTCATTTGAGAATCAACTTGTCCTCGTATAATCGTCTGGACAATCGAATATTGTTGCCTTGAACCCGATTACAGGAAACCAATGATTGCTACAATACGGCATGTCTGCATATCCTTGACTGTAGTGTTTTAAGATATTGTAAATCTTATTTCTATCGAGTCCACCGGACAATCCAACCTTCAACTATAAATCAAAATCGAGTTCTAGATGGGTGGAAAGATCATCCCCATAACTTTTCTAAAAAAAAAAAACAACTCAACAAATTTAAAAAAAATAATAACTTAAGAAAAAAATTATTGAAATCTAACTTACCATGAACTTTTGAGCTCAGTTATCCACGAGTTATTGCATACTTTTCCAACAATCCTCATTTTGCATGTGAATTTCAACAAAAAAGCTCAATTGGTCTTGGATCGCGTCCAAAAACCATAGCTTGTAAAAGGAAACTACCATTATTTAAACATTTTGATATAATACAACATTTTTAAAAAAATATGTAATAAAATAGAGTCTTATCATCCATTTTGCATATGAAATGGATTCACTGGTGTGCATGACAATTGAACTATGAATTTCCTTGTTTCGGTTCTCCACACCAAACTGTGACCGACTCTAGAAATGCTCAGACATCACATTTTGGAATATGCATCCCATATAGCCTTTAAAGACGTGTGGAGGTCTAAAATCCCTCCACATGGCCACGTCTTCCCACCCTGGACGACATCTTTTTTTTGGGTATATTTCTTTGATTTTTTTGTGCCTTATACCATAAATCATGCAACCTGGTACATAAATAAATTATCAGTTAAGATAATGAAAAATAAAATTTGAACATTAAAAGAAAATCACATTTTTAATTCAATATTACCTAATAAAGCTGTGATTTTCCCACATCCTCCTCCCAATAAAAGTTTTCCTTGCACGCCAATTTTATAAAATAATTAGTTTATTATAATTAATAGATTGATGGAATTAAATAATAATAATAAATTATGTATATACTAACTTTGAACTTTTTGAACCAAGCATTAATCATAGGCTTCCATTTAGGATTTTTAGAAACCTAACTTCACTGAAACAAAGGCACTTTCATCTACACTTTTATCGTAGATGTTATCGTGCGAGTACCCTCCACATTTTTTACCTAAAATTCCATTTGTTCATTAAAATTAATTATTCAAAAACTATCCATTGTTATTTATTTTTTAATCATGAATGAAAGGAAAACAAACTTATATGATGTGGTCAGGCTTCCACTGAGTAAAAAAACTTCCTAGTGTACATCATGCTCAGAAGGGACACCCTCTCTATAAGGCAGTCTTGCACTCGAAAAGCCTGTGTTAAGATAGGGTTCCTGGTCATGGTTTGCTCCTAACGATTCATGATCATTAGACATATTGCTAGAAAAACCGATAGCGCTCCTATTCGTATTACTCACTAATGACCTTCTCTTCGTCATCTAAACAAATTAAAGCATGAAAAAGGTAATAATACTATCGTTATATCCTATTTTAAAAAAAATTGGCAGCACCTCCCCTGTATACGAGACTACCTAAAATTTTATTACTTGCAAATACGTATCAATAAATAGAGCCACAAACCAATTGATTTTATTTATGACTAATATTTTAAAAAGAAAACCACAAAATTTTATTGTCGCTCTCAATTTTCTCATTTTATGCTCTATATGCATCCAATGAACTAAGTGACCTGCATTTTGAAACTAACCACATTTTTTTCAAACCATGTTATCTAACCTAAAACTAATCAATATTCACCCAATTTTACTTTTTCAAACACATTCATGCACAAACCTTAATTGCCTAAATTTAGAAGTAACTCAAAACAAATATAATGTCATGGAAGGATAACTCTCAAATTATCCATTACTAAATGGCATGAAATTGAAGAACAAACTTAAAGAAACAACACCAATAGTTGATATAATAGTTGAACACTTGTTTGAATTAAAGATCTAGATTTAGAAATCAAGCCATCATTTATTATGAATTTTTACAAAAACAACAAAAAGAAACTTAGATTCATTTCCCCGACCTAAAAAGTCTTAACTTGTTTTTAAACTGTAATAGCTAAAAGAAGAAAGAGGAAAAATAAAATACTCCAAAGCTATTATTGTAATTCATAGGCCAAACATTTGTTAGGCCTAAACTTTGGTTATCCTAAAGACAAGAAGGAGTCTTAAAATAGTTGTGGACTTGTGGTTGACTACAAAGTTACCATTTTTAACCCAACAATTTTTTCTTAAACCAGTCAACTAAACACAGTAAGAAAGTAACAATCTATAAAAACAAGAGAAACACACTAAAAATAAAAGGAACACACTGAAACAAAAGGACTCTATGATATTGCATTTCAATCACCTCTTCTAACTTCTCATAATAATCAACTTCAAACTTATTAGAAGTTGATCCCTTAACACAAAATCTATTATTATAGGTCTTTCTACCCTGACCATACTCTTCAGTTTGAAAGACATATCTATTTACAAAATATTTGTTATAACACTTGACCTTTCTTTCAGGACCCAAACATAGTAAATTCAAACTAACACTAATATTCCTTTTTAATTGATAAACCTAGTATAGAATTATAACCATTAATAATTAAAGAGAAATGTGTAATGAAATTAAGTATTACAAGAGATAAAAATTATTAAGTAGTGCTTACATATGTTCTAAACCATGTGACAAATTGTTCATCTTGTAATTGAAAAATTTAAGATTCAGTCAGATGTGTATTTTGAGATAGTAAAAAGTGACGATATTGCCTACAATAAATTATTCAATCTATTAGTTGTGAGAGTATAAAAGAAGAATTGTTTAAAAATGTGTGTTAATATTATACTTATTAAATAAAAGGTCTCAATTCATCGCAGTTAAATAATACATAATTATATGCATGTCTAAATTCAATTTATGTCAAATATCTTTCCCTCGCTATATTTCTTTAGTAAATGTCATCAAATATTGGAAAATATTGACAAATTCTCATTTGAAAGCACTTCCACACCATCATCATGTTTTGAAACGTGGTTAATTCTTGTTCTCAAGTACGACTTAAAATAGTACGAGACAAATGTTAAAATCTCTTCAACAACATAAGCCTCGCATATCAAAGCCTCAACATGCACCTTGTTTTAAATTGTTTTCTTAAGGTTGAACAAATATCTTCATAAAATTGAATGAATGCCTTAATTTTTTATAAAAAAAAAATAGAAATTTAATTATGATGTATGTGTAATCCTTAACCTCTTAAATGGATACATCCATCTATACTAAGAGGGCCTTTAACTTTTGCCTCAAATAGTAAATGTATAAGTACATACTCCATCAAGTTGAAAAAGGATAGATGGAATATCATCTCAAGTTTGTAGATTGTCTAGATGATATTTGTTTCAAGCTTCTTTATGTATTAGGTATGCAATTTGTTAGAGAATATACCTCTAAAAAAATATCTAATCTCTGTGAATGCATTCCATATCCCATTTATCGATAAATCCTGGAAAGCAAATGGAATTAGTGTTTACATAAACATGTGGCAATCATATGAATCTTTATTCCATACAATATGTCATCCTCTAAATTCATCAATCTAAATATGTTCGAAGCATATCCATCTGGAAAACAAAGACTCTTAAGTCATTGGTATACAAGTAACTGTGCATTCTAGTCTAAGATGAAATTGGCTTGGGGTTTTGTGACCTGTGATCCATCATAAACCAACTCCATATTTTTATGGTGAAAAAACAAAGGTATATCCATTATAGCCTTCAAGTTGTTCTTTGTCTTCCCTTTCACGTCCACCATTATGTTAAAAATATTCTCAAACACGTTCTTTTCGATGTCTAACATCCAGATTAAGACGGAAGAGATTAGTCTTCTAATAAAAAATCTCCAAAAAAAATATTATGTGTTACCCAATTATGGGTCACACCAAAACCAAGAAACTCATGCTTATCGGATTGAAACTAAACACAATGCTCTCATACTGCGGGACTACATCATACAATTCTTCACCCAATAATACCAACAGTGCAAGATCTCTTTCAAATCTACCTATAAAGAAGTCATTTCCATTCTTTCAGTACTTGTGATCGGTTGTCAAGAACTTCCGGTAACAATAAAAAAAGATGATTTACCACTATTTGTTAAAGTAAAGGCATTATTGTTTTCTATACAATATAAAAATGTTAATTTTTCATGTGATCTAACCAGAAACCTTCTCATACATAGTAAAATCATTGATAGTCCACATCAAAGCTACCTTTATCTGAAAATCTTGTTTCCTCGAGACATCGTACGTAAAAAATCCTAGATGACCACAATTGATTCAACTCATCAAACAATGATCGAAAAGAAACATCTATATTCCTACTCGGACTATTAGAACCAGGTATGACCATATATAAAAATATGAACTCCGACCTCATACACATCCCTGGTGGCAAGTTATAAACTGTGAGTATCACTGGTCAACAAGAATATGGTGCAGCAAATGACCCGAATGGATTGAATCTATATGTATATAAACAAACATATATGTTTTGTGGTTCCATTAAAAACTGAGAATACACCTTATTAAACTGCTTACAGGATTCACAATAAAAAATGTGCACCATAACTCCATCTACCACATCTTGTGAATGATGTGATGTCATGTGCTCGATATTCTTTGGAGACATGAATAGCTTTTATAGTCTAGGAGTGATTGAGAAGTATCTTAGTTTTCTATGTGAGATAAAAACCATTCCCCTACCAGTTCTGGGTTTATATCAAACATGACTATAAGTTCTACACTCAATCAAATCAGTATTTTTTTATGTAGTACAACATGTAAAAGTTTGGACACATGTCAAATTTTTAGTATCTTAGGCCAAAGAGTTTCATCATGGATTTAGCAAACAGAAGTTCTCTTCCAGCCTATTCTCTTCAAGTAAAATGCTTCTCGTCTATTCAATGATTATGTCATAACCGACCTCAATCAGCCTTGATCTACTGTGATTTATTCACTCATCGCATAATGGTTCATCAGAATCTTTCAAATAATCAAAAAACCTAGTGCGTCTTTATTTTGTTCTTCATCTATGATTGAAAATTCATTTGCATCACTTTAATTCATTCTCATTGCATTCATAATCATACTGCTATAACAATTATTATTATCATTTACAACTCCATGCACGTTGCTAGAACTAGAAGTTGACCCAACCATCCTTTCTATCATAGTCTCATAAGGAACATATGGTTCTCCGTGTGTAAACCAACAAAAGTATTTTTCTGTAAACCGTTTTTGTAGAAGATTCTTCGTAACAACATCTAGATGAAGAAAATTTTTATTTTTACACCTTTTACATGGGCATTTAATACCGTTTCAACCAATATTTTTTGGATTAGATAGTGTATAATTAATAAAATTCTCAACCCCATTACAATAATTCATCTTGCGCAACCTTTCAAATAAAACTCTATACATCCAAGAACGATCATTCATTACTTATATGAAACCTATATAGAACATTGATGACAAAATGTATTAATTAACAATGTGAACTAAACAAATTATCGGTACCCAACTAATTAGCTATCATTGATTTAACTCAAATTTATTCAATTTATTTTAATAGTACCTATAAATCATTATCAATTTTCTTTCAAAATTCAAATTCCTCTAAATTTACTAAATTTTTTATCTGAACAATAAAATTGATTCAATGTGAATCATACTCATTAAGTAAGTCATTATTTATTTCATTATAAAACACCTAAGTTACAAAATCAAACTCAATTTTATTAAATGACAAACAAATATAATTTTTTAAAATCTTAAACAAACAATAACATGTACAAATCATACATTCATACAACAAATTTCTATAGGAAAAAAAATATAAAATAAGTAAACACACAAACAAACTACATATACTACATAAAAATACCAAAAAATATCATTTTAAAAATGGGTAACAAAAAATGGATAGTTTTGCTTACTTGATGTGGCGAATCTTCAAAAACAAATTGAACTAGAACAGTGATACTCACATACGAATCTGTTGGGGTGGCCAGATTTGTGACGATGAGATCTTGATTTGTGACAAAATAAAGAGAGCAAGGGTGTTATGTGTTGTTTTCTACATAATAAAAAGAAAGAAGAAGAGCAAGAAATGGGAGAGAGGGAGATGAGAAGTCGTCTGTTAGGTTATATCTTAAGTATTACTGTTAGGTATTAGAGACACACATATTTCATTGGTAATTCTATTTGTAATAATGACATGCTATTTTTCTATTTTTTTTATTCTTTGATTTCCAACTCTAATTCTCTCAGTATTCATCAACAGAAAATTTTTGTTAGTGAATACCGACAGGAAATAACGATGTCATGATCTGTCGATAAATATCACTATAATTTACTTATGATATTGTTTTCAATAGTATTTTTGTTTGTATTTGACAAATTTCTAGTAATGTTTATCAAATCATTATCAGCTACTAAAATTATCACTATTTATTAATAAAAACACAATCACTACTAATTAATATTACTATACACCATTATAACTATTACATTCATGTCAATACTGCTACATTATCATTACTGCTATCATCGATCACTGCCATGTAATTGCTACAATATCATTGTTTCAGCACTGCAAATATATTATGTGACATTATTATTTTTTATATTTTAACTAACAATATCATATCATATTTTTAAAATTAAATTAAGTTCATATAAGAATGATTTTTTTCTTCATGTGTTTATTAATAAAAAAAAAGTTTTACAAAACTACAAAAAATAAATATTAGGTCATTTTTTTTCATGTCACGTGACATTTGATGGTAAATAAGTAAAGTATTTTTAAACTTATTTATCATTATCAAATAAATATAAAATTTTATTAAATTATGTTTGATTAGTGTTTTAGGTTAGAAGAGACAGAAACATATTTCATTGAAGAAATTAAAATAAATATATAAAATAAATATATTCTAAAAACAGTTTTGCAGTGGATCTCTATTTTAAAAAGAACATGAAAGATATATCTATCTAGTGTTGTAATATATTATTATTTTATGTCTAAACTATCTATTTAAAAAAATAATTATAGTGT
>Ga0307509_10010548_pt1 | contig 11303 bp, 15 predicted proteins | sample 10_EM_MG_FD_202245 | JGI IMG/M metagenome (GOLD analysis project Ga0307509, IMG submission 202245) | Populus trichocarpa ectomycorrhiza microbial communities from riparian zone in the Pacific Northwest, United States - 10_EM | ecosystem: Host-associated > Plants > Roots > Unclassified | place... | reverse complement strand
TAAAAATATATCACAATATTTTTGTATGCAGTGAACACACCCCCATATAAAAAGTTTTAGTTACCATAATTTATGCCGTAAAAGTCACTTTTATACTATAAAAGTGGCGCAAAGAACAGGGCCTTAACAAAAAAAAAAAAAGCGGAAGGGGGGAGGGGAAGGAAGAGACTCCACCATATATTGATGCGCGACCCATCCCTGCGCATAATCCGGAAGAATGAGGGGCGTGGTGAAGATATCCGTGCAGGCTTGGTGAAGTTTTCGTCAGGTCCTAGCGACTGGAGGACTTGTTGTGGCTGTAGAGTAATGTAGCCTTGGCCGACTTAGCTATAATAAAAAAGGACGGTCAGTTTACATTGCTAGCAATAACACCCGGATCTTCTGTTCGGTTACCGGTATTGTTTTAGTTTAGGTACGATAGGAGTTTGTGGCGAATCAAATATCGGTATGTTCTTTAGCGGTTCGCTAATGTGACTTGATAGATGCTTGCAAGCTTATGGCGGTAAATTAGGAGGGTTGCCTCTTGATTGAAAGGATTTTGGTGAGGAATGCATGCGAGTGATAATGTGTGTTCGAGAACCAGGTGAACAGTGGTGGGGCATCATAATCATAATTGAAAGGTTATATCCCAAGGGGGATCAAAAACTAAAAACTAAAACTAGAAACAAAATGAATGTGGTATTAAGAAGAAAAGAAAAGAAAAGAAAACAACTTAAAGCAAATCATTCATGTCTTTTTTTTCCCCCGTAGCGTTAGTCTTGCCCATCGTATGTATCGTATCGTATTCGCCATCCATGCCCGGCAATCCAATCATGATAGCACAGTCACTAGAAGAAAAAAGTCTTGGTGAAATAGAGTTTCTCTTTGCCATTTTACCGGCTCCCTCCCCACATGGACCACCAATTGCGCATACCCTCCACCACTTAGAATAGCACTGTAACCTCCGGCAAAGTTGAAATTTCGTTCCACCGACACTGTTGTCTAGTGACCACACTCCATAAACCCATCACTCGCATACTCAAACTCGGGCGGCCACAGTCCTGACAAAGGCCAATCCAGAAAGATCAACTGCACACTTCCCGCCCCAGGCATCGGTCAACCTGCTAGCCAACCTAGCAGTCCTCAACCCGGCAAGCACACCCTCACCCAAGCCCGGCATGCCACTCTTGCAGAACAAGAAACCATCACCTTCCTTCTCATCCTCGCTGGAAAAATAATACTTTCCCTCGAGCTTCATCTCCTTTAACTTGGGCAATTTGACTGGCAGAATCGTAAGCCACTCCCTGTCCATCTTGGTCCTAACTCTAAGCTCACTGAGGTGTAAAACCTCCAACTTCCCCATTGCCCCTCCTCCTCCTCCCTCCCCTCCCCCCGTCAAGAAGAGCATCTGTGCAACCCCCGAGGAAAGGCCACTACGGACGTACTCCCCCGCGCCTGGCACTTCGTACTCATACCCATGCGGGTCGAAAACGGAGAATTTAGGTTTCGCGCGGACATTTCGTGGGAGGGAACCCAGGTTCAGTTCCAATCTGCGGAGATTGTGGCCCCGGCAGAGTGTCTGGAGCGAGCTTGCCAGGTGCAAGATTTCCAGATGCACGGGGCGGAAGTAGGGGAAGATGGCGGGGCTGTTGTTCCAGTTCTTGAAGGTCGACAGGTTTGTGGCGCGGGAAAGGAACTCGACGAGCCAACTTGTCCACGCCCGGTGGATTTCTGCCATGGCCTTGGCGACGGAGTCTTCGCTTGGAGCCTGCGCTGGGGAGAACTTCTTGTCGAAAAGACGGAGTTCTAGGGATGTAAGGACCTCTGCAAGCTCGTTAAATATCTCTGTACTACTGGCTGCTGCAAGAGTGGGAGGTTCTTCGCATTGGTAGAGGAGGCGCTTGTGCTGGTATGTTGAGAGTTGGTCTACCAAGAGGGACTTTATGCGGGTTACGTCTTGGAGACGTTGCTGCTGGTCTCCTGGGCCAGAGAATCCGGTTGCCCAGTTTACGTCTATGGTTGTTTGGTGGTCATTGGCCAAGGAGTCCAGGATGGGAATGTAGTATGCTAAGCCTTCCGGTATAGGCTCGTAATTTTGTAAGGTCTCGGCGTGGAGGATGGGCCCTTCAGCCGCGGAATTGAAGAATGTCCAGTGGGAGGTGGAGCACAGTTGGATAATTTCCTGGAAGTCTTGCCAGTCGTCGGAGAAGTCTAGAGGCCAGGTCACGGATTGCAGTTGAGGGAAATGCTCTTTGGAACCTAGCAGTCGCGAATCAGAAAAACCATGGCCGAAGGGTGGAATCTCCAACGTCAACGATTTGAGCTTGCTGCCCAACGTCTTTGAGATTATTTCGAAGAGATTCCCAGGGATAGTGTAGTGCATTAGATAGTGGTAGCAGATCTTGACATGCTCCACCGAGTCCAGATGTCCAAGGAAGTACTCAAGCACTCTTCCGGGACCCGGGTTGATCCTCACAGTCTTTAGACGACCGAAAGACTCACGGGAGGATTTAGTAAGGTACTGGAGCACCTCACTAGGGCTCCTATCTTCGAACGGGGACATGTCTCGACCTAGAATATTGGTCAAAATCGATCCATTCCTGTTGAAATATCTAACAGAGAATGATAAAAAGCTCACCACTAGAACCCGGCCTTGCTATCTCGTGGTTCTTCAAGAATTCGCTAATGTCCAAATATTCTACGCGGGGACAGTTCTGCAATATATATTTGGCGTCCATAACGTCTAGATTGTAGTGGAGCACTAGCGTTGTCATCATCGATAGTGTCTCCTTTGACATGCTCCGGATATGCTCGATTCCTAGGCGCTGGAGGGCGTTGAAGTCACCAGTGGTGCTCCTGTATAGGAGTCGGCGGGCAGAGAAATAAAAGCCTTGAGAGGTGCAACATAGCTGTGCTAAGTCTTTTGGGGAGAGCCATTGGATAATCTCGAGTTGGAGCTCAATGGTGAGGTTTAAGAAGGTAGACTTTATGGTAATAAGTTAGCATCGACCCTTGAAAATCTCGCTTTATAGAGTGTTTAGAGTTTTCTCTGGAGGGTCCCAAGCAAAACCGGCTGTCACTCTAGCATCCACAGAGCCTTTCCAGTGGCGATAGTATATGGCAGGTTAACCAATTGTGATCGACATGCAGTAATATCGCTTCACCTAGAGATGCTCAACAGGATACCAGCAGACACGCTAGACATCCCATGTAGAGAGTAAAGGAAAGTTCACCATTGATTATATGCCAAAAACAAGGCCCAAAAATGAAAGTTTGAAGGGTGTATAAGGAGCAGCACAGGGCGACTTAATAGTGGCAGTGGCAGTAGTTGCGGTAGCAATAATGGTGGATATATGCAGAAGATAAATCTATGATAATGATACTGAATCTCCGAGTCTGTCCTGGTCTTCCAATTTTAATATCTTCAAACGAGCCAGCCCATGCCACTCATTAAGTATTCAGTCTACCGGTACTCCCATTGAACCAGATGAGGTGAGGTCTAACCAGGCCCTAACCAAAACCCACGAGATAAACAAATCTAGTCTACCAAAACGATAGGTGCTCTCAGGTAGCATAACCACCATCACCCTCCTCAAGATCTAATATTCTTTCGAAATAGAAACCGTATTCCAAAGCACAAACAGTCTGGACGTCTGGTAACGCCCAGGGCACACACCCCCCCAACCTTCTTCCCGCTAAACTACTTAGCTCCCGTACCGTATGCTCGATAGGTAGGGCTCTCAGCCTAAGTCTCAACCCAAAGTAACATAAGCCGGGGTGGAAAGAGGCCAAAAAAAAGAAGTCACCATCCGCCTAAAAGTCCCCCTATGAGTTATCGGTTTCCAGAGGATCATCCAATAGATCGCCTCTTCATGTATTAGGCTTCTTTTCTTTTTCACTAGTTCGGATTATAAAGCTTATTTAGCTTCTAAGAGGTAGACATCGGGGATTCGCTCTTTCCAACGCCCAGTAAGAGGGAGGGAGGGAGTAGAGTGCCGGTCAATTGGCAACCGAATTCAGTCCTATGCAGTAATAAAAATACCCAAAATTGCTGTATTGGCCAGGAAGCAATGTAGAACGCTATACCGTGCGGTATACAGTCGAGCAGTAAACTCGGCCCAGTTGAAAAACGCCTGAATTATCAGCACTAGGGACACTAGGGAAGAGAATATAGCAGGCTCAGCCATCAGTGGCCGAGTGACTTCGCCTCAGTCCGCAGCCGGTCAACGGTCAACCACACTCTCCTTTTGCCAAGAAAGGAGCTCAGGTCAGGCTGAGTAACCAGTATCGGTGTTAAAGAGGGGAGAAGAACAGGCGCTATAGCCAGGCATGAGGCTTAGGATAAAAAGATTCCCGCTTATGGTGTTTTTCACCTGAAATAAGAGCCAAGGAGAAATAATCTCAAGGACAGTTTTGAACCCATCCTGCTTACCCGAGGGTCTATTGGCAAGCACACCATGTCTCAAGCACTTTTTCTCTTGCGGGAATGAGATGGCGAGGTCATACGGAGCTGGAAGCTACTGCGCAATGCTCACACTTGTTTGGTTACCGATACCAAGGTTCCTACCAAAAGGCGACTGGATTCCCGATCTCGTAATCACTAGGGGCCAATCATTAAGGGCACAGCTGAACACCAACATAACGATTAGGAAAAACCGGAGTTCGCCCAGACCTAGATCGAACCCGTTACCGGCGCTGCATCTGTGTCAAAAACCAACCAAACCACCCTGGCCAGGCAGCCTCATCGTTGTCATCTACAATCACTCAAGGGCTCCATGCTCTGTAATTGGTACCTGCCAAGCTCAAGCTCGGGAATCTGGGAAATAATTAACACAAGGCCTTAACCTAGGTCTTATTTAGAAGAACCTGTGGCTCTGAAGATCACCAAATTGCTATCTGACGGTGAGAGTAGGCGTAGTAGAGGTTTTGTAGATTTCTAATAAATGAAGTAGCGTAATTACGTCTGGGCCGCACTCGTGTCTGAGACTTCCTATTTCCTCCTTCAGCCGACTTTCCATTTACCTATTTTCCGCATATTTCGAGAGGAGACTCCTCATGACAGACACTGCCCCACCAATATAACCTCCAGCGAACAAGGCATGATGATTCAGCTGATGATACCTGAGTAAACATCCAGGTCACGTGTCAGTAAAAACACAACATTACTGGACCTGGGGGATGAGTGCTGAAGCACAAAGGCGCAAAAATGCATCTGCTATACTCACAACTGATAAAGCTTCAGACGGTCCTCGTACTCTTCTATCGGTTCGGACTTTGGAATGATTTTATGATACTCATTGAAGAAAGCAGTCCCGAACCCACCAAACATCCTCATGATTCCCATTTCGTATTCATTGTGAGCATAACACGCCTGGCCAGTGCCCCAGATCAATATCGTTTTAAATAATTGCGCTCTAAAGGTATGTATGAATAACTCACCGAAGGATCGTAAATAACGTCCTCAATCGGGCCATCATCCCGCGTTCCTCCAATAATCCCTCTTGAGGCATTCCCGCTCCACAGGTCCCCGTGCACAAGTGAAGGTTTGACGTCTTTCAAGTTACCCAATAACCTTGGAACAACTATTTCCACCGTCCGCTCGACATACCGCCTCAATTCTGAGTCAGGACCATTCTTGCGTTCGCTCTCCTCCAGTATCATCATAAGGCGTCGTTTCCCAAAGAAATCAGTCCAGGTGTCCTCCCAGGTGTTATCCTGAACTGTAGAGCCACAGCAAGTAGGAACAGGGAAACCAAACTTTCTCGAATACTTTTCTGGGACAGGTGCACTGTGTAGCCTCGCCATCTTGGAAGCTAGAGTTTCACCCTTGGAGGACCCCGAGGGGAAGAGGTCTAGGAAATCCATCGCTAGATAAAATAGATCCGAACCTTCACCCAGGGGCCCATGCGAGAATGCCCCAGGGCATAAATTTGGCACAGCTTCATGGATTGCATTCAATGATTCATACTCCCCTATCGTGATGCATAACTGATTAGCACAACGCACTGAACATAATTGGTACAACAAGACTTCTATAAAGCAAACCTCGAAACATAATCTCCGCATTTCTGCCTGTCCCCGTCTTCACAAAGACCATTTCCTTCCTCCCATCTTCAGTCTCAGTTTCGACCTTGAACGTAGATGCGAACCCGCTGCCTCCGTGAGATTTCACGGTCGAGGAGCCGGGGTTAAGCGATAAGGCAGCAAGGAGTGCTGGGGTGATGTTTGTCCTTAGCATCCTAGATTGATCACCTATGTCTTTGAAGGCTTCGTACAGCAGTTGGTGTTGAGACTCTTCAGAGGCGACAAATACGGTGATGTCATAATGTTACTCCCCTCCCCACACAATGCTGCCGGTCTGTATGCCACACGTAAACTACCGCCAAGGTGCCTACATCACGTGATAGCTAGAATTCGTTACAAAATTCAATAGGAATATCAATACGGTACAAGTGATGGTTAGGATATAACTTATCGTACAGTGTATAACAAGACAATGAGGCAATATCGCGCGTCTCCACGAGCATAAGAACTATCATATAATTGAATTAATGAGTAAGCGGGGGCTTGCTCAACTGGGGTTTGCCATGCCCGACATTGCCCTACAGGTCCGGGGCAATGTCCCGTCTGAGCCGTCTCATTCTACACTCGTGCGGCCAAGCTAAAGCCGGACACAATGTCCGGCAAGGAGTTATGGAACAGTTATTCAAGGTTAGCGGGCGAAATATATTCCCGCCAGTTCCGGTTAATAGATTCCTCCTTGTACGGGTACTTTGTACTGGAACTCCCACCTTTGATGTCCGGCTTCAACTGGGCCGTGCGAGTATACAAGTAGTAGGCTCCACACCCAGCCTCCAATAAGGAGGGGGCTAGGAAGAAGATCTGGAAGAAGTGGGTGGACTGGGATTATCCACCCTACTACAACTATAGGCCCGTATTTCGGGACTGCTGGAGTTTTATGACTCTGCCGAAGTTCCAGGCTGGGAGGATCCACCAGATGAGGGCACATAAAAGCTATCTTAATTGTAACAGGTTTACTCCTGTCTAACGAAAAGGTACAATAGAGGGCTAGCGGTTGACCGGCAAGCGCTAGGTCTAAGGGAGGCTTCAAGAGACCTGGAGATAGAGAGATAATGGTTAAAGGGCAAGTGGAACTCTGAGATTGCCGTTCAACCAAGTATATTCATAAATCAAGAGTCTGCTGAAGTCTGCCGTTCTCCTGCTAGCCAGGAGATGAGTTTAAATACAAGAGTTCTCCCAGAGTGATAGTAATCAGATATCCTGCAACTACGATTATTACCTGGGCAGTGCACCTTGCCCTGCATGTCCTGTGATCCCACATGAAACCTAGGAGTCATAACACTACCTCAATGCTATCGTCAGCTTACATGACCGTTCCTTCACTTGTGTTCCTAAATAAAACAATAAACATGCAAAAACTAAACTTAACACAAGCTACCGGGCCCTAACATAGCTCCGGGGCTATAAAACAATCAAACTAATCAAAGTAAGCGAAGTAATCAAACTAAACATAGGAAATCCTGCACTCTGCTCCTGTATACAGTTACCGGAACATGTATACATGTTACATTCCCTCATTCTGAAAAACTATAACCTTTCCTAGTTCTCATAATCAATTTCGTCCATATCTCTGTGCCATAGGAGCTCGTCATCGCTGGTGGGGAAGTAGTCCTGCTCAGAGCTGCTAGAATCGTATTCTTCATCATCATAGGGTTCCCAGAAGTCATCTGGAATACCGGAGGCGGTACAGGGTGTAGAGGAAACCAGTATTAGTTCCCAGAAGGTCTTAATGTAGTGGGAGGTGATCTTTGGTGTTGGTTCATTAGGGTGGTTGGAATCCCAGTATTCCTGGATAAGTTCCAGGGCATGGTCGAGATTCTCGATAGGCTCCCAAGAGTTGCTGGTTCTCTCATAGCCTTGCCAGTGCACCAGGAATTCGTCTCTGTTGTTCTGGCGCCTGTAATTGAGTATCTGTTCTGCCTTCCATTCTTCTGCCTTATCGATAAGGATAGGGGCGGGTTTGTCTATCCTTCTGGATGTAACCCTATCGGGATCATTTTCATTGTATGCTTTGAGGGAGGAGATGTGAAAATATGGCTTCTGTCTGGCCATATGGTGGGGTAATTCGAGTTTGTCATTGTTTGTATCTTCGTCATGTGCTAGGACTTAGAATGGTCCAAACAATCAGGGTTCTAGCTTCTTGGATAATCCAGGAGAGGCGGTGTAAGGGCGTTGTTAGGCGGGAGCCTATCTCAAAGTCTTGCGAGAAAACTCAGGCCGATAATCTTAATCGTAGACGGAGATTGTCTAGAAAGGCTCAAGGTCTTGAAATAGAGGTAGGTAAAATAATAAAGATTTTTGTAACATAAAAACTTATATTGATAAGATCTCTTCTCCATTGCTTGATAATTCAAATAGCTCGGGAGGTACCTCGATATTTATATGCCGCGTCTGAGTGGTCACCAGCTACATCTAGTTCTCATACTAACTAAGTACCTACTAACAACTTCCAACTTCTTCTGAAGGTGCGAACACCATTTGACCCTGACAATTCTGTTATCTCACTTCGACTCCCGAATCGCAACACCATGAGTTTTCCTGACGGTGCTCCCACACATCAGTTCATTGGTTACGATCTATCTTCGTCGGCATGGAGTCTTGCTTACCACTGCATACGCAGAATGGTCTCCATGATTGAACCAACAAAGGGGCCAGCTTTGTTATCGAACCTCTCAGCATTGCAGCTGCATTCTGCACACCACCGCTGCGAGGCATAAGATAGACTAGTCACGATAATTGCTCCAATCGCCATTATCCCTCCATAGTGGTATCGTTATCGTATGGTTCCGTCAGTATCGGAAAATACTATTGACGTGTGTGAGTGCGGGAATGCCTGATTTCTCAAACTACCTCATCCAACAACAAAATTCACTTCTGCAACTTTCATCGCGAGAGCGTGGAGTATAGAATGTGTTGCTTAACCATTGTCCGGAAAAGCGTCCCGTCACTTAGGAACCACTTTCGCGACTCTTGTCTTTAGTGCTCAGTAACCTTATGCGACGTCCACCGATTTGGCTCGAACCACTTGCATAGGCTCAGCAGAGGTCTTCCCTCATATATCCTGCGAACGGGATCCGGTCGGACGGACGGCCGCGACGTATACGGGGTTACGAGGAGAGTTCTAATGACCATGTCTTTGGTGATGGGACGCAACTATGGCGGCGTCTGCCAATGTACTGCCGTCCCAACGCTGGTGCGGGAGAGGGGTGTTGGCTTGTCCTTCTGAACTCAGAATCCTAAGGTAGGGTAACTATAGGTCTTTATTCACTAATGGAAGGCTAAGCCTTCCAGTATGTTTAACAGGCGTCCTATAACAAGGAATCTGGATCCTGTTTTGAAGGGCTGCGGAGGGAGTTTGCGGCGTTTGTCTGCTGGTACAGTCTGCCGGAAGGTAGCGTGCTTTCTGGCCATGTCTACTGCTATTCTTGTTGCCTTATGGGCATTTAGAATCTCATCGACAGCTGGTATCTTGCGAGTGGATCTCTGGACAGGGTGGAATACCTTCCAAGGGTGTCCATAGAGGGCCTGGTAAGGGGATATGTGTAGGGAATCGTGGGGTGTTCCATTTATAGCTGCCGCTATCACCAGGAGTGCTGGGGACTAGTTGTTCTGTCTTTTGTTAATGAAGTTCCTCATCATCTGCTTCAGGGTGCGAATCCTGCGCTCAACTTGGCCATTAGTTTGATGCTGGTATTGGGTGGCCATCCAGACTTGGATATTAAGGGACTTCATGATCTGAGACCAAAACTTAGAGGTAAAGCGAGAGTCCTGGTCCAGAATGATACTTAAGGGAAGACCCTGGACATCGAAGACAGCCTTTTTGAGTTCATCAAAGAGTTTCTCAGAGGTGGCTGCATCTTTAAGAGGAACGAGATGAGTGTAAGAGGTAAATCGGTCTATAATGAGCATGATAGTTGTGTATCCATTGGGTTTGTTGAAGGGTCCAGTGAAGTCTATTGCGAGGGATTGGTAGGCTTCGTCAGGTGTAGGGAGAGAGAGGGCTTTGCCTAACGGAAGTGTAGTAGGCTTGTTATTGATTTGGCACATGTCACAAGAGCGACAGTAGAGGACGAAGTCTTGTCGCATTTGGGGCCACCAGAAGAAGCAAGTGGCATAGGAGAGTTCTTTCTGAGGGGCAATAGGTCCTTGGATGGCTGCTCGCTTTCCTTTGGCCTTTTTGCTCTGCTTTGGCTTCCTGAGATCCTTAGGCCAGTAGCTGGCCTCTGCTTTTTCTTCGCTGTGTAGCTCACAGTCATCATTAGCGCAGCTCCGCCAGCTTGGTTCTGAATGTTCCTTTTCTTGTTCGCGGGGAGAAGGAGATATAACCGAGTCTTCCCTGTAGCTATTGGCGCTATCAGTGGGTGAGGTGCTTGGAGAACTTTGTGGTGGGTCCTTGCATTTATTTGAGGGACTTTGGGAGGTTTGAGAGCGGGTAACAGCGAAGCTGGCTACTTCGTTCATAAGATATTCAGGGCTAGAGCGAAGAATAGAGTTATAGGATGTAAGGGTGGAAGAAGGCTTGTCATCGCTAGCGTAATAGATAGCGTCTTCTAAATTAGTGGGGTAGTCAAGCTGTAATGGGGGCACCCTATAGAGAGGTGAAGTCTAAGGTTGCGACTGCACCAAAACTCAAAGTAGAAGATAAAGATAGAGTTAATAATTCACGAAGAATAAAAACGGTTAAACTTAATATCGTTAAGCTGAAAGCTTCACTCAATAAGTTCTCTTGAGGAAAGTTGGTTCTCGAAGTAGAATGCCAAATGCTTAAACTTGAGTAGATATCACATTTAAGCCTTTGAGATTCACCACTACTGCGACCTTGTGCGAGCACCCTGTCCTGATCAGGGTTTGTCTGAGGTCTACCCTCCATCAGGAATTATCCCGCTGGAAGTGTTGGACCAACTCGGGTACACTTAACTCCGTCAATAGGGTATGAGTTTCTGCAATGCATCTGCAATTCAACCGCAGGTGGAAAACTCTTCCTATGGAAGTCATACCAGTGGCTAACTGTTATGACAACAACCGGAGTCAATACCTAGGTGGTGGACTCACTGGCCCAGTGGTAGTTTCGTCTATACAAGCTATGCAGTCCATCATGTAATCTACGCGACTATCCAATGTGATAAATTGACTTGCAAGCTCCCCCGGTGAGATGTAGCCGATGGTTGGCTAAGTGGGCGCTACCCATAGCCAGCCTCTCGGGACATACTCTACCGTGATAAGACTCATACCTCTAGAGTCCA
>Ga0307509_10010545_pt1 | contig 11304 bp, 4 predicted proteins | sample 10_EM_MG_FD_202245 | JGI IMG/M metagenome (GOLD analysis project Ga0307509, IMG submission 202245) | Populus trichocarpa ectomycorrhiza microbial communities from riparian zone in the Pacific Northwest, United States - 10_EM | ecosystem: Host-associated > Plants > Roots > Unclassified | place... | reverse complement strand
GTCGTCGCCGTCCGTCCGACTGAATGTCGTTCGCAGGATATATAAGGGGAGTATGGGTAACCGCCAAAATGGAGGTTGCTCATATATGGTCTCTCGGGCATCTAGGAGTCTATTCTAGCCTACGGGTTGTAGGGCAGTCTTCCTAGTGGTGCTCAGGTAGTCTCAGAAGGCCAGGGTGCTTTCGAGACAAATACCTCAGTAACCAGCCCGGACCTTCTCCCCTTGATTTGTAGCATTACGATGGGTTGTTATTGGACTCTAGAGGTATGAGTCTTATCACGGTAGAGTATGTCCCGAGAGGTTGGCTATGGGTAGCGCCCACTTAGCCAACCATCGGCTACATCTCACCGGGGGAGCTTGCATGTCAATTTATCACATTGAATAGTCGCGTAGATTAAATGATGGACTGTATAGCTTGTATAGATGAAACTACCACTGGGCCAGTGAGTCCACCACCTAGGTATTGACTCCGGTTGTTGTCATAACAGTTAGCCACTGGTATGACTTCGATAGGAAGAGTTTTTCTACCTGCGGTTGTATTGGAGATGCATTGCAGAAACTCATATCCTATTGAGGGAGTTAAGTGTACCCGAGTTGGTCCGACACTTCAGGCAGGATAAAACCTGATAGAGGGTAGACATCGGACAGACCCTGAGCAGGACAGGGTGCTTGCACAAGGTCGGAAGTAGTGGTGAATGTCAAAAGGCTTAAATCTGATATCTACTTAAGTTTAAGCGTTTGGCATTCTACTTTGACAACCAACTTTTCCTCGAGAGAACTAAATTGAGTGAAGCTTCAAGCTTAACTATATTAAGTTTTACGGTTGATTCTTCTGAATTATTTTACCTCATCTTTATCTTCTACTTTGAGTGTTTGGTGCGGTCGCAACCTTAGAGTTCACCTCTCTACAGGGTGCCCCCGTTACAGTAACCCAAAACCGAAATGTGCGGGAGAGAACAGAATCAGGATGGCTGGCAAAGCTCTGAAAGCTAAACATCAAATGAAAAAGAGTCAAAGGAAGTGTCGGTGATTTCGCTCTTCCAACAGGATGTGAAGATTGTAGGTTTAGATTAGTCATATTGTCTTGAGGCAGACCGGCCTATCCACAGTAGGCTAATCTAAAACGGAAAGAGACTGGAAAGAACGGCAACAATACGCTGAACACCACAAGCGAAAATGAAAAACACATAAAAGAAACGAAAGATCCAAGCTTCTGCATCTGCCAACCTGTATTTGTAGACTGTTTGAAATGGACCTAAATTATCTGCATAGCCTCATATTAGCCACTTTTAGTTGGAGTGGCCTACTGCTGCCGGCAGAGACAAAGCCACAACGGAAACAAACAGGAGAGAACTTCACAGGTATGTTTCAACTTGCATATCTGTAAAACCTGCTGCCAACAGAGTAGTAGATGAGAGGCCTGATAGTTGTAACAGCAACTTATCAGGAACAGAGAAGTCATCACTACTCAGGCAGGCTGGAGGGGAGGGGCCAGGGTTGATTCTTCTCCGGCCTCTCCTACTGGCATATTCAATACATCACTGGAGCATGGATCAGCAAGGGAATGGTTGCCACTGGGCGTACTAACTTGGGTGGCGGATCAGGGGGGTAGCTGCTTGGTTCCCGAGACCAGCGTCAAAAGATGCTGAGCTGATGCTTCTACCAGTATCTACTCAATGGCCGGGGTGGCTTCATCGTCACTCGGGTTAGAAATCAACGGAGGAGGGCTATTTTGTAGACTAGGGCGCTTAGTAGGCAGACTGCGGACGATCTTTCTCAGGGGTTCTGCAGGGTCAGCTGGAGAGTTTGGCTCACCAGCATCACTCATTGCTCCTAGGCCACATTTGCCATTGCAATTGACTGCCATCCAAGTAGGTAGCCCTTAAACTTTCTTCATGTTAGTCCCCCTTCCAGTTTAATGGCCAGAGCGCAAGATAAAGGTGTTCAAGTTAACAGTAGGATAAGATTGCCTACCAGGAGCTGGTAGGGTGTTGGAACGCAAGGACGGAATCTCAGTGCTGGTCGAATTGGCGCCGTCATCGTAAAAAACATCTGAGTCAGATCCCTACTCATCAATGTCTACCATAACACTACCCCGCACAGTTCCAGTATTTCTCATCCTCTCCTTGATTGTTATCTTCTTGGATAATGGGTCTCTTCGCAGCCATTGCGGAAGACTGTGGGTTCCTACTATCCGAGCTATCATCATTCTTACTCTGTGAGGTGTCATGAGAAGGACCTCTATAATGACACTGTGTGAAATAAAGGTTTACAGGAGAATCAGTCCCTGTTTCCTAAGCCAACCCAGGATGTCCATAGAACAGGTGATCTATTGGTTCGCCCACTATATCTACAGACTACGAAATACGGAGATCCCAGTGACTTTGGATTGGGACTATTTCGGCGAGCAGCAGTGGTTCCTCAGGGTCAGAAGGGAGCAACAGTGTACCTTCTTGTATTGTGCCAATAAGCAAACAATATCCGTATCCTCATTCTAGGACTCTGTCAATCTCGCTAAGTATAATCTCAAAGGTGAGTCCATTCATCTCCAGCCAATAAACCTCTTCATTTCCTTGCCACAGGATCTTGTCCAAAGCTGGAGGATTGTGGGCATCTGAACCTGTAAGGCATGCCTCCTTTACCGAAAGGCAGACACACCGTGGAGCGGCCAAGGCTACAGGACCCATGTTTGCATATTCTATACAGATCCAATGCGGACATATTGTGATAACTTACAATTATTCCCAGCCGCAATAGGAGCTGCAAGGGCCACCTCTCGCTCTCTCGCTACTCTTTCTAAAATACTGCGATGCTTTTTTGCTCTCTCTTTTCGCAAAAACTAGAAACACTGCGTAAAACGTCTGCCCCACCTAGAGTCAACTTGCCAGAGTGCTGCCCTGCCACTGCCCATACTGGCAATAGGTACAAGCGTAAGACAATAGGGTTGAATGGCCGCCCATGGGGCGTCCATACTGTCCTGCCCGCTGTGGATCCTGTTTAGCTCCATTTTACGCTTCCTAGCCATCCTCCTGGAACTATACTCCTGACTGAAAATGTGTCACTAATCGTGACTAAGCAAGGACAGATTTCACATGACTAATAGTTATTAGTCATAAGGTATGTTTATGTTTCGCGCTCTGGTGTCACTTGAATCATACTTCTCACATGACTTGCACTTGCCTGTCATCATTATGTTATGATTGATTGATCTTTCTATATCTCACAATCGTGAGTCATAATGAGGTAATAACCTTTGTGCGTGACTCACATTATGAGTCATGAGTTTCACTCAGGTGACGCGCTTTCCGCACCTAACTTGTTTTATTTGTTATGATTGGTTTACAGCCTGTGGCGCAGTGACTTATCGGAGTTATCTGATGGATTTCGAGTATAACTAGTTATGAGTCATAGCCCACTTGACTTGAGTTATGAGTCACCAGGGTTAGGGTTGTTGGCGTGAAGAGTCTATCTAATGAGACTCAGTCATTGTAGTTAGAGCTCTTCACACAACCATCTAAGTAATACACCACTCAGATAGTGAGGCACTGGCCAAGCCCATTGACTCTGACCTTCCATAGGTATAAGATATTACATATACCTATTCCCGTATCGCTATGCTACCTCGCCTACTTGTGGGAATAGTATATTCATATAATGATAGGACCTCCAACGAACATCACGAAAGATAATAGTCTATAACGTTAGACTTAATAGACTAAGTAGACTATGTAGACTAGATCGCTACTCTATGAGAGTCTCAATAGTCATTTCCCGTTACAAACACCTTAAGAAAGGCTGGTTTGTTACAAAATGTAATGATTGGGGAAGCCGCAGACAAACTTACACCAGGTAATATCGCATTTGATTTCATGTCCAGGCGTCCTTGGGTAAATCAATCCATCTTTTGAGTTGGCCATTGCAATAGATGTCGAGGTTGGGTAGTAGTTGATAGATTCGGACGATTATTTTTCTTTCTTTCTTTCAATTAAATGTATCTTTCGGCGAATGCAGGAGATCCTCTAGTGGGTGCTGTTAGCTTCCAGGGTAATGTTGGAACAAGATACCTAGATGGAAAAGAAGCAGACCGGCCAAACAATTTGGAGAGTTCAGTGGCAGATAAGACAAGTTGTGCAGATTATAGAGGAGTTCTGCCAATGATGATCACTGTGAAGAGAAGGTTAGCTAGGAAATAAAGATAGGTAGTACTGAATTAAGCTGAGGATATACTCGTGGTACCGCTAACGAGTGAGCGGTTGCATAGGCCTTGGTGCTAGTGCGTGCTGTTGGGATGGGCAGGTGGATTGACGAGGATGTGGTTGTGGTTCAGTAAAGGAGTGTGGAGAGAAGATGGATGAGGGAGGAAGGGAGAGCATTTATAAACTGCATCAGGACACTTTGAGTGGGGTTAGTAGTATTGTGCCCTGTACAAACTTGAATATTAATATCTTGCAAAGTCACGTGATCTCACCTATGAGGGGCAAGTCCCAGATAAGCTTGTAAGCCGCAACGGAGCTACAACCCTTGAGCCAAGAACTTGGGAAACCTCAATTTTACCAGATGACAATCTTCCCAGCCAAGCGCATGATCCGATGTTAGACAGCTCCAGTATCATTCCGCAGCAGAATGTCAATCTCGAAGTTTGGTTCCAAACGTTAAGCGTGTACTGTGAATACTAGTTAATAACAGTTTGAACATCTGGACCTGTCAGCGAGCTTCCTCAGCAAACTTGAAGTTACACCCTATTCCAACTCTTGAAAGAAGTCTGCCTTTGATCTTGAAAGACTAAATCAGCCGCAGCCCATCTCAGGTTATTGGCTCACAGCTTCTCCGTCTGATTACTTAAAAGAGAAGCACCACACTTGCAAACGATGACTACAAACTCCACAAAGTGTCCTTATTGCAGGCCACGCTATCAACATGTAGCTGGATACAAAAGGCACCTTCAAACAATGCATCGTATTATCATTTTATCCCTCCAAGCAATTGCGGACCCAGCCACAGTCTCACCGTGGACAACCACTTTCTTACCTCATTGAAGCGACAGCATGATAGATTAAGACTACCCATCTGATCTTGGGCTAGAGATTGCAGATTGCCAGGTAGCAGATGAAGGGATGGGTGATATGCAGCACAATTCAGGTGAGGAGGACATTTTCCAACCATTAACACATGGTCACCCATCAAGTCAAGATACTATTGTAGGTGCTGGAAGACCACTCGGCGATCTGGATAACTATAGAGAGCTCAATGAGACACTGGAGGATGACCCCTGGAACCCTCTCTCATCAGAAGCCGACTTGACTTTAGCAAGTGTAACGACCCTACGATAGGTAGCTACAATAACTACCACCTTGGCCCAAATGGTATACCGAGTGGTAACCAGAGGTGGTATGATCTCGTATACAAATAGCTGGTTAACCTAGGCAATGTCTAGGGAATGGTTGAGTAGCCTTGGGCACTCTATTAGGCAGGATAACCTTTCGGGAGAACATTCAGATAAGGTCAAGAGAATTATGGGAATGTTATATGGACCTCCGAGACGACGTTTGTGGTGGACTCGAGGACATCCGGAGCAGTTAATAGCATAAGAGGGCAAAGTTAGCCTACCTTGGTAATCTGGTCATTATGCCCATGGACCCCAGTTACACTACTGCGGAGTCCAAGTTACCCTACCTTCACCGGCAAAGACATCCTTGAACTTAGAGGTTGATTGCCTCACATTCTATGGGCTCTTAGATGTTCTTGGGCGCACACGTACCTGGGTGAGGAGGCCCCACACCTGAGTAAAGGTGGTCCGAACATGCTAATAAACTTGGGCGGGTTTTGCTAACACCCCCCTCTGGCCCCAGCATTGGGGCGGTGTGTGATAGGCAGACAGCTGCATAGTTGCTTGTTTGCTAGTAAAAAGAGGTCATTGGAGCGGCTGCCGTAACACCGTATAGGTCGTCGCCATCCGTCTGATTGAATGTTGTTCGCAGGATATATAAGGGGAGTATGGGTAACCGCCAAAATGGGGGTCCCCCATATATGGTCTCTCCGGCACTTAGGAAGCTATCTTAGCCTACGGGTAATCGGGTAGTCTTCCTAGTGGTTCTTGGGTAGTCCCAGGAGGCCAGGGTGCTTTCGGGACAAATACCTCTGTAACCAGCAGGGACCTTCTCCCCTTGATTTGTAGCATTACTATTGGTTGTCAATGGACTCTAGAGGTATAAGTCTTATCACAGTAGAGTATGTCCCGAGAGGCTGGCTATGGGTAGCGCCCATTTAACCAACAAGCGGCTACATCTCACCAGGGGAGCTTGCATGTCAATTTATCATATTAGATAGTCGCGTAAATTAAATGATGGACTGTATAGCTTGAATAGACGAAACTCCCACTGGGCCACTGAGTCCATCACCTAGGTATTGACTCCGGTTGTTGTCATAACAGTTAGCCACTGGTATGACTTCGATAGGGAGAGTTTTTCCACCTGCAGTTGTATTGGAGAGGCATTGCAGAAACGCATATCCTATTGACGGAGTTAAGTTTACACGAGTTGGTCCGATACCTCCAGAAGGGTAATTCCTAATGGAGGGTAGAACTCGGACAAGCCCTGAGCAGGACAGGGTACTTGCACAAGGTCGGTGTAGTGGTGAATGTCAAAGGCTTAAATCTGATATCTACATGAGTTTAAGCGTTTGGCATTCTACTTCGAAAACCAACTTTTCCTCGACAGAACTAAATTAAGTGAAGCTTCGAGCTTAACTATATTAAGTTTTACCATTTGATTCTTTTGAATTATTTACCTCATCTTTATCTTCTACCTTGAGTCTTTGGTGCCGTCGCAACCGTAGAGTTCACTTCTCTATAGGGTGCCCCCGTTCCAGCAAGCTGGTTCGTCTGCAATAAGGTAGCCAAGTCGCTGATCGACGCGTACTTTGCAGAAGATTTGAGCGGCATGTATTCTCAATAATTCTGGTTTACATACACTAGGCGACAACATCTCGACGTAGTGGACCTATTTCGTGATTACCTTGTGTGGACTGAAGCTGAGATTAACAATGGTTGACATGTGACAACATTCTATTACCAGAATGTTATTGACTAGGTGCATTACCTGATCCGCCAGGTCATGTATAGGTCCGATTAGTCTACAAACCTATTCGGGAATACAATTCTAATAGGGAGCAAGTATACTTAGAGATGCAAATGGTGGACTGGTAGTGGGAGAAACAGGTATGAAATATGCCCAGACGAGCTTCAAGGGGTCAGTGTTTCCAGTTCTAACTGCTTCTTCCGATCCCAGGTAGAGCACTCTGCCCGCCAGCTCAACGGTGGTAGCTATCATCAGATTATCCGTTCAGCCTCACCTTACCAAGGTTTCAGGAAATAAGAAAGCCTAGCTGGTATATGTGACGAACGGCAATATCCTTTCAGAGACGATAAACAGCCCTCTCAAGATGCCTGTTCTCCTCCTGCCATTACTGCCTGTGCCACCAAAGCTAACTTGTGAATCTACCCGTGTGTCACAAATCGTGACTAAGCAAGGCAGATTTCACATGACTAATAGTTATTAGTCATAAGGTATGTTTCTATAACTCACGATTGTGAGTCATAATTATATTTCACGCTATGCAGTCAGTTGACTCATAGTTCTCACATGACTCGCACTTGCGTGTCATCGTTATGTTATGATTGGTTGATGTTTCTATGACTCACAATTGTGAGTCATAATGATGTAATGACTTTCGCGCGTGACTCACATTATGAGTCACGAGTTTCATGCAGGTGACGCGCTTTGCGCACCTGACATGTTTTATGATTGGTTTACGGCATGTTGCGCAGTGACTCATAGGAGTCATCTGATGGATTTCGGGTATGACTCATTATGAGTCATAAGACCGCGTGGCTCAAGTTATGAGTCACCAGGGTTAGGGTTGTTGGCGTGAAGAGTCTATAAGTAGAAGACTCGGTCACAGTAGTTAGAGCTCTTCACGCTACCATCTAAGTACTTTCTTACAATTTAACTTTACCTTTACCTATAACTCTATCTTTACTCCTCGCTTGTATGCGAACCACCTGGCTCTCTAGCGTAAGAGCAACACGACCTTGTTAAGACAAGGACAGTCTCACATCCCTCTTACGGGAGAAGAGATTACAATACGAAGAAGTTCCCTCACCATCTCTCCCCAATAAGATATTGGAGTGAGATAAGAAGACTATAAGATAGTCTAAATAAGAAGGACGAGATTATAAGTTGATCTCGGAAAGAAGAACACTCGTGGATAACTGAATAAACTAGAACTATATCGATAGTTCAAGATACTCATGTAAGTAATTCGTTACCTGTTGCACCACTAATCTCCCCCCGAGTAGGATTGTTACATTTGGTAGCGTCTACTAGCAACACCTAACGAACAAAGAACCACGGCGGCATTACCACCAAACGAAACCCCCCGAGAACGATCTCACGCAAGGGGGAATCGACGTTACATCCCTAAGAGAAGCCTTAGCAGAGGCCGCCCGATACTCCTCAACAGCAAGTCCAGTATCCTCGGACTCTGAACAAGAGCCCCAAAACTCAGAAGACGACACTCCAGCAATAGCCCGAAGGAACACCATCATGACTTCCAAACAGAAGGAAGGGGAGACATCTAAAAAGGAGGAAGAAACAGGCTTATCCATCGGGACACGGAAACCCAAGATTAGAGAACCAAGCACGTTCGACGGAGACAGAGACAACCTAAGAGGATGGCTAGCACAGCTAGCTGTATATTTCAGATCTTGGGATGGGAAGAAGACCACAACGACGACAAGATCAAATACACCACATGTCTGTTAAGAGGAGATGCCATGAAATGGTATACACCATACGCCGAAAAAGCACAGGCCAAAAGCTGGACAACGTGGGAAGAATATCAAAACGAACTAAGGCGACAATTTGGACCAGTCAATGCAAGAGACGAAGCAAGGGCCAAGATAAGAAAACTAAAACAAGGCCAATCATCGATGACGGACTACTGGAACGATTTCCGACTAATAGCAAGCACGGCCCAGATGGACGGCGCTACTATGTCGGAGTTCCTCATAGCAGGAATGAAAAGAGAATTACAACAAGCGTGGATACTTGCCGAACTCGATCAAGACGACGTCGAAGCCATAGCACTATGGGCTATCAAGAAGGAAGCAAGGATGGAAACCTTGAAATACAACAAGAACAGTGGAGAGGAATCCACGAAAATAGACAGGACAGTAAGGAACCAAAATGGAACCTTCAAAAGCAACACGACATACGAACCTATGGATCTTGATGCCACCAATAGAGTTCCACGACTCAATATACCACGAAACGAATACCAAAGAAGGATGACACAAGGACTGTGCCTACGATGCGGAAAATCAGGACACAGGATACAAAATTGCAACGAAGGAAAAAAGGGGATTACCCAACAACCCAGGTGGAGTCCTAGGCGAAACAATGCAACGGCTGGAGGAGTCAAAAACTGGAGACAAGATACCAAGATCAAAACAATCAATATGGATGAAGAAGAAACGATACCTCAACCGGCGGGAAACGACGACTGTCCCCAGTAAAGAATGGTCTGAGGGACAGACCCGAACGAAAACCCATTATTATCAAAAATTTATACGCAGTACTCAACAACACGGAAACGTTAGAAAACGAAAACGATCATACCATGGTAAAAATACGATTACATGGCATAAACGATAACACAACTGTCAATGCAATGATAGATTCAGGAGCCACAGAAGACTTTATCGACCAAGAATTCTGCCAGAAATATCAGATACGGACAACAAAAGCAAAAAACACAAGGGAGATCTACCTAGCGGACGGAGAACCTAGCTCAATGGGGCCTGTTACCCATACAGCAACGGTACGTATGGACATCGGAGCCCATAAGGAAATTACAACCTTCCAAGTAGCCAAACTCCAAAATCACGAAGCAATCTTAGGAATGCCATTGTTAAGAAACCATAACTCCCAAATTGACTGGGGGCAAGGAAAGATCACTTTTGATAGTGAAAGATGCACAACGATGTGCCTGAAAGAATCGCCAACGGTATATGCGATACCAGAAGCGGAAGCCTTGGAAGAAAACCTAATCAGCAGGTTCTCCACGATCCAAGCCAAGAAGGATAAACGTATCCTAATCAAGAAGATGCATAAAGATGCAAAGATATCCACGAAGGGTACGAGAGGAGCTGCAAGACACGACCTGTATGCAATCGAAGAAAAGACTATCCCAGCCAGAGGACAGCAAGTAGTCAAAACAGGAATATCCTTAAGACTACCCAATGGCACCTATGGACGAATTGCACCACGAAGCGGACTAGCCGTTAAACACGGCATATCGGTCAACGCTGGTGTAATCGACAAGGACTACACGGGAGAAATAGGAGTTGTCCTAATCAACCTCTTCGACTACGACTATCATGTTCAACAAGGAGAAAAAATAGCCCAGCTTATACCAGAAAAAGTTCTGGAAACGCAATGTCAAGAAGTCACTCATCTCGAAGATACGACACGAGGAACTAAAGGATTCGGAAGTACCGACGCAAGAAGAATCGAGATAGACAAAATCTCAATCAAAACGTTTGAAAAATCCAAAAAACAAGGAGATGAGGATGGCCTCCTATGGGGAAGGTACAACAATGGAAAACTGGAGATACTAGCAACAAATATTAGTACCGAACTAGCAATCCAGAGCAAGAAAGGACAAAGAAAGAAGGATCTCAACGAGATAGTCCCCGAAGAATATTGGGACTACCAAAGGGTCTTTAAAGAAGAAGAAGCCACCGAATTACCACCCCACCGACCAGGGGTAGACCTCGAGATCAACATCGAAAAAGGAAGATGATTACCCCTAAAAAAGATATACCCTTTAGGAGCTCAAGAATTGGAAGAACTCGGGGAATACATACGAATAAACAAAAAACGGAAATGGATCCGAGACTCGTTCGCCGACGGAGGATCACCCATAATGTTTAAACAAAAAAAGGACGGAAAGCTACGACTATTCGTCGATTATAGAGAACTCAACGACATAACCAAAAAGGATCGATACCCGTTACCCTTGATCGGCGAAGCCTTAGATCGACTCCAAGGCGCAAAGCTCTTCACGAAACTAGACATCAAGGATGCTTACCACAATATACGAATCAGGGAAGGAGATGAATGGAAGACCACCTTCACCACCAAATTAGGAACCTACGAATATCAGGTTATGCCTTTTGGATTATGCAATGCGCCGGCGGCTTTTCAACGATGGATCAACAGAACATTACACCAATTTGTGGAT
>Ga0307509_10010543_pt1 | contig 11307 bp, 9 predicted proteins | sample 10_EM_MG_FD_202245 | JGI IMG/M metagenome (GOLD analysis project Ga0307509, IMG submission 202245) | Populus trichocarpa ectomycorrhiza microbial communities from riparian zone in the Pacific Northwest, United States - 10_EM | ecosystem: Host-associated > Plants > Roots > Unclassified | place... | reverse complement strand
CTTCTGTCTCATGTGCATCTCCCTCGTCTTTGACTCTTTGAAAAGAACATTTTTCAGTCTCGGGTCGTTCATGGATGGGTTTCCAGGCCAATACAGACAGACATTATTTTGTATCCTCGCTTTTGACTTAAAGTTCTGTGGGCGCGCTCCGGTGAGATGGTCATTTGAATCCGGGTGCACGCGGTGTGAAAGGGTGGTATCATATCTGTTCTCAGACCACCCTGTCTCGGATTTTCCTCACATGTCTATGGCACACGGAGACGTATCGGGACCCTTCGTGGATGACATGCACCCTTCTTGTGTACGCGTATACTTGTGTCTCGTGGGGTTATCTTTTTTCTGTACGTCAAACCTATGCGGTTTTCTACAGTTCTACATGTGTTGGTAATTGAACTACTCTTCATTTCGATAATCGCACAACTCTCGATTTTTTCAATCTTCCGAATATGGTTGGCCCCATACACCCCTATCATATTCGCGAAAATTTTTAGGAGGTTGTCCTAACGATAACACCGGGTGCCAGGTGCATAGAAGGAAGAGCAAGGCTATGAGACAGGAAATTGACAGGCGCTCCGCTGAGGCTGTGACGGGGAGGCGGAGAAATATGATGGCAAAATCCTAAGTCACAAAGGAAACTGTAGAGTGGAGAGCAACAGATACAAGACGAAAGCAAATCAAGAAAACGTACGAAAAGAGCTTGATGATTAATTCTATGTATGAATGAAGACAGCTTTGCGCCAGTGTGCGTGTGGGGAGCCTCGGAAGTGCCAGTGGTCACTGCGGACGAGGAGGTATTTCCTAATTGGTACCTACCGGGCCGTGAGACTCCCGTGAGTCACTACCCATTATACCCCATATGTGTTAGTGTACTATGGTCGATTTCCATCATTCCGCCGTCGATTGGACTCATTGGAGTGCTCAAATTAGCAATTTGTTTATATTAAGATCACCCTTGCCCTTTTTTACATGGGCACCCACATACACAAAAGAAGTTCGAAAATTTTAAACAAGCTTCTTTCCCCAACATTCCTTCCCAGATTTCAATTGGCCAGGGACCTCAATACTTAGGTGCCTACTCATGTGCCATAAACGTACGCCTTGGGCTGTAATATAATAGCCTTAACAATTTGAGAGGGAGATTCTACTACTCCAAACGATGACTTCCTTCCCGTACCATTCCCATCCGCGAAACCTTCACCTTTCAACGCCCTCCCCTACTGAAAGTCTTACTCTTTATGGAGAGGGTATCTGGAGACAAGCAAGCCACTCGAACCTCGATCAGGCCCCTGGTATCCCAACACCACCCAATGCCTCGCCCCTGTCGGGGTCGAGTTCTGTGGGACTACTACCCCTACATGCATCGTTACCCTCACCCGATAATGATCTCAGAGCATCTTCGCGCAGCCAATTATTACTCCCCGGATCACCGACAACTATGAGTACTGCACCCACAGTTTCCCGGCCCGTTCAATCCGGGGTTCCGGAGCACGAATGGCCCCCTGCCAAGACAACCCATCGTCACCAAGCACAACCAAAAGACACAGGGCCAGCTTGGGATGGAACAAGTGTCGGTCTTCGTGGAAGACTCTTGAAGGTCTTTCGTGCCCCATTCCGTGCGCTGTTCTGTATTCCAATACGACCTGCAGCCAAGCGTCCGGGACACACTGCAAGTGTAAGTCCGGAAACCTTCCGTTCCGCATCCTTCCTGTGGCATGTAGACTCAACCGTCATCCAGAACAGACGTCAAAGTAGGAACGAAGGCAAGAACGGTGGGGACGTGCAGCCGCAGGAGACAGAGTGGGACCCGGCGGATGGTGAAAAGGCAATTCCAACCACCACACCGAACCATCGTTCCACTCCGAAGCCCTGGGGTGATACCAGCGCTGGGCCCCCTAAAACCCCGTACGGGGAGGTGAGTAGACATTATCGAACTATATGGTCCAACCCATCACATCCCTGATGCCTAACGGCACCACGACAGCCGCGTGAACGAGAACTCGACCGTGGCCATCGTGATCCGGATGCAGATCACAGTTTCAGTTCGGGTCATAGCACGGTCGACTTTGAGCCTCCGCAGAACGTTCCTGGGAGTGACAGTGAAGATGGTAACGGCCCGCCCTCATGGAAAACAGTAAGTCATGACTGCTGTTGGTGATATCCCATTCCTGAATAGATGTACATCAGATGTCAAAACATTCATTTTCAACCACGAGCACATCAAGTACAGGTAGTAATTTAGATGATGGTCAAAACGATGACCATCGGGGTCACCATAGTGAGTGGTAAGGCGAACAGGGGCGCGTTGTGAGGAGTGGCGATGAGTAGTTTTGGTGAGATGGCGAAGCGCAGAACGTCGGCGATGACGAGGCATAGGGCGGTCGGCTGAGGCAAACAAGAACGTCGAAAGAAATCACGAAGAAGCACGAGACCAGAAAGACGATTGACGGGGCGTCAGGCTCGGGTCGTCGCCAATCGGTCACGCAAGAGCAAAAGTATGCAAAACAAAGGAAGAGGGAGGAAGTGGGTCGCAGATGCCTGCCTTTGGCGAGGCAAGACTAGAGGGCTTTATACGAGAATTGGGCGATAAAGACAAGTATCCTACGAGTTAGACGGGTAGAGAAGGAAAGAGAGCAGTTGCGAATGAGATACTTGCTGGTGACGTGAACGATGGGCAGCAGTGTCTGAAATGTAGAAATCTTACTGAATCATTGTGGGGTATGCGACAGCGAGCGCATGAAAGGCTCGAGCATGTGAAGTGCGGTGACGCTCTATGGTAAAATACTAAGGTAGAACAGGAAGGTGTAGGGTGGAGATTAGTTAATCTAAGGCGAAGCGAGATAGAAAACGTACGAAAAATACAGTAAATTTCGTTCTTAACGATGACTTGGTCCAGACCGAAGCTAGACTGGGGAGGAGCCACAAGTAACGTGTGCTACGTGGGGCAGCGGCTTTTCGAGGCGGTGCGTGCTTGTAACGTAGGGTGACGAGGGGTGGGCGATCCGCAAGTCTTCGGCCGTGAGAATCGGGGTGCGACGAGAGGGGCAGCTTGAGTGTTAGAGGAAATGTGTTGATCATCTAGCAACAGAGGTGGAAGATGGAGGGTTGGAGACGAGGAGACGATGGTACAAGATGGTAAGACGAAGGAGGCGAGATCTGGTGAGTGATGAGTAATACGAGGTCGACCAACTTCGTCGGACGCGGAACGTCACGTGGTCAGCGCCACAGATAAGATGTCACGTGGTCGGCACAAACAATATCGGCCCGGCCCGATCCTCACATCGCGCATGTGCCGATCATGTCGCGTCCTTCACTCACCACGGCAGCACCGCCCTACACACTTCACCTCCAACCTTTCACCGCCCACCCTCGATGCTACATGATCGATTATTTCCCATTCACAGAATTACCCTGATCTCCACACCCCAACCCTTACGGCTGAAGACCTGCAGATCGCCCAACCATCCTTTGCTGGCGTCCAAGCGCGAAACGCCCGCTACTCAACGTAGCACCCGCCGCTCACGGCCCCTCACAAGTTGGGCCTCTGTCTGTACCACATCGCTGTTTGGAAGGGTATTTACTGTATATACGCCGATTCAGGCTACCTTTCATACGGTTTTATGTCCCCTTTTGCTCACTATTCTACCATATTCCACTTTAGCCCTTTTTATCGTCAAGCGTTGCCGCAACTCGCTCGTTTTCGCCTCCCATGCGCCCGCCGTCGCGTACTTCACAACGATTCAGTAAATATTCTACATTTCGGACACCGCTGTACATCGTCTACATTGCTGTGCGGGTCTATCGACGGCAAGTGTCTCATTCGCTACCCGTCTAACTTGGAGGATACTCGTCTTTTCTCTCTTTGTTCTGTCGTCATTCATCTCTGTTTCGCGGCTCGTACGTTTCCTTTCCCTCGCCATCTTCTCGTCGTCGCAGAATCGTGTAGTGTCTTGGCATCATCTCAAGCGTACCGCCAGCGGACTCGGAAGTCCCGACGCGTTTCCTCCCCTCCTCGTCGTAGTCATTCAAGTTCTCTCTCGCGCCCTCTCGGATCTTCGGGACCGTGGCCTCAGACCTCCTTCTTCCCATCCTTCCTGTTTCTGCGAAACGTAGATCAACCTTCTACGTTACAATGGACTACGGCTATGCCATTATAACCTGGAGGAGTACTATTGTAAGTGTCTGACGGTTGGTTACCATCTGTATTCCACACAAGCGAAAGCTATACAGAAGGCGACACCGCTTCCCGGATCCCCGACTTCTCCCTCCTCGTAGGACCCGGTCCCTCCCCAAACTTCCCATGGCGCTGTAAACACGGAGAATTCGAACCTCAATCCCTGCTGGTGGCGATCATGTCGATCGATCCTGAGGCTATGCACATAGGGGTCAGAAACTGCGAACGATGATGTCGTGTGGCGAACGTCCTCACCCATCTAATTCGAGGCGGTTAGATTTATTTCTGCCGCTCGACGCGAGATACAACGGAGTCGATTTGTCATTGTCCTGGGAATTCACATCCGCACCATGCTCGATGAGCACCTGAGCGATTTCATCTCCGCCCATCGACGCAAGACGCAATGGTGTCGATTTGTAGTTGTCCTGGATTCCGTCCCCGGTGCTGTACGGACTCCGGAGGGAACTGGTTTCCGACCACCCGGGCGTTCGGGCCGGTGCGGCCAAGCGCCGGAGCGCGTGCGCGCCACAACTCGGTCTGTGGTGGCGAGGAGATCGGAGGGTTCGGAGGGTATAGTGAGTCCTGGATGATCATGTAGCAATGCGTATCGTGGTGTTCTTTGAACTCAGTGGGGGGAAGCGAACGTGTTTTTTACCAGAGGGCGAGCCTGTGAGGCGCCCACGCGCGCTCGGGAGCGCTTCGCGGCGTTCTCGCTCTGCCCAAGCGCGCGCTTCAGCCCCTTCGTGCTTGCGACGTTCGCGAGCTGCGTGGCGATCCCGACTCTGCAGGTGCGTGGCCCTTGATAACCGTGACCGGGTAGACGATGCTCGGACAGGGATTTAGTTTCCCACCTGGGACGTCGTAGTCCATGCTCGGTCAGCCTGAGATCGACTGCACGGGGGAACCATACAGTATGCGTAGGTACATACACCTCGATGACCTAATGCTTAATACTTAATACACACCTCCGGTTTGTCGTGCAGAAGTCGGCCAGGATATCACTTGATTGGGGGTAACTGCCTTGTTCTTGGAGGCGGGGATCCAGTGGATGACTTGGGGGAGGGCCCGGAGGGGCAAGAATCGGATCAGGAGAATCCACCACCGCATTGTATGCGGCAGTTGGACGGTGTTATGATACCTGGTGCACGCAGGATGCCGCATGTATTCTGGGCTGCACAGAAACTAGGCTGTTCTGGCATGACCAGTGACACTCTCAGCCTCGTGTTCGAGCTTCCCTGCCATCGCTCGAGACGGTGCTCATACACGGCAAATCTCATCGGATTTGGGCCGTCCCGTGGGTGTAGCGACGTAGCTTCAAGCTTTATTTTGCAATTGCTGACACAAAAACAAGGTGATGGTGAATGATACGAGGCTGAGGCTTACGAGCTGGCATTCCGTGTCAGCGGCCAGAGTTCGTAGCCGTAGCCAGGCGACTTGGTTCTCTCGGGCCGCTCATCGGCATTTTCTTGCCGTGGGTCCCCTGCGCCCACATGTCATCCGGGCTTGCCTAGATCTAGATGAGTCCTTGCTCTACCCGAGAAGTTCGTCTTTTTCGTTAAGAGATTTACCCACCTCACCTCCACATTCACTCTCAGAGCATTCTCAGGCTCAAGCATTGTCAAATCACGGTGACGTCCTCATCCCAACCTTCTCGTCTTTGACTCTTTGAAAATAACTTTTTTCAGTTTCGGGTCGTTAACGCATGGATTTCCAGGCCATATAGACGTAGTTTTGTTTCCTTATTCTCGACTTGAAGTTCCGTGAGCGCTCTCCGATGGGATGGGTGTTTGTATCTAGGTTCACGCAGTGTGGAAGGGTGGTATCATATTTGTTCTATGACGACCCCGCCTTTACGCTACTGGATTTCACTCACACATTTATGACACACAGAGACGTGCTGGGACCCGTCGTGTATGTATCCTCCTTGTGTACACGTGTACATGTGTGTCATGGGATTAATTCTTTCATATTCATATGCTCATGACGTTTTCTACAGTTCTATCGCGTATCGGTGATTGAGCTACATTACTCTTCGTTTCGCGAGCAATAACTGGTACAACCCTCGAAGTTTCTATCTTCCGAATATGGTCCATACCTCCGCGGCCCCTATCACATTCGCGCTGGCAGTTGAAACTGTTTAGGAAGTTGTCCCAACAATTGCACCGGATCCACCGGATGCCGGATGCACAGGGAGAGAAGGAAACGAAGCGGCTATGAGACTACAGTAGACTGTGGCGTTGACAGTTGACAGGCGCTCCGCTGGGGCGGTGACCCCTACAACTCCCCTACAGTCCGATAAATCTACACGGGCCTTGCGGACCGAGGAATAGTGTCACGTGGCCACTCACGTGACTCTTACAACAAGACGAACTGTGCCTGAATAACTGCCTGAATTGTACCCTCCACACCAACACAGCGTGGTCTACACGATGCGATCCGCAATGTAAGGGTTCCATTCATAGCGGAGAGTTATCCCTTATTTGGAATGGGGGATGTTCACGGGATCAACGATTATCGGCTGTGCACGGCTCACACACAGACTCAGAGCCGGTCGTACAAGAATAACAGCCTTAACCACAACTCGAGAGGAGAACGATGGCTTCCTCCCAGAACTACCCCCACCTGCTCATTGCAACGCCCTCCTCTTCTGAAGGTGTTACTCTTCGTGGAGAGGGTACCTGGAGACAAGCAGGTCACTCAAACCTCGACCAGGAAATGTTCGGGCAGGCCCCTGATACCCCAATACCACCCAATATCTCGCCCCTGTACTCGGAGTCGAGTTCTGCGAGAACACTACCCACACATGCATCATTACTTTCACCATACGATAATCTCAGAGCATCCTCGCGCAGCCAATTATCACTCCCTGGGTCACCGACAACTATGACCAGTGCTGCACCTACATTACCCCAGCCTGTTCAATCCGAGTGCCCTTCTGGGGCTCAGCACGACTATTCCCCTGCCAATACAACCCGTCATCGCGGAGCACAATCAGAAGACGTAGGGCCGGCTTCAGATGGAAGAAGTCCCAGACTTTGGGGAAGACTCTGGAAGTTCTTTCGTGTCCCATTCAGTGCGCTGCTTTGTATCCGACCTAAACGTCCTGCGCACACTCCAATTGTGAGTCTGGAAAATTTCCATTTCGCACCCCTCATGTGGCGTTAGATCTAACCACCATCCAGCAAAGACTACCGCCACAGAAGACATGGGCGGATGGTGAGAAGCCAATTCCAACGAGAACACAGAACGACAATAACACCCAGACACCCTCGTCACCCGGCCCCCTTGGTGCCTTCGAGGGCTCCTCGCCCCAAAGAGATTGTCACCATCCCATGGTCATCCCCAGAGGTGGGGCAGACATGGAAGGTGCACGCGTAGAGGCGGACATTGGGACCCCAGGACAACAACCCTCGGCGGATCTTGGCCAGTCCATGCCTGCCACCTCTCTCAATTCGGCGCCCTGGTGCAGCAATACCAGCTCTGAGCCCCCTTTGTTTACTAACACACTGTACGCGGAGGTGAGTGGACATTATCTAACTATATGCTCCAACACACCACATCGCTGATGCCTGACGGTACCACAACAGCCGAGTGAACAAGAACCCGGACAAAACCCAGATGTAGATCACGGTGTCAGTGCCCGGGGGTGCCATCGTCCAGACGAATATAAACCTCGGCGGAACGTCTCCGAGAGTGATGGTGGGGGCTACAACGGCCCAGCCCCACGGAAAACAGTAAGTCATTACCTGCTGTTGGTGTTATCCCACACCTGAATATATGTACATCAGATGTCAAAAAATTCGTTTTCAACCATGGGCACATCGAGCATAGGAAGTAATTCAGATGATGGCCAAAACGATGGTCATCGGAGTGTTAAAGTGTTCATGGAGGGGATACCCGAGTGATACCTGCAGTCAGCTGCATGATTTGAGAATGCGTTCGAACGTTTCCCTTGTCTCATGCTAAACCACATACAATATTTCACGTGCTCGGCACAAACAGCATTTATGTATCATGAAATATGGCTATGTACATTATGAACTGGAGGAGTCCTACTGCACATGTCTAATGATTAGTTATTATTCGAGTTTTGACCGAGCGATGCGAACTGACTTCCGGAAAGAGGGTATTGGCCGACCCTGAAATTGCTCTGCTCCGGCAGCCAGCTAAGTTACATGGTGCACGGCGCAGGGGAGCATCGAAAATCCTACTAATATGTACCATACGTGCAATCACCCGCGAGGGTAAAAAAGGGACAGACAGAGGGGAAGATATACGGATACCTCCTCTCTGTCAATCGATGTAATTCGTGTTCACCGATCTTCCACAAAGAGACACAGGAGACGAGAGGGTGCGGCATGGCCGCCTCCGTGGGATATTTACCCCTGCACAGCGTCAATGGGCGCGTTGATGACTGCGCATGCTCACACCACGTGGCGTTGCGGTCATAGTTGCTATCTGAGATCTCTCGTTGTGTGGGATTTGTTATACATCAGAGGTACTCATATCCCGGGGCTAGGGACTGTCAGGGAGAGAGAACGGTGATGGCGTATTTCGTGTCCTGACTCGGGATAGATGGTGGCGATAGACGAAACAATGGTGGGTCCTCATGAAAATATGGTCATCTTGTCGAACGTTATACATCATACTCCACGTGCGGTATGTTCCTTGATCAACTCTGCAACCTTTCGATGCCCACGTGCTAGTGATAGTTGGTATGGCATGTGGCCGTCGTCATTTACCACCCCCGTATCCGCGCCACAATCTAGTAACTGTTTCACGACTTGGAGGTGCCCATTAGCTGCTGAGAGATGTAATGGGGTCCAGAGGTCCTGCTTTCTCACATTGACGTTTGCACGATGGTCGATGAGGGTGCGCAAGACTTGTAGACGTCCGCATCGTGATGCTACGTGCAGAGGGGTCCAGCCAGTCGTATTACGTGAATCGACCAGCGCGCCCTGCCCCAGCAACAGCTTCAGGTCTTGAAGGTTGCCCTCCTCCGAGGCACTGTGCAACGAAGCCCGCCCCTTCCCCTTCTCATATTTTCCGATGCTGCGTTGGGCTGTGTCAAATGTGCCTGATCGTAGTTTCCCTTGGAGATTGATGTCTGCCCCATACCCGGCTAGGAATCGTGCAACCTCGGCCTTGTCATTCTCCGATGCCAACTCTGCTGCCGTTTTATTGGCATTGTTGGGCATGCTGGAATCAGCGCCCTGCTTAAGCAACAGCTTTGCACCATCGAGGTGGCCGTTGGCTGATGCCAGGTGTAATGGGCTCCCGAGGTCGTCGTTCTGGACGTTCGCATTACCGCCGCTGTCTAACAACAACCGCGTCACATCAAGACGTCCGTATTGTGACGCAAAATGTAGAGCCGTCCATCCCTTGTTGTCTCGCGCATTCAGGTCAGCCCCACGTTCGATGAGGGAGCGCGACACTTCCACATTTCCCTTGCCCGCCGCTAATGCTAATGGCGTTTTTTGGGTTCTGTTGCGAATGTCGACGGCAGCGCCAGAGTCGATGAGAAGTTGGACGATTTCGAGGGCCCCGACTTTTGATGCGGTGTGCAACGGATTCCAACCCTTGTTGACTTTAGTGTGGAGACTTGCCCCTCTCTCGATTAGGATGCGTACAACGCCGAGATTCCCATCCCCACCGCCAGACGCCAGGTCTAATGCGGTCTCTCGATTTTTGTTCCGAATGTTGACATCGACGCCGTGCTCTAGTAGGAACTTCACGACGTGGAGATGCCCGCTCCTTGATGCCGCGTGGAATGGAGTCCAGCCCTTCTCATCACATGAACCCACCATGGCACCATACCCAATTAAGGACCTTGCAATGTCGAGGATCCCTGCCCCCGAGGCCACGTCTAAGGGTGTTTCCCCTTTGTTGTTCCGGCAGTCCACGGTTGCCCCATGCTGGAAGAGTAAAATTACGACGTCGAGGAGGCCATTGGATGATGCAAGATGTAGTGGGGTCCAACCATCTGCTTGGTGTGCATCTACACGAGCACCACGATTAAGTAACACGTGTGCGACGGCGAGGTGTCCATATCGTGATGCAAGGTGCAGCGGAGTCCGGTCATCTTCTTTTCGTGCGTTAACATCAGCGCCGCGATCTAGCAACAGTCGTACGATGGCTGGATGACCATATCGAGACGCGGAGTGTAATGGGTCCAGCCTGCCTTGTCCCGGAAATTCAGGTCCGCGCCACGGTCCAGTAGAACTTCAAGCTTCCCATCACCACTGGCCAGGGACAATGGCGTCTGATTTTGCGCATCAAGTCTTGCTCCAGATTCAAGTAATAGTCCCGCCATTTCACAATGGCCATTTTGTGATGCCGTGTGTAATGGTGTCCAGCCTTGCTTGTCGAAAACATCCACGTTCGCACCAGAATCGAGGAGTAGACGCGCAATTTTGAGTAATGATTGCGCGATGTCTGGGTGTCCGCCTCGTGATACCCTGTGAAGTGGAGTCAGACCCTCTTCATCGCAACCGTTAGGATCTGCACCATGTCGAAGGAGTAGCGATACGACCTCGAAATGTCCCTTGATTGAGGCGGCATGTAATGGGGTCGTGTAAGAACCACCGCTGCTATTCACTTCTTGTGGGTGGGCAGAGAGGAGGCACTCTGTGAGACTGTAGAAACCGCACGTTGTGGCGTAATACAGGGGCCCGGCCTTGGGTTGCGTTGGGTACATCTCGGACATAGGTTCCCGCCAACGATGGTCTATGTCGTACAGCCAAACCCATGCTGCAAAATGTGGCTTTTCCGGATCAAACAGACTCTTCACCATTTCCTGAATTTGCGGCGATGTGTCCCCAAGCCGCACATGATCGAACCAGTGTCGGGCAGCGTATAGGGTGAGAGGAAAGCGACCGATGTTCTTCTTGTCTATATCGCTATCGAGCTGGAGGAGCACACAAAGGCATGCGTGTGCAAGGATCGTATGTGCAGATTCGGGGATTATGTGATAGTACGAAAGACTTTGTTCCATGTTCGAAAGGTGGGTCGATGTCAAGAACTCCTTGGCAGAGGAGTGGGAAAATTGAACAATTCGGGAGCCTGCGACATTGTCGACGGATATAAGGCTGGAACATGCAGACAACACGGCCTCTTCCGCATCTGGTAGCCGCCAA
>Ga0307509_10010542_pt1 | contig 11308 bp, 11 predicted proteins | sample 10_EM_MG_FD_202245 | JGI IMG/M metagenome (GOLD analysis project Ga0307509, IMG submission 202245) | Populus trichocarpa ectomycorrhiza microbial communities from riparian zone in the Pacific Northwest, United States - 10_EM | ecosystem: Host-associated > Plants > Roots > Unclassified | place... | reverse complement strand
GCTGTGGAAAAATGGTGGTTGCTGCGGTTGTTCTTCCCCTGTTTCCTCTTCCTTTTTCTTTTATGTTTTTCTTTGTTTTTGCTTCTCTGTTCCTTTTCTCTTCTTTCGTTTTTCGCTGACTTTCCCCTATTTCCTTTGTCCCTGGTTTCCTTGTTCTTGTTTCTGCTTTTATCTTTTCCCTCCTTCTTTTCCCTATGTTCTCCTCTGTTTCCTTCTGCTTTTTTTCCCCCTATGTTTCTCTCTTTCTTTCTATTTTTCTTCATTGTCCTTTCCCTCAAATCTCCTCAATGTTCTCTCAATTTTTTTGTCATCCTTCTAGTCCTCTTTCTATTTTCTCTCTGTTTTTTTCATCTGTTTGTTCCCTCCTCTCTATAATCTCCCCATCTTTTTTCATCCCCTTCTCTCCTGGTCCTCCCCTGGTATTTATAAGGGGCAGGGGGAGAGAACTAGGGGTGAACAAAAAAATTGAGAAATCGATTAAATCGAGAAAATAATAACCGGGAAAACCGAACCGAAAAAAGAAACTGATTAATTTTTTACAAAAAAGGTCGGTTTCAGTTTAAGAAACCTGAAACCGACCAAACTCCTACCGAACCGAACCGGTTCAGTTAAGGGGTACTATAAATACAAAAATTATTAACCCTACCAAGCACACACCCATCCTCTGCGTCCAGCCACCCCCTCTCAACCCTCACAAATTCACAATTTACTAATTCAGTTCACAGATTTCAAATTCATAGATCTTTCGCAAGTCTCAAACTCTCAATCTCAGAATCTCTCACTCTCCCAGTCGTCCAGCCGCCCCCTCTCAACCCTCACAAACCACATAAAAAATAATCAATCTTCATCTCCATTCTCTTGAGTCCCTGACTCTACAAATCTCTACAAACCAGCCATATTCCTCTCCCAGTCTCCTAAACGGGCATGACACAAACCACACCTAACCTCCAGATCTAGTAAACCAGTCACCTTTCTCTCTCACACCCGACCCAACCTTGAATCTTGTCACACTAGGTATGATTTTTTGTTCTGTCAATCTCTGTTTTTTTTTAAAAAACATATGCTCTGTGATTTGTGTATTTGTTAAAGTGGTATGTTCTTACAAAAAATCAAAGTTTGAGCTTAGAGTGGTATTTTGGTTGATTTGGGATTTTGGAAATATGCTTAAATTCTGGGCATTATCTGGTATTTTGGTTTATATTCCTTGTGATTCCTTAACCCACGGGACACAATTCAATAGTATGAAAAGTTGAAAACAGTTCACTAATTAATTTCTTTTATTGTGTTTCACACGTTTGCTTGTAGAAATTATCTAAAAATAGCATTATGTTTTAGCAAATTTCTCATAATTAAGTGCAATTAGAGGGTAATATATTGTTATGCTTGTAGAACTTGAATAATTAGTATTGTTATGTTAATATTGTTATGCTATTAATCTTGTAGAACTTGATTTAAACTCTGTTTTTCTTTTCTGGACATGATCTGCTGAAGTTAACAGGGATAATTAGTGAACTGTTTTCAACTTTTCATACCATTCTTACATGCATACAAACTTGTAAGATTGTCATGGAAAACTTGTTGCAATTGTGTGGTAGAGTTCCTCAGTTGAAGGGAGCCAGACGCTTCTCTTTCGATGAGATTACGAAGAGCACCGATAATTTCTCAGAAGCCAATCATATTGGATCAGGGGGTTACAGAATGGCAAGTCTCTCCCTCTTTTCCTGTCCTGCCATGGTGGTTTCATTTGCATAAACAATAATTGTGGGTGTTGTTGGTTGTAATTTGCCTTCAAACTATCTAACTTCTGAGTTGAAATGGAATACCAAACCTTAAGAATGAGCATTTGAAAGTAAACTATCAAATTGTAGTTATATGCAATGTTTTCTATTGAATTTAAACTTGTTATGACCATTTTAACTTGTAGAATGTGCTGACTAAATCGAGAATGTTCATTTGTTTTTTCAGCGACACAAAACTTGAATCTTTCAACATTTTTGTGTACAGGTTTATAGAGGGATGCTTCCTACTGGACAACTGATTGCCATCAAACGATGTCGACAAGGATCGGTGCAAGGTGGGCTTGAATTCAACGCAGAGATGGAAGTTTTATCGAGAGTTCATCATAAAAATGTTGTAATTTAGATTTTAACTTAGTATGTTTGTTATTTAAATTCTGATGCAAGAGGTTCAAAACACAAATATTAGAAAACACAAATATTAGAAAGACTTTTAATTAATTTTAAACACAATATTGGCATTAATAATTTAATATAAATGAATATTTAGAATCTCTTAACAAAATAAGATAATATTAACATCAATTACAAGTTTATTAGAAAGCCCAAAACAAGGTCAAAAAAGCCCAAAAAATAGCCCAAATAAAAAATTCAGGTTTTCCGGTTTTTATGTGAAATTAACCGAACCGAAACCGATCGGTTTGAACCGGTTTCGGTTTGAATTTTTCAATTAAATTTTTTTTGGTTATGTTTTTAGATAAAAACCGAACCGAACCGAAAATGATCATCCCTAGAGAGAACCACCTTACCTCTGTCCATTCATGAGATAGGATAAGGTGGTTGGGACGGTCTCTGTGCAACCACCCCATAATTGCTCATAGAGTATGACTCTCCTCTCTTTTCATTATGGTGGTAGGCCATGAAGGGGTGTGAGTTGTGTCAGGGTTTGAGAAAGTAGGGAGAGAGAGGGAGAAAGGCATTACAGGGGAGAAAAACAACTTCTTCCCTGCCTGTGCATGTCCAGGGGAAGAAGAAGCACAATGCCATTCAAAACGACACTGTTTTGTGCTTCTCTCTCTCTCTCTCTCTCTCTCTCTAATGTGAACAGTGCATGAAACGATGTTGTTTGAACAAAACACGCTGTTTCATTTAAAAGAAAAAAGGCGCCAAAATGTGTTAATTTTCGAATCAGTCATTCATTTTTGATTTGTTCAATCAAGTCCCCAATTGCAATTTTGATTTTAAGAATCAGTTCAATTATGTCCTTGCCAAAATCAGATGTCAGCTCTAAAGTTGGCCATTTTTTTTCTTTTGGTCATTGATCTCGGATTTATGCAATTTGAGCCTCAATTGATCAATAAACTTTTAATTTCTTCAATTTGACCCCTAATTCGGTCAATTTCAATCCCTCTATTTACACGCCTTTTCCAGTTTGGTCTTTGATTTCAGATTTCTTCAATCAAGTCCCTAATTCACCATCAAACTTCAATATTTATGCAATTAAGCCCCTGATATGACCAAATCAACTCTTAAAAATTATAATTTGACCCCTAAATTTAATTTCTTCTAATTGAAGCCCAAATTAACTTAAAATCAATTTTTCTTGCAATCAAACCCTCCATAAATTTAATTAAACCTTTAATAAAATTTAATTGAGTCCATAAATATCTGATTTTGGACTTTTCTTCCTCAAATTGAATTTTCTTTGTCAATAGGGCTCTCATTAGTAAAAAATATACTGTCAAATTTTAATTTTTGTATTTTTCAACCTCCTTAACCAATTTTTGGCCATTTTCTGGGCACTCCAACATTCTCTTCTCATTGCTATTATTTTTTGATTTTCTTCTGAACATATATATATATATATATATATATATATTTTAGTTTTTTGTATTTTTTTATGTGGGGACCCAAAAATGGGTAACAACAAAGTATGTGAGGTGTTTATTCTTATTAGTTGAGAGATTTTCAATTGTTCTACTACTAATAGAGAGTTGTTGTAATTCTCACATTACTTAGGTGAACCATGTCAATTCTTGTGTCTTATTTCTTATTTTATCCTGTTCTATTGAGCTGTGTATTATTGCTTTGCATGTCGAGATCCTAATAGTGTTATCAAAGCAATCTAGTTGGTTCTATTCACAGTACTATTTATATATACATTACAGTCCACATATACATAAAGTATGTGCGATAAATAAATACAGTTTAGGAAGTTCTGTTTAAGGAGATTGAGTTTTAAACGAGATTGTTTGTGATTACTTAGTAGAAGTATTATTTATACGAAACTATTTCATTGATATCAATAGGAAGATCAATGAAGTGTGGCTCTAGTGGGAGTTAAAGGCAAGGAAGGTTAAAATCAAGAAGTATAAAGACTATGAAATGCTACAACTATGGCAAAAAAAGGTACTATAAAAAGGACTATTGGTATAAAAAGGGTATAAAGAACAACACTGAGTCATAAAAAACTTATGGATGTGTTGCAAACAATGATAATGAAGAAGTTTTATATAGTGAAGTAGCGATAGTCTCTGGAGACAAGATGAAGCTCACTAAGGTTTGGTTAATGGATTCAGGAGCAATATGACACATGAATCCTTATCGGGATTGGTTTTATACATATTAACCCATCTCTGAAGGCTCAATATTCATGGGAAATGATAATGCCTTAAAGATTATTAGCATTGAAACCATCAAACTGAAGATGTATGATGGCTTAATTCATACTATTTTAGAATTGAAGAAGACTCTTTTGTATGTGGGATAATTTGATAGTCTTGGTTTCAAGATTCGTATAGATAATGACATCATGAAAATAATTACAAGGGTGTTGATGGTATTAAAGGCAAGAAAAACAAATGTAAACTTGTTTTTGTTAATAAGAGAAATATATCATAAGGCAGAGGCATCAATTGCCTCAACCAGTTCTACAAAAGAAAAGACAATTATGTGGAATCAAAAGCTAGGCCACATCCCAGAGAAAAACTTGAAAATTCTCCCTTATCAAAGTTACTCTATGGGCTTACAAAGGTTTCTTTACCTTTTTATGAGGATTGTATTATAAGTTGACAACATAGGTTAAAGTTTGACACATCAACGACTAAGAGTAAATCCATCATTGACTTGATTTCTTCTGATATTTGGCGTGCTCATTATATCGATGGGAGGAGAAGAAACTTTGTATCATTCATATATGACTTCTCTAGAAGATCTTAGGTTTATCTAATCAAAAGTAAGACAAATGTGCTCTTAGTATTTAAAACCTTTAAAGCATATGTAGAACTTGAAGCTGAGAAGAAGATCAAATGTTTGAGGATAAATATGCTAAAGGAGTATCGCTTATGGGATCCCACTGCCTATAAGATAGCCATCAACAAAGATGTAATATTTATGGAAGATAAAATACAAATGGAAGAAAATGATAGCACTTTAAAGGAAACTACAACAGTTCAAGTGGAAAATACTTAAGATCTAGGACTAACAAACAGGATTCCAGGGTTGCAAATTCATCGAGATAAAAGTAAAAATCACAAAAGAATTATTTGAAGAAAAGCTTGCGACACTTCAACATACAAGATTGTAAGCCAATTTTAACCCAACTTCCTATTAACTTCAGTGATCTCCGTGGGCCTTTCTCCAATTGTTGTTAGGCAATTATCTTTCCTTAAAATTGCCTTTATTTTTAATTTTCACAGTGACAAATTGTTCCCCTTGAACCTCTTAATCTTGTACTTTGTTGCCATTTTATTCACCATGATCTGTTCAACTATTATTATTTCAATTAAGAATTGTAACATATACAGAAAAAGCATCGTATGATAATACTTCTACTAAGTAATCACAAACAGTCCCGTTTAAAACCCAATCTCCTTAGACAAAACTTCCTAAACTGTATTTATTCACTGTTATGACTTTTTGTATATATATATATATATATATATATATATATATATATATATTTGAAGAGTACTGTGAATGATGTCATATGTGAATAAAACCAACCAAATTGCTCTGATACCACTGTTAGGATTGGCTCTCTAATGTTGCTTTATTTATAGGTTGAACATATAGTACACTTATTTCTTCATTGTCATAATTCATGGAGGTTTTGGCAGTGTGATATTCAATGTCTTGTCTTGAGTTGGTGTATGCTTGGAACAATGGAGGAGTTAGTTTGGGAATGAAGTGCAATGGTTAAAGGGAGATTTCAAAGGAAAGCTTTAACGATGTTATCCTATGGAATCTTATGGGGGTATTTGGCTAGAATGAAACAAAACATATTATTCTACTTATTCTATTCATTGTATAGGATTCTATCTTATAATCCCATTAGCTTAATGGTTTTTGCAACTTCAATAAAACTTTGATTATTATAAAAAAAATCAAGAAAAAAAAACTATGAGCACTATTATGGAATATGTTATATTATAGGAAATATTGTACTTTCCTTGTATAAATCTATCATGTGTAGTATGTTCCACAAAATCATATATATGTTTCCCTAGTCATATATATAGAGAGGTGGCTACGACATTATGTAAGCCTCCTAATTTACACAAAACACTACTTCAATTTGGTATCAGAGCTTGTCTATCTTAATAGATTTATTTCTTCTTCCTCTGTAATTGTTGGTTTCTTTATTGCTGAACCTAGTGCAGATTTATTTATTCTTTCTTTGTTGCTAAAGAACCTACTAAATTTCCTCCATCTATGGATCCCTCTATTACTGCTGCTGTTGGAATCAATGCCAACTCTTCTTCTCCTGCTTCATCTTTCTTGGTAGCATCAACGTTTATGCTCTCATCTACAGCTGCTGCAGCAATGCTTGCATCTGTTGCAAAAACAGTTGTTAGTTCCTTAGCAGCCAATATTCCCCTCTCCAACACACAACAAGTAATTAATCTCAAGCTTACCAACATGAATTATCTATATTGACATATGCAGATGAAATAATATCTGGTTGGTTAAGGTGTTTTCTTATTTATAGATGGCTCATTTCCATGTCCTTCTCCCCACGTCCTGCCAAGTGACGCTTCTGCCGCCTCTGTCACCTTCAGTTATAGTATTAATCAAGCTTTTTTGATATGAAAACAACAAGATCAACTCATCCTCAATGTTCTTATCTCTTCTCTTTCTATGGATGTCCTCCATCTTATGGTTGCTTTTTTGACTTCTACTAGTGTTTGGAGCACACTAGAATATGTCCTTGCTTCACCATCCAACTATCAGATTGTGCAATTAGATGGCCTTATTCAAGATCTTTGTCAAGGTGATGATACTATCACCATTTATTTGTAGAAAGCTAAGGGATTATTTGATGAATTATCAGCAGGAGACAAACCTATCTCTCTTACTGATTTCAATTTAAAAGTTTTTCAGGGCCTTCGTAGTGAATTTCATGATTTGGTTACAAGCCTGTCGACCAAGGCTGAGCCTCTTCCCTCTTTCGAGTTGCATAATTACTTGTTTACCCATGAGTTTTTATATAATAGCTCTCTTTAATCCATTCCTACTATTGTGCTATTATTGCCTACCCTTACACAGCCTCCATCTGTTTTTGCTGCTCAATGTGGTTTTTCTATTTTTAATGGTAATGGTTCCTCTCATCATGGGGGCAAAGGAAGACATGATCATCATTGGTGGCTGGACGAATAGTCGCAGCTCCATTAACTAGTTTGATGGTCAAAATTACCATGGCAACAATGGTGGTTCTTCTTGGCAGCAACACTATGGTTATAGGGGCAATTGGAAGCAATAGTCCAATCAAACATCTTTACCAAATCAGTGGCCTCATACATGACAGGTTCGATGCTAGTTATGCAACATTTTTGGTCACTCAGCGCAACAATGTTCACAGCTAGTGAACTATGAAAATCAAGCCTCGACTAACTTCTCTTTTAATGATGCTTTAGCAACAAACTTTGTCACTTAATTTGCTGACACAAATGCAAATTAGCATGTTACTCCAGACATTGCAAGTATGACAAATACAAAACATGCTATCTGTTCAACAACTCCTATCTTTTCAACAATTTTGTCATGAAAATTATGTCATTTTTTAATTTCACTCTGTTTTCTATGTCAGGATCTCATAACCAAGAAAGTTCTTCTTTTTGATTAGAGTAAAGATGGTTTCTATGTCCTTTTAGAGTCTTCTGCCATATTTATGCCTTAAGCCTTTTGGTCTGCTAGTTTGTTTACTTCTGCTGATGTTTGGCATCGTCGACTCAGTCACCCAAGCTCACGTGTTCTAAGTCTTTTAACATCAAATAAAAAGATTGTTTGTAATTCTCGTCATTTAAATTTTCAATATCAAGTGTGTCTGTTAGGAAAATCATCACATATGTCATTAGGACTTACGGGTCACAAAACATTTGCTCCTTGTGAGCTAATTTTTAATGATGTTTGGGGTCCTACTTTTATTTTATCTTTTGATGGTACTCGATGTTTTGTCATTTTTATAGATGTGCACCCGAAATTTATTTGGTTTTATCTTATTATCATCAAATTTGCTGTATTCAATGTGTTTCACCAATTTCAAGTTTTTATTGAATGAAATTTTTCTCACAAAATCAAATCTGTTCAAACTTATTAGAGTGATGATTATCATAAATTAAATTTCTTTTTTTAATACACATGGAAAAAATGACGCTGTTGAGCGTCATCATCACCATATGGTCGAAACTGGTCTTACTCTTCTTGGTCACTATAAGGCACCTCTAAAATTTTGGAATTATGTTTTTGAAACCTCTGTGTATCTCATTAATTGCTTGCCAACACCTATCTTGCTTAATAAATCTCCTTTCGAATGTTTGTTTTATCAACCACCTGATTATACCTTTTAGTGTACTTTCAGGTGTCTCTGTTTTCCTTTTCTTCATCTTTAGTTAGACTATCGTTATACTCTTTGTGTGTTTTTAGGCTATAGTTCATCTCACCTAGGATATTGTTGTCTTGACTTGTCCTCTAATCGTATTTATATATCTCGTCATCTCTGTTTTCATGAACAATATTTTTCTTTTCTAGAGTCTGACCGAGTCTCTACCTCTACTCACTTTGTGTTTACACCTGCACTCATTTCTAATCTTCCTTCCTTTACTACCTTTCTAATACCAAACTTCTCAGGCCCACAGACTTTCCCTACCTTCCATTTCGGTTTCTTTATCACCATGTCTCTTGATTATTCTACAGGTTCAGGTTCTGCCATGCTAGCCGTGTCTCTATCTGATTCAACCATTGCTGCTGCATCTCCAGCCTCCTCATCGAGTCCTTCTAATCCACCTAGTCCCTCTAATCAGTCTCTGTCAGGTTTGGACCTCTGTTGATCTCTCTAGCTACTCTCTTCCACAGTAGACCCAACCTATCACGTCTACTATCCCTTTGGCACCACAATAGCACCATATGGTGTTGCGTTCACGAAAGCACAAGTCTACCAACATGAGTTTGGTTTTCGCCACTCCATTGTCTTTAGATTCTTAGGTAACATCTTCTCCTGACCTTGAACCTCTAAATTATAAGGAAGCTGATATGTTTCTGTGCTGGCATAATACAATAAAGTCTGAAATTACTGTTTTACATGATAATGGTACTTGGTCTTTAGTCCCGTTTGAGCCCTCTATGAATATGGTTGGATGCTGATGGGTGTATAAAATCAAGCGCTTAGCTGATAGTGGTATTGACTGCTACAAGGCTTGTTTGGTTACCCGAGGGTTCACTAAGCAAGAAAGAATTGATTACTAAGAAAAACCTTCAGTTCTGTGGTTAAACCGACTACTGTTTAGTTAGTTCTCACTATTGTTGTATCTAAAGGCTAACAGATTTGACAACTTGATGTTCATAATACATTCCTTAATAGGTCACTTAGGGAGGTTGTTTATATAGAACAACCCACGAGTTTTGTAGACCTTATTTTGCCTACTCATGTCTGTCGCTTTCACAAGTCTTTTTATGACTTAAAACAAGCCCCACAGTCTTGGTACACACGATTGAACGACTTTTTTCTTTCTATTGGCTTTCGGGCTTCCAAGGTTGATACCTTCTTCTTTATTTTATCTATGGATTGTGATATCTGTTATCTTCTTATCTATGTTGATGATATTTTACTCACTGGTAATAACTTTGTTTTTGTTTAACGTCTCATTACTTTGCTGAGCTCAGAGTTTAAACTTCATGATTTGGGTAATGCTCATTATTTTTTAGGAATTGAAGTCAATACTACTAGTATGGGTCTCATGCTTAGTCAACACAAATATGTTCTTGATATCCTTTATCATACTGGTATGTCGTCATACAAACCTGTTGATGCTTCGACCTCTGCTTCTCTCCTAGTTCTGTCACCACTATTTGGTTCGATAATTTGGATGCTATTTATCTGTCTGCTAATTTGATTTTTCATGCTCATACAAATCATGCTGAGGTTGATTATCACTTTGTTCGTGATAGAGTGGCTAAAAAGGAGATTTAGATTCATTTTATATCCTCTAAGGATCAATTAACTGATTTTTTACTAAGCCACTCCCTCACTGTGCCTTTGCTTATTTATAGATTTATCTTGTATAGTATGTTCCACAATATCAGATACATGTTGCCCTAATCATATATATATAAAGGTGGCTACCGTGCCTCTTAATTTACATAAAACACTATTTCAATTAACACTAAAGGTAATCCGAAGGATTGTTCCTTTGTTGATTTCTTGAGTTCAAATTTTAAAATTAATATGCATGAAAATTTATTTTTGAATGTGTCAAAATAATTAATGTAGAAGATATTTATTTAAAATATATATACTAGCTCAAAAAATTTTATCTCATCAATTAACACATCAAATGATATAATGATAAAATATAAAAATTATTTGCAATATGTTGGACGTAATAGAAATGTGAATATCATTCATCAATTCAAACTTAGTGCATTTTTGCCACCCACCAATAACATAAATTTTCAAGATCATATCCCATTAGTGTAATATATATATATATATATATATTTGGGTAAATATCAAATGCATCGTCATTTAATCAAACCCCATATTTCCAATTAATTAAAGGGATATTTAGTTAAATCAAACCCATAATTTCAAATAGCATCAAACCAACCCATTTATTTTCATTTAAAGATAATTTATGATCCTCTATATTTATTAAATCATGATATGATAAACTATTTTGATCGTTTAATGAGCAATGAACTGTATAAAGGTCAAATCACCTTTGATTGGGAATGATGAGATTGATTTGATTCAATTAAAAGTAGAGAGTTCAAACGGACAAAAAGTAAAAAGTCGTGTTCTTAAACAATATTTTGTGCTTCTTGGACTTTTTTTTATTTTTTTATTTTGTAATTAATTTGTTTTTTCCACATAAATGACTTACATAACATTTTGTGCATCTTGGAAGTCATTTATTCTATAGTTTTAATTAATAAAAAACAAATGTTTTTTTTTTATATTTCTTTTAATTAAACAAGAAAGATTTTGCCTTTACAACTTGCAATCAATGGTGTTGTCAAGTGTGGGTACTTCGGTGTGTGGTCTCGAGCTTGTAGATGTGTTGATATAAAGGTTG
>Ga0307509_10010541_pt1 | contig 11308 bp, 7 predicted proteins | sample 10_EM_MG_FD_202245 | JGI IMG/M metagenome (GOLD analysis project Ga0307509, IMG submission 202245) | Populus trichocarpa ectomycorrhiza microbial communities from riparian zone in the Pacific Northwest, United States - 10_EM | ecosystem: Host-associated > Plants > Roots > Unclassified | place... | reverse complement strand
CTACTCGCCGACCGCCCCGTCGATCGCTTCGCGCAGCAGGTCGGCATGGCCGTTGTGACGGGCGTACTCCTCGATCATGTGGGTCAGGACATACCGCAGCGAGATGGTCTCGCCCCGGAAGACAATCGTGTCGTCGAGGGAGTCGAAGGAGTCCGTGACTGCGCGGGAGTCTTCACACGCCTGTCGCCACAACGTGAACGCCTCGTCGTCGTCCGCGTCGGCCACGAGGAACTCGCCGAGGATGCCGTCGACCGCCGGCCACCGGGGCGTGAGCTGTTCTCGGTTCAGTACGAAACGGAACCAGCCGGTCTCCACCTCGGCTGTGTGCCGGACGAGGCCGAGAAGGGTGAGACTGGAGGTCGGAACAGCCTTCTGCTTCAGCTGGTCACCAGTCAGGCCCTGGCACTTCATGGCCAACGTGGCACGCTGACAGTCGAGGAACGAGGTGAGCGACATCCGGTCGTCGGCCACCTTGGAAGGGGGTATGCGCTGGTAATCCGTCACCGAGCGATCATGACGAAGGCCCGGCCCACGGGGTCACCAGGGTCCGGGGAGTGGACACGGAACCGCTCCTCACGCGAGGGGGCTCCACCGACGCTGCGGCACCAGATCGCTTACGGGACGGCCTTTAGAGCCAGTCCCGCCGCTTGAAGATGACGTACAGACTGGTGCAGACGACCGCCATCAGGACGATGGCGAAGGGATATCCGAGCGCCCAGTGCAACTCCGGCATCCGATCGAAGTTCATCCCGTAGATCGTCCCGACCAGCGTCGGAGCGAACAAAATCGCCGCCCACGACGAGATCTTCTTGGAGTTGTCTACCTGGGGGCGCTGACCTGCGGTTATAGGTCCCAGTGGGTCTCTGACCTGCGCGAGCGCATCTTTCAGGGGCTTTCGGCTTCATCTGGCGTTACGCGGTTCGTTCTCCCCACGCGCTCCCCAGCGGCCGTCGTACTCCCCAGATTCTCCCCACAGAGGGTCACTTGGGAGATACGGAGCCACAGAGTATCCGTGGCAGCGCGCCACGAACGAAGACACCAACGGGCTGCTACGTCAGTACTTCCCCAAGGGCACCGACCTGTCGAGATGGAACGTCGCCGAGCTGGCTGCCATCGCCTCTGCCCTCAACTCCCGCCCCCGCAGGACCCTCGGCTGGAAGACACCCGCCGAAACTCAGATCGGTTCGCAGGTGATCGGCCGTCGCCCAGCCCATTGCCCGGCGGGAGACGATGACGGTGGCCAGATGCAGCTGGCCTCTCCTTCGTGGGGACATGTGTGATGTCGCCGCGCCAACGAGTGTCGAGGGCCGTGGCGTCGGGTCGGAAGTTCCGGACCGCTAGGGCCGGCCTTGCAGCAGCGCGCGGGTCGGGGATTGTGGTCGGCTGCCGCCGCCTGCGGTGCCGGCCCTGCGGACCGGCGGCACGCATCAGCCGGGCGACGGGGCGACGCCCGCATCCGGTGCTCTCCCAATCGAGTGCGGCGTCCATGTGTGGGGCGCCATAGGTGCCGCGAGACTTGGCATGGGCCTTGGTGATCTGCCCGGTCAGTTCGGCATTACGGACCGCCCGCTGGCCAGGCTTGCCACCGCGGCGGGCATAGAAGGCAGTTCGGGAGACCTCCAGCAGTTCACACGCGCTTGACGTTGTGACCGTCTGGCGATCTGACCGACCGAGCGGTCACCACGCCGGCACAGCTCGACGATCTGGGCTTTGAACTCCGGCGTAAACGAACGGTGAGGGCCAGGTGACCTGTTGGGCAGGTCAGACCTTGTCAAGGCGGAGAGTGTCGACGGGGCGCCGAGGGTGGGTGACGCTCAGGGCAGAGCTGCTGGCCAAATGCCCCGGGATGAGGCGGCGGGCGTGGCGACGTGCAGGACGGCTGCGGCCGATGCGGCCCGTGGGGGAACGGGGAGCCCGCATACCGGACTTGGTCGGCGATGTCTCCTGCGGGATGGCCGGGGCGAAGGAGGCGGAGAACGTACGTGTGATCGTGAGGGCCAGCCTCGTCGAGGCGAGTGGCAGTGCGGCGGACCAGCGGCTCGGTGACCAGGCGGGACCGCGTCCACTCCAGGGCCGGGGTAACGCCCCCTCTTGTTGCCTTCCGTGCCCTAACCTCGGCATTCGGGGTGCGCTTTCCAGGGGAGGAGCGGAGCGTGCAGGTCTGGCCGGGGGAGGCGTATCCACTCGGTGCCTTGCACGATGGCGCCGGCACCAACTTCGCGGTCTTTACCGAGGCCGCGGACCGAGTAGAGCTGTGTCTGCTGCACGACGACGGCTCGGAGACGGCGGTCGAACTCCGGGAGAGCGATGCCTTCGTGCGCCACGCGTACGTACCGGGCGTGGCGCCGGGGCAGCGGTACGGCTTCCGGGTGCATGGGCCCTGGGACCCGTTCCGTGGGGTGTACTGCAACCCGGCGAAATTGCTGCTCGATCCCTATGCGCGGGCCGTCTCCGGTTCTCTGGACTGGCATTCGGCTCTGTTCGGCCATCAGGCGGGGTTGTCCCGTTATCGAAGAGACGACATGGATTCGGGGCCGCACACGATGTCGTCGGTCGTGGTGAACCCGTACTTCGACTGGGGCGACGACCGGCACCCGCGCACCGAGTACCACCGCACCGTGCTCTACGAGGCCCATGTGAAGGGTCTGACGATGCTGCACCCGGGGCTGCCGGAGGAGCTGCGAGGCACGTACGCGGCGCTCGCGCATCCGGCGGTGATCGAGCACTTGGTGGAGCTGGGGGTGACCGCCCTGGAGCTGATGCCGGTGCACCAGTTCGTGAACGACCACCGGCTGGCGGACATGGGCTTGAATGAATACTGGGGCTACAACACGATCGGTTTCTTCGCCCCGCACAACGCGTACGCCTCCTGGGGCGACCGCGGCCAGCAGGTCCTGGAGTTCAAGTCGGCGGTCCGGGCACTGCACGAGGCCAGTATCGAGGTCATCCTGGACGTCGTCTACAACCACACCGCCGAAGGCAACCACCTGGGGCCGACGCTGTCCTTCAGGGGCCTCGACAACCCCTCCTACTACCGGCTCACGTCTGATCCCCGCTACTACATGGACACCACAGGGGCGGGAAACGCCTTGTTGATGCGGTCCCCGCATGTCCTGCAGATGATCATGGACTCGCTACGGTACTGGGTCACCGAGATGCATGTCGACGGCTTCCGTTTCAATCTGGCGGCCACCCTGGCGCGGCAGTTCCACGAGGTGGACCGGCTGTCGTCGTTCTTCGACCTCGTGCAGCAGGACCCGGTCGTCTCCCAGGTGAAGCTGATCGCGGAGCCCTGGGACGTGGGCGAGGGCGGCTACCAGGTGGGCAACTTCCCGCCGCTGTGGACCGAGTGGAACCGCGAGTACCGCGACACCGTGCGGGATCTGTGGCGAGGGAAAGGTGTGACCCCGGCCGAACTGGGTGACAAGCTGACAGGGTCTGCGGATCTTTACCAGGAGGACGGCCGTCGTCCCCTGGCGTCCATCAACTTCGTGACCTGCCACGACGGGTTCACGCTGAACGACCTGGTGTCGTACAACGACAAGTACAACCAGGCCAACGGCGAGGACAACCGGGACGGTGAGAGCCACAACCGGTCCTGGAACTGCGGTGCCGAGGGCGACACCGACGACCCGGCCGTGCTGGAGTTGCGCGCCCGCCAGATGCGCAACTTCGTGGCCACGCTGATGCTGTCCCAGGGTGTGCCGATGGTCAGCCACGGGGATGAGTTCGCGCGCACCCAGAGGGGCAACAACAACGCGTACTGCCAGGACAGCGAGCTGGCCTGGGTGAAGTGGCCCGAGGAGGGCGCCGAGTCGTCTCAGTTGCTGGCCTTCACGCGCGCGTTGGTGTGGCTGCGCAAGGAGCATCCCGTGTTCCGGCGCCGGCGCTTCTTCCACGGGCGGCCCGTGGAGGGCACCCACGACGAGCTGTCGGACATCGCCTGGTTCACCCCGGAGGGCAAGGAGATGACCCAGCACGACCGGGACTCGGCGCAGGCGTCCGCGCTGTCGGTGTTCCTGAACGGCAACGCCATCTCCGAGCCTGACTCGCGCGGAATGCGCATCGCCGACGACTCCTTCCTGATGATGTTCAACGCCTCCCCCCAGACGCTGGACTTCGTGGTGCCGGTCAACCACGGCCGCCAGTGGCAGGTGGTGGTCGACACGAGCCGCGCGGAGGGCGTGCCGGCGGGCACGGGCCTGAAGGTGAAGGCCGGGGAGTTGGTCACCCTGGTGGAGTGGAGTCTGAAGGTGTTGCAGCGCCCTATGTGAGTGGTCGCATTCCGACGTGGTGCTGCCACTCGTCGTCAGTCAGGGCCCGGCCTGCCGCTTGACGTGCCAGAACCGCGAGTCGTCCGGGATGGAGCGCCAGGCGGACCACCGTGCCCGAACCCTTGGCGTGCGGACCGTCCGACAGCAGGTATTCGCCGTCTGCGCTGAAGACGACGTGGTCCACGGCGGCGTCGGTGTCGCAGCGGCGTTCACCCGAGGTGAGGTCCCAGACGGTGATTCGGTTCCCGGCGGTCTGCACCGCGAGAGACAGACCGTCCGGTCCGAAATCGAGGTCCTCGACGAATCCAGGTGAGGGCAGTGCCAGGATCTCCTCGCCCTCCGCCTGCGCCGAGAGAACCCGCGTGATTCCGTCGTCGCAGCTCACGGCGATCTTGCTGCCTTGACCGTCAATCGCCGTACACGTTGCCGCACTGGGCAGGGAGAGTTGCCACATCTCTTCAACGGAGTCGGTGATCTGGTAGAGGTGCAGTTCACCCGCCTCGGTGCCGAGACACAGTGTCGTAGCAGTGCTCGTGCAGGCCGCGATCACTGCTGGGGCACTGAGGGGGACGGGGGCGTCGCCGTCCGAGGAGTCCCAGCGGGCCCGGACGTCGCCGCGTTCGTCGATGCGTACAGCGATGTCCTCGTCCCCCAGCACCCAGTGACGTGTGGACCCGGGAGCAGTCGTCCATCGTCCCGGTGGTCCCGCCGCCCATTCCCGCAGTCGGAGGCGATGGGCCATCCGGCGCAGATCGTTCTCGTAGCCGGTCTGTGGCACTTCCTCCCGTTCGCTTGCGCCCATGCGGCGCAAGCACGAGCGCACGAGCAGGTCCGCGGCCGGTCCGGCCGAACGCTCCAGCGCCTCCACGGCGAGCAGCAGGGCGGCGGTGGCGTTGTCGGCCCGCTGTGCGGCCTGGGTGAGGGTACGTACAAGGGAGTCCTCGAACAGCGTTTGATACCTGTGTTCCTCACGGTCCTGGTGCTCGCGGTTGGCGTTGACGAAGCGTCGTTCGTCGACGGTTATGTCGGACGGGCGTTCCTCCAGCCACCGCTCGGCATCGGCAAGCAACGGGCCGGTCAGTACGGCTGCTGATTCCTCGCCTGCGTCGCGGCGGCGCATGGCGTAGGCGAGCATGCGCCGCCAGTTGCGGAACGGCTCCTCCTCTTTGAGCCAGGACGCGAGCGTGCCCCAGGCCCGCAGGAGGGCCTCGTGAACCACCTCGACGGTTTCCTCGCCCCTGTCGCTGCGGCTGGTCGTCAACAGCCTCTCGTTGGCCAGTCGGACCGCTATGGCCCACTCGGCCGGACGTAGCTCCGCGCGCGTGGCCACCCGGCGGACATCCGGTTGGTCCGGTGCGATCAGATGGTTGAGGAACAGCCTTCGCACGAGCGAGCGTTCCTCTGGCGTGAGCGCCTCCAGGACGCCGTCGGCGTACTCGGCCAGCGCGCCGTGGAGTTCGCCGATCTCTGCGTATGCCTCGAAGGACAGGGTGTCCTGCCCGCGCTGAAGGGTCGCCCACATCCGGTCCAAGGTGAATTCGAGCAGAGGCAGCGCTCCGGGCCGCCCCTCGACAAGCGTGGCCAGCTTGCGTACGAGATGGTCGTGGACCGTCAGGCCGCGAAGCCTGGCGGGCTGCAGGATCGCCTCGCTCAGTTCGCCGGCCGACATTCCGAGCAGAGCAACGGCGGTCCGGCGCAGCTCCTGCCCGAACCGGCCCGGACGTACGAAGAGCCCGCCGAAGGTGTCATCCCTGAGTGTCAGCACCGCGACCGTGCGCGATCGCTCGCGCCCTGCCAATTCGGCGAGTTGATCGAGCACCTCGTCCGTGGCGGGCGAGCCGTCGACGGCCTCCTCGAACTGGTCGACGACGAGAAGGAGCCGCTCGGCACCCGTGGACGCCAGCACTAGGTCGCCCGCTGCGGCCAGACCGAGCGAGGCGATGCGGGACTGCCACGCCTCCAGCTCGGACACGGACACCGAGCCGCGAGTTCCCGCGGCCCGGGCGAAACCGGCAGCCAGGGCGTGCGCCAGGTGTGGGCGGGGGCGCACCATGGCGAAGCGCCAGTCGGTTCGTGCCGCGGCCAGACGTGGTAGCAGACCGGCCAGTACCAGAGACGACTTCCCGGCACCCGACGCGCCGACAACCGGCACGAGCCCGCTGCTGTCCACAGCCGTGACCAGATCGTCGGTCATCGCATCCCGGCCGAAGAAGACAGGCGCGTCGTCCCGGCCGAACGCCTCCAGCCCCTTGTACGGAGAGGCCGGCAGCGGCGCGAACGCTGTCGGCCACGCCGCCACCAGGTCCGCCACGGGTATCGCGTAGACGTCCTCGTCGCCCCGGGCGACCGCGGTGGCCACCAGAATGCCCAGGACCCGCTCCGTCTTCGGGTCCAGGACCGGGGTGCCGCTGTAGCGGATCTGGGCCATATGGGCACCATGAGCCCGCTGGTCGATCTGCTGGCGGTACTGCTTGACCAGAGGACGCAGCCGGGCCGGCACCCAACCGCCTGGCCGTCCCTCGACCGGCCCGAACAGCAGGACATCCCCCTCTGTACGGACTTCCTGCGCCAGGGGGACGGGGATGGCACCTATCGGTCTGGATTCCCCCACAAGCGTCAGGCCGGCCACGTCCAGGCCGTCGAAGGCGGACCCTGTCCCGGGCGCCTGCCAGGCGTCGATCCTGGCCCGGCGTTCGGGCGCGAGCGCGGTCAGCTGAGCGAGCAGAGGGAACTCAAGTCGTACGACCTGTCCCCTGGCGTCGTCGGTGCTTCGCAACTGCCGGCCGAGGGCCGCGTTGACGACATGAGCACAGGTGACGACATGGACATCGTCCACCAGGACACCGTGCCCCGTGATCGCACCGCCGGGAGCGCGAAACCGGACGATCGCGGCACCGGAAACCTCCATCACGGGCCGGCGGGATCAGCGGACGAAGGCTTGGGCGTCCACTGCAGGTGCACCGTGAAGTGCACCTCCGCGGTTCCCTTGGCGAGGATCACTCCGGTTTCGCCCCCGAGCTTGACGCCGAACTCGATGGACACCGTCTCCGGCGTGAGCGCCTGGAGTGTCTCCGTCAGTCCGGCCAGGGCAGGCCGAAGGCCAAGCAGACTCGACTCAAGGGTCCGCGATGCCTGAGCGAGGCAACGCCCCGGCTCGGGAGACGCCAGAACGACGAACTCCTCCGGGATGTCGGCGCGGTCCACCTCCGCGATCAGGAACTCCCCGTTCTCCAACGGAATGCGCACCAACTCCGCCATCGACGTCCGCTCCCCCCACCCGGAGTATCGCCTCGCAGGGCCCCATCGTCACACGAAGCAGACCAGTCTTGAACGGTTCGGATCATGACGATCAATGAAGGCGGTCGGTCGCATGCTCCGGGAGCCGAGAGTGTGACACGTCGATCAGTGCAGGGCGTCAGAGCGCCGCCGGACTGACGGATCCCGCCCGTTGGGCCACCGTCGCCCCGGTGGCCTGCGGTCACTCTTCGGTCGTGTGCTGCGGGTGGTGGCGCCCACGCCGTGGGGCAGGCTTTCTGGGGGGCCTGAGAGGCCGGTCGGGGGCGAGTTGCTCCGGCTCCATCGGGCCTTCGCGGCCTCGGTGATGTTGCGCGCCGTGGTGATCCAAGCCGCCGAGGTACCGGTCGAGTCCATTCCCCTGACGGTCATGAGGGGGATTGGGCACAGGTGCGTCGCCGATTCGAGGCCGGCGTTCTTGTACGCAGGAGGTGCACGTCGATACCGTGGATCGGGTCGCACGCGCGTTCCGGTGGGGCCTGTGGGTACCCCATCCTGTCGGGAGTGTGCTGTGGAGTCTCCGACCGATCCCTGGCAGTTGCTGACCGGTACCGACGGTGGCGTCGCCGGGCGGCAGTTCCAGCAGCCCGGCCTGGCGTCGAGGGCTGTTCCGTTCGGACTGGTCGCCGTGGTGGCCGTGATCAGCGTCCTGGTACCGGACGCCGACCTGCGGTCCTGGCCGGAGTACTGGGCGAGCGTCGCGCTCCTGCTCGTGTGCGCCGGGGCTTTCCTGCTGCCCTGGCATCTGCTGCCGGTGTGGGCACCCGTGCTGGTGCCGCTGCTCTACACCGGTTCCGTCCTGGAGCTGATCCTGGCAGCGGGTGTGGCCTCCGGCGTGGGACTGGTGCTGCTGGTCCCGCTGATCTGGGCGGTGCTTTTCCACCGTCCGTGGGAGTCGGCGTGCGTGGTGGTGGCTGTCGTGGCCGTCCAGGCGGCGTCGTCCATCGCCCAGTCGACACCTGGTGACGTGCTCGCCAGGCGTGTGGTGCTCTGGAGCACCCTCGGCGTGCTGATCGCCGTGGCCGCCCATGGCCTGCGCGACCGCGTCAGGGACTCGCTGGTGGCCAACGCGGCCTTGCAGGCGGAGGTCCGCGAACTCTCCCTGGTCCGCGAGCGGGACCGTATCGCCGCCGATCTCCGTGAGAGCGTGGTGCGGAAGATCTTCGACGCAGGGCTGGACCTCCACAGCACGGCCGCGATGATCGACGAGGGGCCCGCACGCAGGCGGCTGTTGCACGGCGTGGCCGAACTCGACGAAGTGATCCGGGCGCTGCGGGAGAGCGTGTTCGGCCTGGACCACGACGACGGCTTCGCGACCGGCTCCCCCGAAGAGTCCCAACCCGGCAAGCCTTGACCACAGGCGCCGCCAAGACGCGCGCCCTGGCGCCGGTCGTCTTGCCCCACGCCTATTGGCAGTGGGCCTCTTGGGAGGAAACTCAAAGCCCGTATGCCTACGAGAACTTCGGTGAGTGGTGATGTCGCCGGTTCCGATGTTGAACCATGGGGCGAACCAGACCGCTTCGAGTGTCAGTCCGCTCGCCGCGCCGCCGTGGTCGGTGCCGGGGAGGCGCCCCGAGTCCGTCGGCGGCCACGAGTGCCCCGGCTGAACCAGGCCGGCCCGGCCAGTTGCTACGACGTCGTCCGGATACCGGGACGCGGCAGCCTGTGGACGATCGGGAACGCCGCCGCCGGCCGGGCGGTCACTTCGGTACCTCCGCGGTATCCGGCTCGGTGCCGCCCATGTCGAGCCGGAACGGCGGATAGGCGTCTGTCATGAGGGTGGCGTAGGCCGCGACCCGCAGCACCCAGCGATTCAGGCCGAGGATGAGGTCGTACAGGTCCCGGGGGTACTTCTCGGTAAAGGCTAGGGTCACGGCGGCGATCACAGAGAGGACGGCGACGAGTCCGCCGTCCCACCAGCCGGCGTGCCAGCCGCCCAGGAAGAATCCGACGAGGATGTAGTGGGGGAGGGCCAGCAGCCACCATTTCACCAGCACCAGGCCCCGGGAGAGGCGTTCGGGGTAGGCGATGTCGAGGCGAGCGGGATAGTCGGGTTCCTCGCCCAGGCTGAACGGGGGATAGCGGTCGGTGCCCAGAGCGCCGTAGGAGTAGTAGGCGACCCGCCAGCTCCAGCGCAGCACGCCCAGGTTGAAGTCGAACAGAGGGCGCGGATAGCGCTCGGTGAACAGGATGCTGAAGAACGCGATCACGCCGACCGCCGTGAAGGCGATCCACAGGAAGAACAGCACCACGTAGTGGGGGATGACCAGGATCCACTTCACCAGCCACAGCCACCGGGACAGCGGGGTGTCGAGTTCCGCGTTCACCAGGACTGGGCGGTCCGGTGTTCCGTCAAGGGTCGTCATGGTGATCAACTCCTTCGCCCGGGGCGCCGGACGCCGACTCGGGTACATGTCCAGCCTCACCCTCGCCGGACCTGCGTGCGAGGGCCGGTCGGGCCTTCCTGGGTGCCATGGGTCCCCGTCTCGTTCGGTACTGCTAGTGGCCAGCGTCGTCGCCGTAGTAGGCGGCCCGCATGAGTTCCTGCATGTCGTCGAGCATGGGCATCCTCGGGTTGGCGGGTGCGCACTGGTCCTCGTAGGCGTTCAGTGCCTGCTGGGGCAGTGCGTCCAGGAAGGTGCGTTCGTCCACCTTGAGGGACTGGAACGTGGGCTCTATGCCGACCGCGTCGCGTAGGCGTTCCACCGCGCCGGCGAGCGACTCGACGCCCTCGGCCGGGGTGGTGGCGGGCAGGGCGAGGGTGCGGGCGATGTCCTGGAAGCGTTGTGGGGCGCGGTAGTTCTCGTACTTGGGCCAGCCGGTCAGCTTGGTGGGGACGGTGCCGTTGTAGCGGATGACGTGGGGGAGCAGGACGGCGTTGGTGCGGCCGTGTGCGAGGTGGAAGGTGGCGCCGAGGGTGTGGGACATGGCGTGGACGATGCCGAGGAAGGCGTTGCCGAAGGCCATGCCCGCGATCGTGCCGGCGTTGTGCATCTTCTCCTGCGCGTCCGGTCGCCCGGCGCGGTCGTTGACCGCCGCCTCGATGTTCTCGAAGATCAGCCGGATCGCGTGCAGGGCGAGGCCGTCGGTGAAGTCGTTGGCGTAGACGGAGACGTGCGCCTCGATGGCGTGGGTGAGGGCGTCGAAGCCGCTGTCGGCGGCCAGTGCCGAGGGCAGTTCGGTGGTCAGGAGGGGGTCGATGATGGCCACGCTGGGGGTGAGGGCGTAGTCGGCCAGGGGGTACTTCTTGCCCGTCGCCGGGTCGGAGATGACGGCGAAGGGGGTGACCTCGGCGCCGGTGCCCGACGTGGTGGGGATGCAGACCAGTCGGGCGAGTTTGCCGAGGACGGGGAAGCGGAAGGCGCGCTTGCGGATGTCGGAGAACTTGTGCCGCATGTCGGCGAAGTCGACGTCCCTGCCCTCGGCCTGCTGCTCGTACAGCAGCCACATCACCTTGGCCGCGTCCATGGGGGAGCCGCCGCCCAGGGCGATGATGGTGTCGGGGCGGAAGTCGCCCATCAGGCGGGCCCCGCGCCGGACGGAGTCGATGCTCGGCTCGGGCTCGACGTTGTCGATGACCTGGATGGTGACCGGCTCCCGGCGGCGCCGCAGCACGCGCTCGATCCGGTCGACGAAGCCGAGGCGGGTCATGGTCGCGTCGGTGACGACGGTGACGCGGTGGACGTCCGGCATGGAGGCGAGGTAGCGGATGGACTGCGGCTCGAAGTAGATCTTCGGCG
>Ga0307509_10010540_pt1 | contig 11309 bp, 11 predicted proteins | sample 10_EM_MG_FD_202245 | JGI IMG/M metagenome (GOLD analysis project Ga0307509, IMG submission 202245) | Populus trichocarpa ectomycorrhiza microbial communities from riparian zone in the Pacific Northwest, United States - 10_EM | ecosystem: Host-associated > Plants > Roots > Unclassified | place... | reverse complement strand
TTCTCGTCGCTTTTGTCACCGACGGTCATTCTCTGCGCAAGGATCAATTGGCGATCGCCGCCGCCGCGTCCAACGCGTGGAACACCGAACAGCTGAATCCCATGCTGTCGGTGTGGGACGTGCGCGGACCCGGACCCTGCCTCGCCGGAGTCTGCGACCTCCCGCTGACCTGCCGGATCTCGCAGGACGACTTCGATGTTCTGGCCAGTGATTGGGTGGAACGGGCGCGACAGATGTTCACCCGTTGTCATCAGGTTTTCCAGCTGTAGAAATGAATTGAGCATTCTCAGTCAACCCCTTTCGGCCACGGCCCTGTTGCCTCCACTATGGGCGCCAACGGGGGGTCGTCATGAGACGTACGTTGTTCACTGCCTTGCTCTTCGGCCTGTTGATCGCATGGATTCCCGCAGGACCGGCGGCTGCCGCCGGCGCGGACTGCGGCAAGAACTTCCCGACGCGCCTGGGCTGTTGGCAGGACGCGCTCGACGACGGCGCCGAGGTCACGGTCACGCTGAACAAGCCCCTGGCCGTCGACGCCGGCGGCAAGGTCGACCAGACCGCCGTCCGCCGGGACCTCAAGAACCTTCGGGTCCAGGTACCGGCCGACGTCCACACGGGCCAGGGCGGCACCGCGCTGCTCCTCCTGGCCGGCCACGCACTCGTCGACCGGGACGCCCGGATCGACCGGCTGGACACCAGGACGCTGAACCAACTCGGCCCCTGCACCAGCGACTTGTGCACAGCACTCAAGAAATCCTCGCTCAGCGGCGGCCAGCTCATCGACAAGAAGCTGGGCGTCACCGAACTCGGCCCGCACAAGTCCTTCGACTACCTGCGCCTCCTCTTCATCACCCTGACCGCCGTACTCCTCCTCCTGCTCCTCGCCCTCCTCCTGGCCGTCCGCCGCTCCCGCGCCCCGGCCACCGCCACAGCGACAGCCACGGCAGCGGCGGACGCCGGCCCGGACCCCGCCGAGACCACCGCCAGACTCCGCCCCGTCCCGCCCGCCCCGGCACCGCCCCCGTCCCCCGGCCGCCGGGTCGGCCCCCGCACCGGCCCGTCCCGAAAAGCCGTCGTCCGTACGGCACTTCACCCGCAGGGCTACGTCGAACTCGACCACGTCCTCTACCGCGCGGTGTGGGCCGAACCCGACCGCACCCCGCCCGAGCCCGGTGCGCAGGTCGAGGTCACCGACGCCCGCGAACCCGACTCCGACGTCCTGTACGCCTTCCCTCCCGCGGCCCGGCATCACGCCCGCGGCAGCTCGTGAACCCCGTACTACCGCCAGGAGATCCCATGCACAGCGAATACCCGCCCACGCTACCGGCGGAGTACGCCGACATCGAGTTCGAGAACAACGCCCAACGGCTGCCGCTGGTGCTGTGCCTGGACACGTCGAGCTCCATGGCGGGGGCGCCGATCCAGTCCCTCAACGACGCGCTCGCCGAGTGGACCCGCGAACTCCACGACGACGTCTCCCTCAGCTACAGCGTCGAGGTCGCCGTCATCACCTTCGGCGGCCGGGGCGTCGGCGCCTGGCGCGGACCCCAACTCCTCGACCCCCGCACCCCGGTGAGCCCCTTCGTGCCCGCGCACGCCTTCCAGGCACCCCGCTTCACCGCGTCCGGCGTGACGCTGATGACGGAGGCCCTGGAACTGGCCATGCATGTCGTCGCGGCCCGCAAGGCGGAGCTGCGCGCCTCCGGACTCCAGTACTACCGCCCGCAGATCTGCCTGGTCACCGACGGCCTCCCCACCGACGGCACCGGCCATATGACCGACTCCTGGCACCGCCTGCTGCCCGTCCTCGCCGAGGAGCAACAGGCCCGCCGCTTCCGGCTCTACGCGATCGGCGTCGGCGGCATCACCGACCGGGGGGAGCAGGTTCTCCAGGCGTTCGCGCCCAAGTTCAACGCCCGCATCCAGGGCTTCCCGTTCCGCGAGCTGCTCCAGATGATGTCGGCCAGCGCCAACGCCGAACAGAAGGGCGCGGGCGACGAGGTCTTCGAGAAGATCTTCAGCCAGTTCAAGACCCAGCGCCCGGCCTGGGAGAGCTGAGCGGTGGCCGCGTCGCCCTGGCGCATCCACGGCCTGAGCGTCGAGGGCTACCGCCACCGTCGCACCGGCACCCCCTGCCAGGACGCCTGCACCTATGTGGCGTCCGCGCCGGTGACCGTGCTCGCCGTCGCGGACGGCGCGGGCAGCCGCCCGCACTCCGACCAAGGGGCCCTGCACGCCGTAGAGTTGGCATCCGAACACTTCCGGCGCCGGGCCGCCGCCGCGGCCGGCTGCCCGCCGGGCACCGAGGTCCACGACCTGCTCGCCGACGCCTTCCACGACGTGGCGAAGATCTTCCTCGACACCTACGGCGCCACCGCCCCCGACTACGCCACCACCCTCACCGTCGTCGTCCTCACCCCCGGCTGGCTCGGCCATCTCAGCGTCGGCGACGGCTTCGTCGTCGTACGCGCCGGAACCGAGGACGGGCAACGGCAGTTCCACCTGCTCCCGCAGCCGCCCGCCGTCAGCGAGTACAGCAACGAGACCGTCTTCCTCACCTCCCCGGACGCGCCTCGCCGACTGCGCACCGACTGCGTGGCGGACCCGCGCGTCGACGGCGTGCTGCTGTCCACCGACGGCCTCGCCCAGGCCGCGCTCTCCACCCCCGGCGGCGGCCCGCCGCAGCCCAACACCTCTTTCGTGGAAGCCGTGCTGCGCTCCCTGGACACCCCGGGGCCGGTGACCGACAGCGCGAGCGAGAACATCGCCGCGCTCCTCCGCTCCGACCGGCTGACCAGTCTCAACGGCGACGACAAGACCCTGCTGCGGGCCGTGCGCGCGGTGACCCCGTGACTGGCCGCACCGTCCGCCTGGACGGCAAGCAGGTCACCCTCGCCGAACTCCCCCTCAAAGGCGGCGGCCAGGCGGCCGTCTTCCCCGTCGAGGGCGACGAGACGATCGTCGTCAAGCTCTACCGCGACCGCCCGGGACCGGACCTGGAACGCCGCCTGGCCCGCATGCTGACCATGTCGCCGCTGGCCGCGCGCCCCACCGACGCCAACCAGCCGCCCGAACTCGCCTGGCCCACCGCCATCGCCCGCGGCGCCGACGACACCTTCCTCGGCTACGCCATGCGCCGCTTCGGCGAACCCCGACACGTCCAGCTCGTCGGCCTGTTCACCCGCGCCCAGCGCCTGCGCCTGTTCGGCGACCGCGCGGACTGGCGCTTCCTGCTCGGCGTCGCCTGGAACCTCGCCTTCATGACGGCCCGCATGCACTACGACAACCTCGTCATCGGCGACTTCTCGTCGAGCAACGTCGTCGTGGACGCCAACGGCTTCGTCACGTTCCTCGACTGCGACTCCATCGCCTTCACCGACCCGGTCACCGGCGAGCACTTCCCGTGCCTGATGCACACCACCGACTACTCCTCACCGGAACGCCAGTCGGGTGCGGCGGCCACCCCGGAGAGCGACAACTTCGCGCTGGCGGTGCTGATCTACCAACTCCTCACGGCAGGCAACCACCCCTTCGGCGGCGTCCCGCACGACAGCACCAGCGAGTCGACGGTCAAGGACAACATCGCCGCGAGCGTCTCCTACGTCGTCCGCCCCGAGGCGGTCGTCATCCCGCGCGGCACAGTGGACCCCTCGGTCCTCCCGCCCGAGCTCCTGGGCCTCGCCCACACGGCCTTCGGCGCGGGCGTCCACGCCCCCGCCGCCCGCCCCACCCCGGAGGTCTGGCTCCGCGCCCTCGACCAGGAACGCTCGCGCGTCCGGGCCTGTCCGACCCGCCCCCTGCACACCTACGGCTCCCACCTCCCGACCTGCCCGTGGTGCACCCGCGCCGCGGTGACAGGACACGACGTGTTCAACCCGCCGGTACGACAGCCGGTACCGGTACCTCCCCCGGCCGAACCGGCTGTCGGCCTCGGCCCGTTGAAGGTGCTGGGCGCTGTACTGCTCGCCCTCGTCCTGCTGATCGTCGTGCTTCAACTGCTCTGAGACCGCCCCCGGTCCTCCAGATACCGCGTGTGCGACTCCTGCCGCCGCGCCTCCACCTCACGCAGATTCGCCGCCAGCCCCTGCGCCTCCTCCTGAAGCACCGTCAACTGCCGTTCCAGATGCCGCTCCGGCGGCTCGGTGCCCGGCGCCAGCCGCGTCCACCACCGCGTCCGCACGAACGTGTCTACGGCCTCCGGTACGTCCTGCCGGATCGCCCGCGACAGAATGTGCACGCCCTCCGGATCCTGCGCGAGATCCTGTGTGACCTGCGGATCGAGCAGCCCGGCGAGGAGCTGGGTCAACTCGGTGAGCCGACCGTCGGCGGCGGGCGGCAGCTCGATCGCGGTGAGATAGCCGCCCAGCTTCTCGAAGTCGTCGCGCAGTTCCGCCAGTTGGGCCGACGGATCCGGGAAGTCGGGCAGCGGCGGCCGTTCCGGCGGCGCCACCAGCGCACCCGCGCCGTACAGCCCCACGACCACGACCGGCCAGTACGGCCCCGCCACCCCCACGAACGTCAGCACCAGCCCGAGCAGCCCACAGGCGCTGCCGGTGAGGTTCTTGCGGGACTCCAAGTAGCCGAGGAACTTACTGGTAGCCACGGATCTCCTCGAAGGCGCCGTCCAGCGAGCCCTTCCGGGCGTCGAAGAGACGGCCGCCGGTCAGGTCGGCGATGTGCTGCAGCTCCGCCTTGTCCGAGTCGCCGAAGAGGATGGGGAAGACGGGTATCTCCCGCTGGGCGACCGGCAGTTGGCCGTAGAAGTCGTCGAACGCCTTGGCCTTCGCGCCGGTGGTGTTCTCGCCGTCCGTCATCAGCACGATCGACGTGAACGTGTCGCCGCCGGTGCCGAGATGCTCGTACGCCTTCTCCAGCGAGGTGTAGATCGCGGTGTTCCCGTCGGCGCTGAGCGCCTTGGTGTCCTTGCGGATGGCATCCAGCCCGGCCTGCGGATCGCCCGGGCTCACCACATGCGTCCTGACGCTCTTCACGCCCGATCCGAACGGCATCAGCGTGACCTCCTCGCGCTGCCGGAAGTCGCCGGTCAGATCGGTGAGCGCCTTCTTCAGCCGGGACAGCCGGTCGCCCGCCATCGACCCCGAGGTGTCCAGGACGTACACGGTCCGCGAGGGCCGGCGCAGCTTGTTCTCGTACGAGTCGAGGAGCCCGTCGGCGACGGATCGGCTTCCGGGGAACGGGAGTTCACGCCGTCGGCTGGTGTCGAGGCCGGACGCGGGCGGTACGGAGGCGACGACCGGGCGGCGGTGCGTGCGAGTGGTGATCAGCTTCTGCAGGGCGTCGGTGCGCAGGTCCGTCGTCACCCGGCGGACGTTGTCGCGGGTCGTGGAGTCCGTCGAGGCGAGGGAGGTCAGCGGGTAGTCGGCGGTGACGACCCCGTCGCTCGGGCGGATCACGGTCAGACCCGGAATGCCCTTGAGGACGGACTCGTAGTTGAGCAACGCGTCGACGTTCCCCCGGCGTTGATACGCCTCCGCCAGCCAGCCCGACGAACCCGACGTCAGCTTCTGCCCCTTGAAGAACTCCTTCAGCCGGGGAGCCGCCTTGGCGACATCCGCGTCGGTGAGCGCCGACTGGGCGCCGGAGAGCGCGGAGGCGACCGAGACGAGTGTGGAGAAACCGGAGTTGGAGCGGGCCGGGTCGGTCATGCCGTAGGTCAACCTGCCGTCCTGGACGGCCTGTTCGATCGCCGACCAGGTCACCTTGTCGGGCGTCCAGCCCAGTGCCGCGACGGTGGCCGTCTTCACCCCGATCGCGACCGGGCTCGACATGATCGACGTCTCCGAGACGACCTTCTCCGCCGCGTCGGGCCGTAGCCGCAGATAGTCGTCGGACGACAGCCACAGCGCGTCGTACTCCCCGTCGGCCTTGCCCTTCGCCAGCAGGTCCACCGCGTCCAGGGTGCCCATGTAGGTGGGGCGGATCGTGATGCCGGTGTCCTTGCGGACCTGGTCGAACACCGGGGTCATGTCGCTGAGTTCACTGGAGGCGAGGACGCGGAGGGTGCCGGGTTCGGGGGCGTTGCCGTCAGTCTTCGTCTCGGGTGCGGACGTGCACGCGGTGAGCAGCGTGACCGTGCCGAGTGCGAGGGCGACCAGGCGTCTCATCCGAGGCCACCCTCCAGCGCGCTCTGCGACCGGCTCCGCTCCAAGTACGTGCCGGCGTTCTGGAGTTCGGAGGTCAGGGACTCCACGGTCGCCGCCATCACTTCGGTCGCCTGGACCTTGTAGGTGTCGATGGCGTCGAGCGTGCGGTAGATCTGCTGGAACGCGGTGCGCAGTGTCTCCGCGCCCACCGCCGGGTCGGCCGCGATGCGCTGGATCTCGCCGCTCTGCGTGGCCAGCATCTCCGCGTTGCCCCGGATCAGGTCCTCGGTCGTGCCGCGCAGGGCGTTGACCTGGTCGACGACCTTGCGCTGGTTCTCTAGCGCGGAGGCGAGCATGACCGAGATCCGCAGGGCCGAGACGGTGGTCGTGGCCGCCCGGTCCACGCCCTTGATCAGCTCGTCGTTGTTGCGCCGTACGACGTCCATCGCCAGGTAGCCCTGCGCGCACACCGCGAGCTGGGTCAGCAGATCCTGGTGCTTCTGCCGGACCGGGAAGAGGACGTCCGCGCGGAGGGTGTCGGCCTGGCCGGGGTCGGTGGCCTCGACACCGGTGATGTGCTGCTCGACGGCGGTGTCGAGGGCCTGCGTCAGGACCACGTACTCCTGGAGCTTGCCCATGGTCTCCCAGAGGCGGACCCGCTCGGTCTGCAACGCGGCGTTGTCGCGCCGGAGTTCGTCCTGTCCGCCGCGCAGCGAGCCCACGATCTTGTTCAACGTGCCTTGCGCGGAGGCGTACTTGGCGACGTGGTCGCGGAGCTTGTTGCCGCCGGGCAGCCGGGACAGGAACTTCCGCCCCTTGGAGGCGGGCAGGTCACGGGGATCCAAGTCCTCCACGACCCGCCGGAGTTCGACGAGCGAGCCCGCCACCTGCGACTGGGCGTCCCCGCCCTTCGAGGGCAGCGCGCGCACGGTCCGCTCCAGCATCCGGTTGGACTGCGCGGTCGCGCCGCGCATCTCCCCGGCGCCGAGCGCGGTGATCTCGCCGACCTTGCCGGCGAACTCGGGCGACCGGGCGTCGAGCGCGGCGAGCCCCTCCACATAGGCGGAGGCCTTGCGTTCCATGTCCGTACGGACGGAGTCGTCGACGGGCACGAGCCCGCCCGCCTTCTCTCTCGGCACGGGCTTCACGGCCTCCGGCGGAGTGAGCGTGAAGACGTCGTCACCGCTGAGCGTGTGCTCACTGCTGTTCTGGCTGGTGTTGAAACTGCTGCTCATGTGGTTCCCCCCGGTCAACCGCGCGCCCGGCGCGCCATGTCGTGCAGCACCGTGGAGGTGGGCACGGGCGCCTGCCGGACACCGGTCAGCGTCTGGTCGAGATAGCTGGAGTGGGCGGCGGTGGCCGCGACGAACTCGGCGTTGTCACCCTGCGGCCGGAACCCGTACCGCACGGCGAGCTTCCGCAACGTCGGGTCGGAGCTGAGGAGTTCGCCCAGCGCCCGGCCCTCGGGAGTGAGCGGTACGACGGTGTGGTCGCTGTTTGCCGTGGTGTCCGGGTAGAGGACGACGAGGTCACCGACCGGCTGCTTGCCGAGGAGCAGCGAGGCCACCTGCGACTCGTACACCAGGACCAGCGGATTGCCCGCGCTGCTGATGAAGTCCCTGAACGGCCCGTCCGAGCTGGACTGTTGGGCGCCCTGCACGCTGATCAGCTTGCGCATCAGGGGCGCGGTGCGACCGACATCGGCGCTACTGGCCGCGACGCGCCCACCGTCGGCGACGTAGGAGGCCGCGGCGAGATAGAGAGCACCGGAGTTGGAGGTCTCCGGATCGGTGGTCGCGATGTAGAGGGTGCCGGTCAACTCCCCGTGTTTGTCGGCCCCCTTGAGCTGCTGCCAGGTCCGGTCGCCCTTGGCCGCGTCCAGATACGCACCCATCTTCAGGATGCCGCGATCCTGGCCCTTGTCCAGCGTGGCGAGCCCGTTGGCCGCGAGGACCTGGGCGGCGCTGCGATGGGACACGACGACGAGCGGCGAGTAGAAGGGCCGCGGCAGGGGCTGCCGCACCTTGTACTTGGCGGCGAGCGCGTCGGCCGGCGCCTGGCTGGAGGGGAAGGCGAAGTCGTACCCCTTGAGGCCGCGCCCCTCCATGACCCAGGACCCTGAGGTCTCCGTCTTCACGGTGAAGCCCTTGGCGGCGAGGGCCTTCACCACACCGGGATCGGCGAAGAAGTCCGCCTTCTCCGAACCGATCACTCCACGCACGGTCTTCGTTGCCGTGCCCTTGTCCCCGTTGTCCCGGCCCGCTACGACGGCTGCCACCACTCCGCCGATCAGCAACACCGCGAGGACGATTCCTGCGATACGTCTCACGAGGGGCAGCGTGCTCGCGGAACCCAACATTCCCCGAGGAAAGGGATGAACGGAGGGTGTCGGACGGGTCCCGGATCAACACGCTGTCTTGCAGGGGCGTGGTCGCTCAGGCCACTGCGGTGCCCGCATGCGCGTCCATCCGCTCAGCGGACAGGATCGCCGCAGCCGTATCGGCCCTGGAAGCGGCAACGACCAACGCCCGCCCGGCAAGCGCATGCGCCCGCTGATGCAGCGCGTCCAGACGGGTCGTGGGAGCGGACGCGGACATGCGACTGGGGGCAACTCCGCCACGCAACCGCGTCAACTGGCCCGCAAGCCGCTCGGCGGCGGCATCCAGCTCCGCCGAAGGCTCAAGCGCCCGCAGCTCATCGGTCACCGCAAGCAGTGCGGCGAGGTGCCCCGCCAGCTGAATGTCCAGCTCCTCCTCACGCGACCGGTGCGGAAAGTCGGAGGGCGTGCGGGCCATCGTGCTGTGGACCGACTTGCTGCGGATCGGTTCGTACATGGCATGGTCTCCTGTGCTCAGACAGGAAACCATCCTAGCTTAGATTGCGTCTAAAGTTGTGTTGGCCGAAAAAATGGCCGGAAGAAACCAGCCCCACAAGGTTTACGGCTGGCTGTACCCGTCCAGGAAGTTCCCGATCCGCGTCACCGCGTCCCGCAGATCCCCGACCGACGGCAGCGTCACGACCCGGAAGTGGTCGGGCTCGGACCAGTTGAACCCGGTGCCGTGGACGACCATGATCTTCTCGCGGCGCAGCAGGTCGAGCACCATCTGCCGGTCGTCCTTGACCTTGAAGACCTGCGGATCGAGCCGCGGGAACAGATACAGCGCCCCCTTCGGCTTCACACAGGTCACTCCCGGGATCTGGGTCAGCAGCTCGTAGGCGACGTCCCGCTGTTCCTTCAGGCGGCCGCCCGGCAGCACCAGGTCGTTGATGGTCTGCCGCCCGCTGAGCGCGGCGACGACCCCGTGCTGCCCGGGCATGTTGGCGCACAGCCGCATGTTGGCCAGGATCGTCAGACCCTCGATGTACGACTCGGCGTGCGCGCGCGGCCCGGAGATAGACATCCACCCGACCCGGTAACCGGCCACCCGGTACGCCTTCGACATCCCGTTGAACGTGAGCGTCAGCAGGTCCGGGGCGATCTTCGCGGTCGGGGTGTGCGTGGCGCCGTCGTAGAGGATCTTGTCGTAGATCTCGTCGGAGCAGACGAGGAGGTTGTGGCGGCGGGCGATGTCGGTGAGGCCGCGCAGCATCGCCTCGTCGTAGACGGCTCCGGTCGGGTTGTTCGGGTTGATGATGACGAGCGCCTTGGTGCGGTCGGTGACCTTCCGCTCCACGTCGGCGAGGTCGGGCATCCAGTCGGACTGCTCGTCGCAGCGGTAGTGGACGGCGGTCCCGCCGGAGAGCGAGACGGCGGCGGTCCACAGGGGGTAGTCGGGCGAGGGCACGAGAACCTCGTCGCCGTCGTCGAGGAGCCCCTGCATCGCCATGACGATCAGCTCGGAGACGCCGTTGCCGATGAAGACGTGCTCGACGTCCGTCTCGATGCCGAGGGTCTGGTTGTGCATGACGACCGCGCGGCGGGCGGCCAGCAGGCCCTTCGCGTCGCCGTACCCGTGGGCCGACGACACGTTCCGGAGGATGTCCTCCAGGATCTCGGGCGGGCACTCGAACCCGAAGGCCGCCGGGTTGCCCGTGTTCAGCTTCAGGATGCGGTGGCCGGCCGCCTCCAGACGCATCGCCTCTTCGAGAACCGGGCCCCGGATCTCGTAACAGACGTTGGAGAGCTTGGTCGACTGGATCACCTGCATGTCGGTGAGCTTACGGCCCGGTAACGCGGTGTGGGCCGTGTTTTCCACCACGTGAGACGCATCGGTTTGGGCCGTTATCGCCGGTAGCTGTCTCCGACGCAGGTCCTGTCTCTACACTCTGCCGCCATGTCCAGCCCGCTCCACGACGAGAACGGCGCGTTCGGCGAGTCCGACGCTCCGCCGAACGTGTACCTCCCGCACGTCGACGCGACGGTTCCGTCGTACGACGGCTACGTCGATCCGGCGGCCGCCCACGGCTGGCAGAACGCGTACGACGAGACGCGCGAGCTGCCGCCGGTACGGGACGACGGCGTCGCGGGTGCGGGTGCGGGTGCGGGTACGAGCGTGGGCGCGGGCGTGGGTCGGGCCGAGCTGCGGAGGCAGGGGGGTCGGAGGTCGCGCCGGGTCGTGGTCGCCGTCGGCGCCCTGGGGCTCGTATGCGTTGCCGCCCTCGTCGTCGGCTTCGCCGTCTCCGGTACCTCATCGCACGGATCGCCCGGAAAGGGCGACCGGACGAGTGCCACGACGGGTTCGACGGCCGGTAGGTCGACGGCGGGGGAGTCCGCCACCCGTTCGCCCGGGGGGTCCGTGACCGGTGCGCCCGCCGTCGGTTCGTCGGTGTCCGCGCGGCCCTCGGCCTCCGCCGCGGCCACCCCCACGACCGCGGGATCCACGACCACCGCTCCGGCCGCCACTTCGGCCGCGCCCTCCGTGGCCGCCACCACGGCCACCCCCGCGCACGGCAACGCCGGTCACGGCCGCGGAGCAACCAAGCACCCCAAGTAAGTCATCTACCAAGCCGCGTCTCCGAGTTGGGCGCGCGGCCGTGACCTGCGGCCGGAAACAGTTCCTTGCCCCTCGTGCATCCACGCCATCACAATGCACATGACAAGACAGGAAGCGACCGGAAGATCTCCGTTCGCTCACGTCTCCAGAGGGGACCCCCACATGAAGAAGCCTCTCCTTGCCGCACTCTCGGGCCTGGCCATCGCCGGGGCGGGCGTGGTACCCGCCGTCGCCGCACCGCAGGCGGCGCCGAAGGCAGCCGCCGTGACCG
>Ga0307509_10010538_pt1 | contig 11309 bp, 10 predicted proteins | sample 10_EM_MG_FD_202245 | JGI IMG/M metagenome (GOLD analysis project Ga0307509, IMG submission 202245) | Populus trichocarpa ectomycorrhiza microbial communities from riparian zone in the Pacific Northwest, United States - 10_EM | ecosystem: Host-associated > Plants > Roots > Unclassified | place... | reverse complement strand
TAGGTGGAAGTGATTGGCGGCAGGTGGCAGGGAAGTGCACTGAGGAGGAGGAGGAGGAGGAGGAGGAGCCGAGGGGGGGACAGTTTACTCTTCTGTACAGTACTGTTTCTCTGCCCCAAACACATGCCTGTCCTCCTTTATTTTGCCTCAACAACTCAGCTTTTCATTCATTTACCCAAGTTTTCCTGAATTAGTTTTTCTTTTAACACATCTCTTTCCATATTAGCTACTCAGTCTTCCTTCACTGTGAAGCACATTTTTTGTAGGGTTGCCTGTAAGTAATTTGCAGTCTCGCAGATACAGGTGTAGTGCTCACCTGGGATCTTTTGACTGGGAGCCAGGCCTTACTTAGTATGTTACATCCCTGCAAACAGCAGCATTCTTTCTTCAATCTCACAGCACAGTCAAACAAACACCTCTATTCTATTCTATTCTATTCTACCAAAAAGACAAAAACCATTATTACTGTACTGGGATTTGAAATGTCCCACTTATAGTTTGGTTCCTCCTTGACCATCCTAGTCTTTTTATACAGTTTTTCAGTGGGTTAGAACCCAAATTATAATGCGAGGAGACTCACCATCTAAATCAATAATTAAAAATCGAGTAACACTGTTTCTTTCTTAAGATGAGTTTTCATGACAAAGTTCTCAATATGGCAGTCAAGCTACATGCTACACATATGACTTCTCTTCTATCCCAACACCCACAATTCTTTATCAATTATTATGTTTTGGGCTCTGTTGGTTTTAATTTTTCCCCATCGGAGTCTTGTTAATTTGATCCCGCTGCTTTATCAGCAGATCAGATGCTCAATAGAATTGTTTACTGAAAACTAAAAAAATGGGATTGCCTTGTGAAGGTATAATTGCTGCATTTTTAACGTTTATCCGAGAACTATATTTTATCTTACACTAAATGATCTTGTTCAAGAGAGTTTGGCTAAGAGTGGACGGTGGGATGGAATTGAAATCAAAGCTTTAATTCTCACTTAGTTTTTCATAGGCGCGCCATTTACTTCATCAAATTAATGATTTGGCATTTGGGTTTTTTAGATAAACTAGTTAACGATATAACTAGAGCTAGTTAGGTAGATCTCTCATTGCTAGTAATAAATTCTGACATTGAGATCTTTATTGTTTCATCCTTTTAACGGAATGAGAAGAGAAAACACAGGGAAAGTGTTCATGTTAATATGCTTTAACTAGTAAAGTTACTTACAGCTGTTTAACCTTGATTTTAGTTAGTTAACCTGTGTTAGGAAAAATAATAATTAATTATAGTTAGATTAAAAGGTGATTAAGATGAATAAATGTAAGGTTGAGATGTGTTAGTTCTTTGTATATATATATGTTTCAATGTTCTGGAGGTATGTATGGAAAAATAAAAGGAAAAGAAAAAAGTTACAGTGTTTTATCTCCCGTTATTCATGCTATCTAGCAGAAAATTGCAGACTTGTTTTATCATTAAAACCTGCATTTTGATGTTGTTTTAACCACATACAAGCTAATAATTTAGTCAACAGTAGTAGTATCAAGTTATGGTATAGAGCTTAGATTGAAGAAAGATGAGTTTGCAGGTGAAATCAAGTAAAATAAACTGATTTACAAGAGATGGCCAAGGCAAACAACTTAAACTAGAGTTCTGTCCAGCCTTCTATGTTTGCAAGAGAAAATTATGAATTTAAAAGCATAAAGATAAAGAATTTGCTCATTTCACTTGATTTGTGAGAGGTGATATAGACTGAATTTGAGGAGCTTGAATCAATAGAAAACTGATCCATAGCACAAGTTAGAGTTTTAAAGGATAGAAGGGGTAGATATGAGATGAATGATATGGGGTGCTATATTATTTTTTTAGTATTGAGGTTTACTAAGATGATGGAGGAGTTTTTATTTGTCAAAAGAAGTTTGTTAAAAGAATTTTAAAAAAATTTAGAATGTTTTGTTGTAAACCTGTTGATGTGCATTTGGTGGTGAATTCAAAGTTAATAAAAGATAATGAAAGAAAAAAGGTGAAAGTTATTTTTTATAGAAGTTTGGTTGGAAATCTATTGTACTTGACAATTACAAGACATGATGCAATGTTTATAGTAAGTTTGCTTTCCAAGTTCATGAATTTTCCAAGATGCTTTTATGTTAGAGCTGTTATAAGAATGCATAGATACATTCAAGGCACTATATAGTTTGGGATTATATTTGACAGAATTTCTTAACTAAAATTGATTGGATCTTATAATAGTGATTGATGTGGATGTGCTAATGATATGAAATACTTTAGGCTATGCTTTTTATATATGTATTGGTTCTGGTGTGTTTACTTGGTGTTTGAAGAACCAATAATCAGTGGCTCAATCATCTGTTGAAGCTGAATATTTTACACCTGGTTTAACTACTCAGCAAGCTATTTAGTTGAGAAGAATTATGAAAAATGTAGGTGAAAAACAATAAGAGCTTACAAAAAAAATTTGTGATAATAAATTATTTATAACAATGACAAGGAATTCATTTTTTCATAGTCCAAGCACATTGCACTTAAACATCATTTTATTCATGAAGCAATTGAGGAAGAAGAGAATGATATGGATTTTTACAAATCAGAAGAGTAAGTGGTTGGTATCTTTATAAAAGCATTGCCAAAGGATAAATTTTAAAAGTTCAGAAATGTATTAGGAGTTCAAGTTCAGCATATTTAGTGGGGAAAGTTAAGGTTAATATATTTTAACTAGTAAAATTATTATGACAACTATTTAACCTTAACTTTAGTTAGTTAACTTGTGATAGAAAGAAAGTAAAGCCATATGCCCAGTAATAGCCAAACAACTCTGAAAGTTTAGGTCAATCAATCTTTACACATCAAAAAGAAAGGTGAGGAGTCTATCCAATGTCTTCATTACATCCAATCCACCAAGCCCTAGTATGGACTTTCTCTATAGAATAGTCTTCATTATCCCTCTTTTTTCCTCACTTAGAATGGGAAAACAGAAATAGACATAATCCAATTTAAGATTGGAGAAGATATCTTCCACCCTAGTAGATGTAGGAGCTTGGTTGGAGGACCCAGGAAGCAAGTAAATAGGGCTCATGGGAGTAAGAATGCTATGTGGAGGAGGAACAATATCAGAATTTGAGGGGATGAAGACCCTCCTTTTCTTCCATTAAGAGGCAGCCTCCAATATGACCGAGATTGGTGTTAGCACCCCGGGGGCCCTTGATATGGGAGAATGAGACCACTATTTTTCCTTTTGGCATACCTCATCAACAAGAATGCTAGTTATAGGGATGTCCCTAGTGACATCCTTAGTTTAGATCATTGCGATCTTCTTGATTTTCATTTGAATTGAAGATCTAAATCTTCGCCTTTGTATTAATAGTTGATTATCTTCATAAGAGGAGATGCTAATAGGAGAAGGCCACTGAATTCAGATCCAACGATCCCAAGTAAGGATCATGCACAAAGAAACAGTCAGGAAATGAAAGACATAGAAAAAAAACATATAAATGCAAGATTACTTAAAGCATTGTATAGCCTTTTAGCCATACAATCGATATCATATTCAGTATAGAGGTTGTTCAACCTGGTACACACCATCTCCTCCTTCATGCCCAAGAAGGGTTTCTCATTCACACCCGCTGAATGATGGGTACAACCCTAGATTGGACTATATTCATCTTAAGGTCTGGTTGTGTTATCAAACCTCATTATCACTCATTGCTCTCTTCATTTTTTTATCGAAGGACTTTCTTCTTCATAGGCCTAATTCATCAATTCATAAAAGTAAAAAACCAAGGGATCGTATGTCCCCCTTCAATATTACTAATCAAAGTATAACACTACCCAAATACCCTGACTATAGGCTTCTCATTCAAAATCCTCAATAACTTTTAAATGAGGATTAAATGATCCACCTATTAGGATGAATCTGAGCAGGACTAAGGTTGTAGCATCTCAAACATCCCTTACAAATCCTTGTAAGGGAAACGAGTACCCAAAATTGTATAGACATATGGGGCAGTAATGATAATATTACCCCCATCATATTTGTTGGTGACCTGAAAAATACGATCACCGGTTTTAGGGATGACCACTGTATAATCTCTTGGCTGACTAGCATTGGCCAAGGTTACTTGGTCCTAAGTCACTGAACTTCGTATGTCATCCACAGATGTCATAGGCAACCTCAATTGTCCCATCAAATTTGAAACCTTTTGGAAATGTCATCAACCTATTTCCAGTAGACGAAGGTTAAGTATCATCCCTCTCAGATCTAGGGCCAATCCTTATAGTCGAAGATTTTCGATGAGTGATTTTAGTTTTAGGTCTAAACTTGAAATTACCTTCAAGAGATACATTTCTCTTCCCTTTTCTAGAAATCATAATGGTAGAGGGAAGAAAAGATTGAAAGAGGTTTTAAGTAAGCAAAATGAAAGTAGATCTAGTTTATCTAGCTAGAGACATCCTCTATGCTGTCAAATGACTCTTTTCTTATGAAAAATTGGAAATTTCTAAGTCAGAGAATACTGGAAAAAAGGTTTATCAAAAGTAAAATAAGGGGAGAAAGATAAGAATGAAAGACATAAGGCACCGCATTATAACCTAAAGAGGGCCAAAAGCCAGCGATATTTATTATGCGTTGCTGGTTGGTCTTCCAAAAACAAATTATTTCCTTTTCCTTAGAAAATCTTTTTAAATCAACAACGCCTAAAATGCCTCTTTCTAAAGAAAGATAAGATGTGTATTGACCAATTATCTCCCTAAAAATCTCTTAAGCCTCTAATATAAGATTACATATTAAAGTCTTATGGGGCAACTGAAGAGTCAATATTTTTTTGTTATAGATTTTTATAAATAGAAATAATCTTAAAAACAAAATAGGTTTGGCGAACATGTTAGACCCAAAGAACTTAGACTTAGTAGTTAGCTGAACCTAATGTAGTATGGGTATGGTAAACACGCCAAACCCAAAGAACTTGGCTTGACAGTCAGCCAAGTCCAACGTAGTGTGGGTTTGGCACACATGTAAGACCCAAAAAACATGGTCTTAGCAATCAGTCAAGCCCAATATTGTATGGGTTTGACAAACATGCTAGACCCAAAGAACTTGAACTTGGTAGTTAGTCAAGCCTAAGATAGATTGGGTATGGAAAACACGCTAGACCTAAAGAACTTGACCTTGGAAGACAGCCAAACCCAAGGTAGCATAGGTCTGGAAAACACGTCAAACTCAATGAACTTGAACTTGGCATTCAGCCAAGCTCAAGGTAGCATGACTCTAGTAAACTCGTCATACCCAAAGTACTTGGGTTTGGCAGTTAGGAAAGCCCAAGGTAATGTGTGTTTGACAAGTATGCCTAATCTAAATCATATGGATTCAACCATCACCAACTTTTAAGGCTATATGCCTAATTCTAAACGAACCCCTAAAATAAAGATATTGAAAGCATGATAAACTATTATGTCTTTCCATCTAGAATAATTATGGGAATCATTCATATCTGATGTAATGATTTTCCTATACTCATAGGTGTATACAAGATCTCTTAAGGGACCTCCTATACTTATTATTTCATTAATGATATATAAGAAATATTTGTTCCTCATTAATGTTGCCACAAGCAGGGGACTTTCATGTCCTTTTCTTTTCTGAAAACAATAAAGTTTAGATGGTATAAACACCCATAAACCATTCAGGTAAAGGTTTAGAACATTTTATCTCTTGAGATAAACTTATATATATTTCAAAGCATTAGCCATCTTAAAACTCAAGAATAAACATCTTTGTTCCTTGAATTTAAAGCTATTTTAAGTCATTTATTGTCTTTCCTATAAATATATTAACTTTATCATCGAAGGGATTTTTTAAGTCCCCCTGATTGGGACTATTTTTTGTATTTACTCAAGCTTTTACCATAAATCTAGAATTCCTTAGTCTAAAGAGAAGAAATTCAAGTATCTGAACATATTGATTAACAACTATCTCAAACACTAAATAACTCATACTTTATTTATCTTGGATTTCATGACATCATCATAACCACAGTAATTGCCTGCAACCATTGTTGATTTTTAAGTGATAAATTGCACCTACCAATATAGAAGATGACTAGAAAGGTAGTTCACGATATGCCATGAGCCTGCTGAAATCTTTTCCATTGTAAAAAAGAATGCTAAGGAAACACAAGTGTTCCCAAAAAAGAAAAAAAAATAGAGACTAGGGTCATTAACTTAATTGGATTCAATAAGCTTGCATAATTTTTATAATATGAATAAAAAATGCAATAACAATAAAGAAAGTAATAAAAAAAAGGTAAAAAAAACCCAACACAAACCCATCTGGGTTAGCTTGTCAAATCTGCGACTTGGTCATGATGATGGGGTAACCTCGTCGAAAGCAAATTAAATAAACCAATGCAACTCAATTATTAAAAAACTTAATATCAAAGGGGGAAATTAAAAAAAAAATGTAATGGAAAAAAAAAGATTTGAGTCAGTTTAATCCATTGACATTACCACTTTTGGTATTAAATTAAGATAATCCCATAAAAAAAGGCAAAAAAACAAGGCAAATAGCAATTCCTAGTAAATTAAAAGATGAATAATGAAATGAGGAAAAAAATCAAATTTAGTAAAGAACCTAAAAAAAAAAGTTGAAGTCAACTCGTGTTAATATTTGAAACATATGACCCAGGTCATGAAGCCGGGACTGACCTTATAAAAGAAAAACCCTAAAAAATAATGATTAAAATTCTCAAACACAAAATAATAAAGGATCAAATTGAAGAAAAGAATAATAAAAAAGAATCTACAATAAAACAAATAGTAATAAAAAGAAAGATGATCAAATTTGACATAAAAATAAATTGAAATAAAATGTTGAGAGATGAAATTGAAAACAAAATTCAATTAGGAAAAGGATAAAAAAGAAATAAATAGCAATTAAAAGATTGAGGATAAAATTTGATATAAAAATTAAATGAAATCAAATGATGAAGGAAGAAAATGAAGAAACAAAATAAATCTATAAAAGATAAAAATAAAATAAGTAGCAATCAAAAGAATAAGAATCAAATTATATATATAAAAAAACAAATAAAAGGAAACTTTTGTATTTTACCAAGGAAAAGAGAGGAAAAAAAAAGGGATAAGAAGAAAAAAGTTCACTAAAAGCATACCGTCAGTCCACTACCGATACATGCCTTGCCATTGACACCAATAAGATCTCAAAGTGTTGCTCCTAGCACCATCGAGGAAACAACAGTGTTTGACCGCTGGAGAAGCCTACATGCACCGTCCAAAAGCAGAGGGCTCCTCTCACTCGCTAACACGAGCTTTTCATGTGCCAACCACATTTTCTTTTAAAATATATTTTATATATGTTAAAACACCCAATTTCCTTTGAGTCTATTTAATAATTATATAAAAAACCATATTAAAATGATGAAAACACCTTTGGATGAAAGTTAAAGAAAATAAAATTTCAAGGGGAGTTAACTAACCATGTGCAAAAACAAAAAAGATGAAAAGTAAAAAAAATCCTTGTCCCAAGTTAAATTTATTTATTTATTTTAAAAGTAAATTAGTAATTCCACTGTGTAACAAAAATATGAAGATATCTATTTATCCCAATTTAACTTGATAATGCAAATTGAACCTCATGAAAAGACTATTTTACCCCTCATTTTGCTCTTCTTTTACTTATACTATGGAGGGAAAAATGCATTACACTATAGCAATCCACAATGCAATAAGTCTTGCTTCACAATACATCACTAATGCCTCGGGTTTTTTATATAATTTGAGAAGTTTTTTTTTTTTTTTTTACTTTTATGCATGAGTTTTTTTGAACAATAAATATTTTTCTTAGTTATTTTTATTTCTTCTTTTTCAATAGAGGAATTTTATTTTTTTTCTATTTTATTTTTCTTATTCATTATTACTAGGGTTTTCTAGTTTTACACACACACACACACATATAAAGAGTTGAAATAGCATTTTAAGAAGTGAAACATGAATTAATAAAATTAAGTATTTTGAAAGTTTTCTTATAGTTATGGTGTTATTGGTAGTAACACCCAATTATTATTTGCTTCTAACTATGTTAGTTTGTATTAGAACCCAATGATTCCTAGTGGTTTTGGTTTTGTTATGTGCTGTCGAATCATCATGATTGGAGTCATAAAGGATGTGTATCATACCTCAATGATTTTAGTGGTTATTTGTTGTATGATGTTATTAAAAATCTTGATGGTGGGATCTATGATAAGACGACGCATACTCAAAATGATGTTTGTGGTGGAGGATAATTTCTGATGAGATCTAAACTCGAAAACAAGTTCTTTCTAACTCGATGGAGACTAATGCAAGAAATTTTTTAGGAACATAAATATTTTCCCTAGTTATTTTTATTTCTTCTTTTCAATTTAGGAATTTTATTTATTCTATATCATTATTCTTTTCTAGTTTTCATATTTGAAGAATAATTTTTCTATTTTATTTTTCCTAATTAAATGTTAATAGGTTTTTTTTTATTTTTTCTATATAAATAGTTGTAATAGTCTTTTTACATGTAAAACATGAATGAATAAAATTAAATATTTGAAGAGTTTTCTCATAATTATGATATTCTTGGTATTTAATCATTTTAACTTATAACAAATCTCCATAACTTTTTGTTATCGATGTATTAGACCGTCTAAAAGATAAGAAAAAAATGTATAAGGAAGAAGAATAGAAAAGGAGGCGCTGAAATGTGATGAATCTGAAAAGTCTAGCAAAACAGCCAATAAATAGGCTAAGCTACAAAGATGCAAAATATATCTAAAACTATAGAGAGCTTATGCAAAATATATCTAAAACAACCGATAAATATGATGAATCTGGAAAGTGAAAGAATGAAGTATGGTATCTCACTTTATGATTATCCACACAACTATGTATGTGTTTGATGTCCTTCATCCAACATCTAAAAAAACTGTTCGAAAGTAAAAGCATGAAGTATGGTATATATCTCACTCTATGATATTGAAGGTTTTGATGAATTGAATATGAAATTATTATATTTGGATTGTGTGAAAAGCTTAATAGATATGTTTTTATATCATATGGATAATTTTAAATTAATAAAAAAAAACATGGTTATATTAAACGATATGTTTAATAAAAATAATAATATTTGTTTATCTGACTATATTGAATCGATACCAAATTTTTCTAAAAGGTTCAACATGTCCAAATCTATAATAAGCTTAAAAGATATTATTTTCTTTTAGTTTTATTATTTTCTCATTTAATTTTATATTCTTGAGCCTTAACTTCAAATTTTATTTTTATTTCTCCTATCTAATTAGAGATTTTAATTATTATTTTTTTCTAGTGAAGGTTGGTTTTTGACGATTGTAATTCTCTTTCAAGGGATACAATGCTACTAATATAAATATTTAGTAATAAAATAACTATTAGGGTTATTTTTATGTTAAGACTCTTTTATAAAGTATTGTCATTATTGTTGTAAAACTCACTGTAACCCACTTCCCTTTTCCAGTGCCATCTTTCACTCTAAGAATATTATCACCTGAAACGTTAATATTCATCCATCTGTCTTTCTTAACACAGGATTGCATTACATCGTTAATATAAATTATATTTTAAAAATACATCTAATAATATAAAATATTAAATTAAATTAATTTTTTTGATATAAAAGTTATTATAACTAAATAATCACGAGTTTAAATCTTATTATTTTTATTTATTTAATAATATAAATCTATACAAGTTTTAAATTTAAAAAACTTTAATTTAAAAAAATATATTAGTTTATAAATAATATCAAACTACAGCGAATAATTTAAAATTTAAAGATTGAATTGATTCTACAATTCCTCAAACCTAACTTAATGATTTCAATACTGTGTGCCTTCCTGTAATTGCTTCAAAGATTATAATCCTTAACCATCCTGCTCCAAGTCTCTTCAAATTCAAAAATTTCTATGAATTCATAGTTTCATACACGACTCTCTTCGACATCTTCTTTGTTGCTTTGTATTGTGCGAACGCTCCAAGTTTCTCAAGGATTTTTTTCATAATATGCCAAAGAAAATGACAATGATGAGAATTCGGAAACTCTTCTTTAACTGCATCTTGAATAGCTGGACATTGGTTATAGTAATAATTGCTTTTGAAGCATGAACTGACATACGTTGCAATCATGGCACCAAACCAGATGTACAATGTCTTTGTCTTCCTCTGAAAGTAAGTCACATCCAAGTAACACTGTGTGCTTATGATCATGATTAACTCCAGAAAATGCAGCAAATGGCATGTCGTACCTGTTAATTGAGTACGTTGTGTCAAAATAGATGACATCAACGAATGACTCACAGGCTGCAATCGACCCAAATTACGTTCTTTAATCGACCGTCAGCATCCATATCAGACAAATGCAAGAAAATTATATGCATGGGATAAAAAGAATTGCTAGTGCCTAGCTTCATCATTTATCTCTTCAACTGTTAATGGATGAAAACCCTTCCTCCAAGTTATATCTGCTTTATCATTCATCCCAAGTCTTCTCTTGATGTGGGGATTCATCTTATTACAAGGATAAAATCGTGCCTTCCGTACTGGGCTAAGAGCATGATTATGTTCGAAACAGACCAGATAAAGTGAATTTTCTATTGCTGTCGACGATTATGACATTAATCCTATCCTTTGAAACCTTGTTTAACCGATGGTGCTGTAGACACCCTTTTCCCTTCTCTGGTTCTTGCATGAGAATAATTTTTTTGCTCTCCGTCATCCTTGTAATGCCAAATCCTTCTTTCTGACCATACTCCACGTGAAAGTGATAAACTTTAAGGGTTTTCGGGAGTGAAATGGTTTGGTAGTGGTTGTTTTTTAAAATATTTTTTGTTGGGAAAAACATTAAAATAATATATATTTTTTATTTTTAAAAATTTATTTTTGAAATTAAAACATCAAAATGATCCAAAAACACTAAAATAAACTAACTTAAAGCAAAAAGGATCAAATTTTAATTAAAAACAGATTGAAACTCAGTCTTAAATAGTACTTTCATCTTTGAAATTGAAACAATCCGAGTCTTTGGATAAACTGCATCATTAGAATTTTATTCCATGTAACTTTATCATATTAAGCGCTATCAAGAGTTTTGACTTGTAAAAATTAGAGAATTTGTGAAGGTTTTGATTTGTAATAAACTCTGTTACCATTTGTTTCTTATTTGTGATAATTGGTTTCAGATTCCAATGATTACTGGTGGTTAGTTGTGAGCTGTTATTGAAAATCAT
>Ga0307509_10010537_pt1 | contig 11309 bp, 11 predicted proteins | sample 10_EM_MG_FD_202245 | JGI IMG/M metagenome (GOLD analysis project Ga0307509, IMG submission 202245) | Populus trichocarpa ectomycorrhiza microbial communities from riparian zone in the Pacific Northwest, United States - 10_EM | ecosystem: Host-associated > Plants > Roots > Unclassified | place... | reverse complement strand
ACTTTCATTTTACATATCTCTTAAAATTTCATCTTCTTTGTGTTTTTGTGTTCAAGATCTTTCATTCTCATTGTATTGTCCACCAAGCGGGGGGGTGCCAAGACTTTCCACCCGGTAGTTTGTACCCAGTATACCTGGAATGTGATATTTGCTTCAATAGTGACACAGCGGACACATGGTCTTCGAACGGGGTCAAGAGCTCCAGCGCAAGGGTCTTCGCATGATCTGAGAGCTCCCTCCCCGCATGTGTTCCCCAGTATCTCGAAGAATAGCTGAGGAACGGGACGCTTTGGTGATCTGGGAGAGGATAGGGTGGGAGGTCCTTGACCTGCTGTGAGTTCAGGTAGGTCAAGCAGGTTTCTGCAAGAATCGAGTGAGGTTTATTGAAGAAACTTGGATGAGCGCAAAGATACTCCTGGAGGGTATGATGAATTAACCGCACTGTCGAAGCTTCCTTATCCACCGTGATTAAGCCTTGACAGCAGTGGAGCAATGTGCCAATCGAGGGAACATTTTCGGGGTCAAACTCTGTTGCTCCAATCTCCACTGACAGTGCATGGCACAACTCATCCACCTGTAATGGTCGTTCCGAATAACAGACCCATGTAAGAGTGGCCATCGCAAGTCTTATATTTTCCTCATCCTGCACTCTTACCCGCTCCAGCGTCACACCGTATGCATCCCCTAACCCTGATCCATCTTTTATTGCTTTGAGCGCGTTTCTCCGCCGGGAAATCGTGGCCCCTCGCAGGACTGCCTTGATGTGGAGAGAAGCAAGTAAGAACCTAAGTTCAGACATTTCAGCCATCGACTTAGCCCAGCCTTTCCATAGTACTCATTTTTACATACGTTTCTGAGTTTATCCCCGGTATGCTCTTCATAATCTCTGTTCTCAATGCGCTGCTCATTATATCCGGTGCAGTATCCTTTCTTAGTTTCTCACGCAGAAATTGAAGGACCTCGTCCTCCGTAGTTCGTATCAAGATAAAAGCTGCCGCCCCACCCAATCTCCTCCCCGCCTCACTCTGGACTTGTGATCTTCCTGTCATAAATATGCGTGTACACCGCGACCCCTGCAGAATCTGCCCCAATGATTCAAGAACCACCATTCGATGCTCTGGCACACATTCGTCAAGTGCGTCAACACATATAAACGTTCGCTTTGTCGCTACCATGGTCTGGAACATATTCAATATTCCCGAAACTTGAAGCCCCCTACCCCCAATAACCATTCTCTCTTCATGAAAGCCCCGGGCTACCACTTCAGGAATTTCCCCAGGCCCGCTGACTAGCTGTCGCAGCAATGAGCCGAGCATATTTTCCGGTGACTGCTCATTCCGAGCAGCAAAGTCGAAGTAAAAACAGGCAACGGCAGTATCCTCCTTAGCGGCCTCGTCGCACAGCCTGTCTACAACTAGTGACCTGTTATCGCAACCTATCAGCCACTATGGCACTCTTTGACCCCCACAAGGACCGACCCTCACTTACATAATATAGCTTTTTCCCACTCCTGGATTGCCGTGGCAGAATAAGGTCGGATGATAAGTTCCATCCTCCCTACTGCCATCGTGCCAGTGCCTAAACTCCTCAGTTTCCAGTAGCCAGGCTCCAATACCGTCCACCCGCCGGGCTCCGATGTCTCGATGCCGTACCCGTGGCTCTAGCGGGGATAGCCACGCGAGTATTTCGGACCTATTTTCCGGAGTAGTGTAGTTAAAGGTAGTGTTAAAAGAGTTATGGTTATTGCTGAATGCTTGTGACATTTTTCAATTTTCGCCGCTTTGAACGTTGTTGAGAGCAAGACGTTGATTAACTTGGGTGCTATTGACGGGAGGGAATACACGAAGGTGAGGAAAAGGGGGGCTGATCGCAAAGTCTTGCGCCTGACTACAGCAACACTTTTCCAGTCACTAGATCCAAAATGTGTTACACAAACGATCAAGGACTGCTTGCGCCAAAAGCGTGGGTATTATACCGTATATTGGCATGCAGCAGCATTCGCGCCAGTTATTCTATTCCCTGCTTTTTCTTCCACACATTCCCAAGTAACAGGGATCTAAGGACCTGATACCAGTACCGGTATTGGTGGCATCACTCAAAGCTCTTCAATTTCTATCTCAAAATTAACTTTACGTTTACCTCCAGCACCCCCCCCATACCTCAAAGTTCCTCCCTAAGAGGGCGCCAAGCCAAACCGTCCAATTGCGGTGTGGAAGCCTGAGAGACAGAGAGGTGGCCAAGATTTTCGGTATGATGTCCGTGTCGCGCGGATCGCGGGGTTACTGGAAGGTCGCTGGTCTGGCTGGACCATGCGCAATGTATCCCATCGAGAGCACAAGCTCTGGGGTGAAGACGTTGCAGACTATCGATAGGGCAGTGGTAGGTGTGGAATCTTGATGCACTAAGAACTTAACTTCGCCTATCATAGCTCATAGGAGAAATGCGGTAATACTCGAGTATAAAGTACTCGTACAGTATAATGCTCGAGTATCATACTTGAGTCGAGGAAAGGTAGGGTTGATCGTAGACCGGGAGGGGGGTTAACGAGCAGTAGGTTAACGAACGGACTAAACAAAATCGCTGCCCGAATGAAGGTCTACTATTATGTCACTAGTGCAGTGCTCGCTTTACTGTAACCCTATCTCCATTTCCAAATTACCCGACAGTTCACTATGCCCTCCTGTTGGTCTGCCCCCTCCTATGCTATTGCCTAGAGTCTTACTAACAAACCCATCGCCGGATCCGGAGTTCGTTACGCACAAAAAAATTCGTGAACTTGTTTATGTAGGAAACTGTGAGCAGATTCGCCAGTAACAGCTTTATGTTGATCTATTACTTTGCGCCATTTTTTCTAGTACATTTCAAAGCAGTAGAAATTTAAGAAGTTGGTACCGGTGGTACTGCTGGCGGCCATTTTCGGTATCCGCTCAAGAAGATGGATTATTATTCAAAAAATTATGTTACTCCAGAATACTATCTTAAAATGGGTGTTAGAGTGGGGGCCAAGCAACCCGCAGGATGTGATGGAGAAACCCAAATAGAGTGAATGTTGAAATACTTCACGGTGCGAAGAACAGCGACGATGGCAACAACAATTCTAACTAAATTACGATAGCATCAACAACAGCACTACCTTTAGCTACGGGTAATTTGGGGGGCACTACAATTGAGGTCGCTCTCAGCACTCTGACCGCAACACCTCCAGCGACTCCAGCAGCATAAGATTAGAGTCCGCATTCCCAACTACATCTATGCCGAGGCCTGGGGTCTATTTCCCCGCCCCACCGCCCCCCCGCCAGCTAGCTCCGCTCCCAGAAGTGGCCATCCCGGTGCATTCCTAAGTAAATGTAGACTTCGAACTAAACACTCTTCTCTTCATCTTCTTCAAACACCCAATCACCCTATCATCCCCTCTGCGACTCCTCCTCTTACCCCTCTCCCGTAACGCTACTCTGCATAAGGATGTAGTATCAAGCTAGATGTGCTGCTACGACTGTAGCACCCTCATCCTTGCACGGCACGAGAACCTACCACGGTAACTGCCCGGCTCGCCTCCCGGACCCACAATTCTGCGCTCGCCTAGCACATCAGACACCCCACCTCCCCTCCCAGCCCCACCCAGTGGTGCTCAGGAGCTGCCGGGCAAATACCTGATCAGCACAAGGCAACAGTGATGGCAGCTGCCAGCGCCGCACAGCTCTAACCCTCGTATGGAACATCGCCCTAACAGCTCAAATCCCCGGCGGCGGGCACCGCGTGGAAGTTGGTAGGGGGGACGGAAGCGGGTAGGCGTCGGGGCTGACGGAAGCGGAACGTAGGTTGTGGCCGATCGCGGAAATTAGAATGAATGTGTTGAGCAGTTGCTTTCATGCTAAAGTTAGAATAACTTAGGGAGAAGGTCCTATGATCATGTCTTTCATTTGTTCTCACGGAGTAGGCGGAGGAATGGGGAATGTATAAAGGAAGAGGGACAGGCGTAGGAAGCGATGGCAGGATCAGGGTGGTTTCAATATCTCATAAGCATTCCTGTTTTGGCTAGTCAGCTTATGATGGCGCGGAAGACGAGAACTAAGTTCATGATTGTACTCGAGTACCATTTCCCACAGATAAGCCCCATTCTAGTCCGCCCACTGCACCATTTGTTAGTTATCCTCTAATGGAAGTATTTGAAGGAGACCTTCGTCCCCATGAATAAGTCCACCCGCGCGCACGACAAGACCCTCGGCTAGCTGGAGATTGCGAAGGTCGCTTGGAAGAATGTTCTGCGTGCCGCGATAGAGAGACGGGGTAAGGAAGGATGAGGTAGATACGGGAGTACGTGCTTGAAGGGGCCCTGCTGGTCAGTGGTGTGGAGGAGGGCTGGGTGGGTGAGCTGCGGAATTTGGGTTTTTGGGCTTGAGTGGTTTGCTCGCGCCGGTGGTGCCGCTAGGGAAGTTGGGTGGGTAGAGAATCTAGCTAGAGGAGCTATGGTGAGGTAAGTTGGGTGGGCGGGCGGGGTGCGAGGTGTCGTGAGTGGTGCCGCTAAGGCGTGTACCAGTACTGCAGAAAGTAGGAGGCATTGGGGGGTGGAGATTGAGGAGACTACTGATGGGATAGTAGAAACCCGTCAAAGTCGCCATGCACCCGATGCCATCGTGTACGAGTATGTTGTCGTCGATCAGGGGGAAAAAAACTTAACAAGCTCGCTGTGCTGCCAAGACCGTGATGCGATCTTGGCAACAAAATTGGACAGAGCCGCACCGCCATTGTCATTGTTCGCTTACAAAATCTCGGCTTTGCAGATTCCAAAAAAAATCAAAATCTGCCAGAGTTCTCAATGCCACCTATATGCCATGATAGTACATCCACAAGCGAGAGGAGCGTAATACCAAAGATGAGGATAGTGGAGAAAAGGTATCTCTAATCATATGAGCCCCCATACAAAAGACACACTGCAGCCAGATCTAATCTGGACCCCAAGCTCTCAGCCCTCACTCATTGTGGAGAGGGAAAATTCTTGTAATTTCTACCTAGAAGGCCTGGGCAATTGCTTGCACAATGGCGTTGAGCTTGTCAATTCCATATTTCTTTCGGACGCGCTCTCGGTGCTTAAGAAAACAAGTGTGCCGACGACACAGTACTAGTACGGACAAACGGGTAACGTAGTGGCCAATTGGTGAGCCGCACAGCAATCTTTGTCCTACGTGGCACGGTACCTCGTGCCTGTCGCCTTGTTGGATCGCTTCCTCAGGACCCCCCCTCGTCCACCCACCCGACAGTACTGACATCAAACCCTTGAACCCCACCATGCCACTTTCTCATACCTTCCGAACTCTAGGATAATTTCAGAATACGCGACCCAAATCAGCATGCCTCCCCGCCCGGAACAGCTCGACATGAAAATGAGATTGGTTGGAACTGGAGGATGGCTTAAGGGAGAGGCAAGAGAGAAGGCAACAACGACAACACACAGCTTTGAAGTTGAACCTTCCCCAAGCCGAATGCGCCAACCCTAAAGTCGCCCGTAGAGAGAACTTTCCGAGGTCAATATCCCCAGCACAAACCGATCAAAATTGCATGCCACCGCACGAGGCCGTGGCGCCAACTCCTCGGTCTACATTCTGGACTGCTCGCAGGTCAGCCTGGGTGGGCTCTAGCCATCACATCTATTATATATTATGAGGCCTTGAAACTGGTACTTCGGTAGACGCTATGGGAGTTCCAACCATTGGATTCGTCCAGGTTCTTTCAATTCCAAGCTCCGAGTGAGCTCAGCTGCTGGCTGCGTCAACGACTACCCGGCCGATTCGAAGTGGAGGATTGCATCAAATTTCCAAGCCATTGGAGAATACTACACCTCGCACAATGGCAGGAGGAACCCCCTGAGTTGCTCCAGCACCATTACGAGCGGTAAGACAAATGCTACGCACCCGTTCGATGTCAACCCACTAACATGAGCAGCGAGTGTACACTGAATGAGGGAAGATACAAAATTCCCCCAGATTATCGAGCTTATTGGTGGTGGAGGGCAGGCTGCCCAACTCCCCAAAGCCTAGAAAATGGCCCAGAAAGAATGAGCACTAACCTCCCCGTAGTAAAAACGGAGGCTTGCCAAAAAGGCGTCAACCAAGGGCTAGCGCGACCCAAACCTTGAAACCGAAATGACACTAGAGATCACTACCACAGCGGGGAGCTCGGGGTTGGTGCAGAGACTAGTGGCAACAACGGTACAAGCTCATCTAACAGATCAGGCTCCGACTCAGGCTCATCTAAACCAACGTTGGATCGATAGCCGGGGGTACAGTGCAGCAGCAAGTGTAGTGGTACGGGCACTTGCTATCTTGGGCGCAATGACGCTCCGTCAGCGCTACCAGAGGAGGGAACCGTTGCATCCTTATGTCAATGGGGACCTAACATACGCCGCGCAATTTCCCGCGAGGAAGGCATATACCAGACACGGAGGTGGAGGGAGCACAATGCAGGGAGAGCGAGGAAGAAAAGTGGGAAGGAAAAATGAAGAAAGAAAAAGTGATTATTCCCCTCCCCCCATCCATACCCCCCCCCCCCCCCCCCCACGATCCACGGGACCAGCCCCCTCTAGGAAAAGACACGCACTCTCAGCCATCATCTGTCTACCCACTCACCTAATTTATCCTTCACTTTCTACCCATCAGACATACACTGCTACTTTTCAATTCACAACACATTTTCTTTTCCCAGGCCTGAGCGGAGAGCCCCACCACGTTCCCCTAATTCTGTGCAAACGGCGCCCACCAGTGGTGATTGCGGGGCATGATTATCGTATAAACTCACTCATTGGACCAAACCTCTACTGAGCTGAGTTATCGGAGTTTGTTCTCCGGCGCCCAGGAAGAGAAATCACGAGAATGCAGGACTCCGACCCACCAAGTTAATTTGAGCGAAATCCGGATTTTTTTAGACTTCTGCCTGCTACAGCACATGGCCACCACTAGGGAGGAGTTGTGTCTGTTCCCTATCCTCGGATGGGACCCCACTCCATCACAATCATGTATTATCACTCGGGAAGATACCTCACCAGAGTCGTTTTTAGCAACTCGCCGATACTGGGGTAGCAGCCATAACTTCTCAGCTACTGATACCTTCCCAGAACACACCATATCCCAAGGTAAAGCAAAAGGCAGGGGACGCATAACCACAAACAATGAGTGATTATGAGTAATTAAAGTTCACGTAGGATCCGAAGGCGGCCGAAAAATTGCTAACGAAACAAGAATCCTAAGGGAGGAGGCTCGACATGTGGTCAAATGCTGTCCCGGTAGGGGTGAACTGAATCCCCCACTACGACATTACAAGCGGGAAAGAAGCAAGCCTCGAAATTGGGGAAATATCTGATATTTAGTGCTAATGCCGGTGCTAATCACATCCTCAGCAGATATAGCGCTGGTTGCTGGTCTAGCGTGCGAGCCTTATGTTGTAAGATATCCATTCCAGGAAAATTGTCCTCCTTTCCTTGCGGGATGCGCGCCATGGCAGCGGTAGGGGGAACAGTGTGTTAGTGGACAAAGGAGATTATGTCGTAATTAAATACGATAATAATATTATTATTGTACTTAAGTATCATATCATAGTAAAACTTCAAGTGTGTTCTTGTTAGGTTTTAGGTTAGCGGCAGCTACGGGCGGCTGTCCTCATGTGTGTTGGGGTCGAATAGTAGGGTTGGGTGAACTGGTAGTGGGTTTTGGCAGTCATGTATTTCAATAATAATATTATATAAACCTTTGGTCATAGATAGAAATACATCCAGTCATTCTCCCACCGCCACTGGGTTCAAACAGTTCTAGAGCGGGTTGGCGACAGAGGCTCAAGCTCGCAAGTGAATGGATTTGGCCACGGGGTACATCTACTTTTATCGGAGAATCAATATCTGTAGACACCTGGGTTGCATTATTATATGGTTATCCTGACTGCTAGATTCCCAATAGTATAGTGGTTGTAGGATACTGGTGGACAGGATACTGGTGGACAGGATCAAGTACAGTACCGGATGGCAAACAGTACGGATGGTTTGGAACCCCGTTCTCGGACGTCCACCTTCTCTGAACCAACCGTAAAGGCAGGAGTAGAATGGAACATAGTTGATCTATCCAGATCCTTCCGTCGATCACTACACATATCCATTTCCTCTATTTATCTCCCCACTCCCTTGCTTTGGTGGTGACGAAATAAATGAGCATTCTCTGCAATTCTCCGACAAAGACTCTGGCTCTCTAGGCAGTCTAACTAACTCCCTGCCATTCAGGGCTACGGATTACTACCTCCAACAAATCTATCAACGGAGGATTTTCACAGGGCTCTGGCCGTTTTGTGGAACGAAAAACAGTAACCGAAACATGCAGAGTAGCATCTGATTTGCAACAAAGGTCATTCATTATGAACCCTACAATTGTTATGGATGTGGATCGGAAATAGGCGTTATCACACCCGGTCCATGTATCCAAGGCCATCATGCTCGGTTTCTCGCGGTCCATCTTCCGGTCAGATGGCTAGTCACAGTGGGCTTTCTACTAAAAACCCAGAGTATCCACTCCAGTCCCCTGTATGCTCTTTGGGCTCCCAGCTCTGTTCTAGGGCTTCAGGTATATGGGTTTCAGAAGGCAGACACAATACTATTACCAGCCATGAGTGTGAGTTGAACTCGACTGGGGGAGGACGGACTAAAGCAAAATGAATCCCCCTTGCAGTACCTTAGGAGAGCGTGGGCTACAGGCTTCGGCACAACCAGGTGAGAGGGGAGGGAAGGGGGTGGGGGGGCAAATCACGTGATAATCAAAAGTGTAAAACTGTTATGGGAATGATACCGGGCGCACTGGATAGAATCTTGGCAGAGTAAAAGAGAAGGAAAGGTGGGATAAGAGTCACAGTGCCTGTAGGAGAAGGTAGATTAAATTGTTCTCCGGGAGGCTAAAAGGGTGATTTGAATTTGTAGAATAGAGATAGGAGAATTTGGGAAAAAAACAGAAGGAACCCGCAACCAATAATGGTCAGAACAACTCAGTGACTAAACAGCAACCTTCCATTCCTCCGCCATGCACCATCTTGTGTCTGGCAGGAGCTCTTCTTTTAGTCACTAGAATTATAAGTTTCCTCATCATAATATCTCACTCGACTAGTCTTGGGCCAGCTGTGTTCAAGTTGGAAAATATGGCTTCCCAGGATCCAATTACGAGTGGCTGACCGCATCATACACTTTTGGTATATGGATACCAAGATGAGGATCTCGCTAGTATGTTATGTTGGGAAATGAGGATGCTTGGCATAGGACAGGTTGTCCGGTGTGATTGCTAAATCTATGTGACACATTAGTGCTGGTTTCTCATAGGAGATCATCAGAGATATTTGCATTCATTGAAAAACTTTCTTAAATTCAAGGTATTTAAGAACACCATCAGCAAAAAAACTCAGTTTGCGTTATTTGCATTGCAGTGCACTCTACCGTAAGTACTCAAATACAAGAAAAATGTACTATGGAGTCAAATTAAAGTGAGTCATGCCAAGCATTTGACTAACCAATGCATGACATATCGCATAATCAAAGACATATCAAAATCTAAATATACATTTTTCTTCTTCACACAGCTTCTCCGACGACATATTCACCATCAAGCTCATCAAAAGCTATATCAAGCTCTTTCTTCTCAATTTCTTTGCCCTGCAGGGTAAGTCTCCCCTGACCCCAATTCTGCAACCCGGCAATCAAGAGAGAGGAGTTGAGTCCCTTGACTGATATTTCAGAATCACAGCTTCCATTGATAGAAACAGCAAGGTCGGTTGATGTGAATACCCGCTTCACTATATAGACATCATTTTGGGAAAACAGTTCTCATGCCTCCCCTACCGCTCAAGTACATAAGACCAGCCTCCTTCCCACCATGCTTCCCCAAAGCTGACCGCCGGTAGACAAAACTCTTTCCTCCTCCACCTCTGCCACATCCACTCTTTCCTCAAGCACCTGCTACTCAAAAGAAATTAGCTACTTGGATGGATAAGTCTTCCCCCCCCCTTCTTCCTCCTTTCTTCTATGAAATATGTGGCATGAGTAACAATACTAACCTTGAGAATATCTTTATAGGGTTGATTTATTGAAATATCCAGAGGCTGGATCAAACCTGTACAGCCACCAGGTATTACACTTAAGGTAATATCATGTGCGGTAAGTGTGTTTAAAACCTTCTCTGTTTTGTGTCCTCCGAACATGTCTAATGCCATGAGTGTAGGGTATTAAACCTATCAAGTACAGGTATGACTTGCTCATCGAGCCATTCAACCATATTGGCTGAATTGGCAAATGCTTTCAGGTTAAACTTTACCACTACCATCAGCAAAAAAAACAAGGTTAGACCCAAACGCACCCTGTACTGCCTGTGCGTCCGGTGGTCCAGGCGCATAGAACATAAACTCGCATCCTGGGTGTGCGGTCCTTTACCGGGTGCTGGTGGACAGGAGTCTATGACGCCTGGACGCACCAGTCGCAACCAAGGACTCCCAAGGTACCGGACGCTGAAAGGTTCTCCAGATGCAACCCGATGTCATAGTAGAATAGTGGAAGTACTCAGGTGTAACTGGCTATCATTGGATACCTCCTAAGTGAAGAACTCTACCTTGGAGGACTTTGAAGGAGTTAGTGAAAACTGTGGAGAATATCCAAATACTGAGGGAGTTGTCTGGAAAGGTCCACCAAGTATTACTCATGTTTACTTATTTGAGTCATTTAGATACTACAATAGGAATATATTTATTAAAGCTAGTCTACAAAACCATAGCACTTAGTAGCTAACAATTTGAAAGTAGTTGCCCAGAGAACTGAAGTACAAAAGTATGAATAACGCTTAAACGAGTGGTCGGACAGTGTTGTGACAGAATGCGTTCGATTCCGCCTTGGGAGGGGAATTGAATGGTATAGGTCTCGAAGTGTCTGCATGCCTGTAGCACTGAGTAGCCAACAATGGTGAAGTACGTACTCGTGGAGCTCAAGTACAAAAGTATAGAAAACCCTTCAACCAGCGGTCGGACAGTATCAGGACAGGGTGCGTTGGAATCCGCCGGTTGAGGGGAATCGAATGGTGTAGTTTTCGAAGATCCGCATGGCTATAGAGGTTAGCAGAAAGGAAAAGGCAGATATCTCAGTGGGGAGATGTGTGGCAGAGTCGGGAAGGGTCTCATTGTGTAACGACCCTACAGATAGGTAGCTACAGTGGACTAGACTCAAGCCTGTATGGCATACCAAGTGGTAACCATATTGAGGATAGGCCAGTATACTTAGTATACTACCGGTAGACATGAGTTGGTAC
>Ga0307509_10010536_pt1 | contig 11311 bp, 4 predicted proteins | sample 10_EM_MG_FD_202245 | JGI IMG/M metagenome (GOLD analysis project Ga0307509, IMG submission 202245) | Populus trichocarpa ectomycorrhiza microbial communities from riparian zone in the Pacific Northwest, United States - 10_EM | ecosystem: Host-associated > Plants > Roots > Unclassified | place... | reverse complement strand
TATGAGATAATTATGTAATTCCTTGCTTCTCTATAATTAATTAAAGTAGGTGTTTTATGTGAAAGCACAACAAAACTAAATAAATTTTAGAAATACTATTAAAAATACATATCCTTATTATTCTAATAATAAAGTATTAAGAATATTTTAGGAAACAGATGATAGTTGTGGAAGTGTGTTGCTAGTAATAATTATTAAAAGGGATTTTAATTATTTTCATGTATAATATCGGTTTTGATTATTTAATTCCAATTAACTAGGTAGTTTTGAGACTATATTCTAAAATTACAAACAAAAAATAAAATAAAATCATCTTATCACTTGAAAAAAAAACTAGTAATATATATATATATATATATATATATATAAAGGAATATATGTAGGCATGTAACCTTTCGTGTCTATTAATCCGTCCAACTGATTATAAAGATATAGATGCTTGAGAGATGAAAACCCTTTGAAGAATGATAAGGTGCTATCGTTGATTCTATTATAGCCTAAATCAAGACTCTCCAACTTGTTAAGCCTCGATGGTCCTTCATAACCTGCATGATATTTATAGTAAGCGGTTAGTGATTAATTTTAAAAAAATCAATTACATTTCAAATCCTAAATATTCATTTTTGTCTTCAAAAAATTTAATTAAGAAAGAAGTCTTTGATTTGAAAACCAACTACATGATTATCAATCATTTCAAAATTGTTAATTATTTGAAGTGTAGTTGTAAATTGAAAAAAAAAAAAACAAGTATCAAGCTAAATAATTATTCATCTCAGAACATAGAACCTGTTTGAGAGTGTATATCGTAAAGATTACGTTTCAAAATGTTTTTTTATTTGGAAACATATTAAAATATTTTTTTATTTTTAAAAATTTATTTTTAAAGCAAAACAATTCAAAAAATAACAAAATAACAGTTCAATAATAACAACAAACAAGCCCGGAATCTAAAATAGTATTATGATGTAGCTTGATTTAAATAAAGGTATAATGAGGTTTGGTATAATTAATATATTATTCACACTTTGGCACAACTATTTAATTAATTAATAAAATAGAGAATGTGCTTTTATGGTGGATCACCTTACAAAGTATTATTTATTTAAATAGTATTATTTATTTATTTATTTTAATATTTGGTATGTAAAAATTCAAATTCATGATTTTTTTTTATCTAGCAGAGAGAGATATGTTTTCCTAGGTCACGTAGACATTTCAATTAGTTATGATGATATGTTTGTGTGAGTCTAAGTATCTTTCATGTTTATTGATCCTTGCAACAGATTGCCACCAAGATTTAGATATTTAAGAGATGAAAGCTCTTTGAGGGATGATAGGATGCTATCGTTCAAGTTATTGTCACCCAAGTAAAGAACCTCCAATTTTGCAAGTCTTGATAGCCTTTCGAAACCTGCGTGCATGCAAGATTTCTAGTTAGTTGTTAGGGTATAAAGCCAAAGAAATTATTTGATTAATTAAAAGAATAAATCGATTTCAGTTTATATATGTTCATTTTCGTGCTAAAATTACGAAAGATGAAGTCTTGGAGGAAGAGGCAAACCTTCATTCGCAACACAGCCAGCTATGCCATTTTCACTCAAGTCAAGAACATTGAGTTCTTGGAAGGGAAGAAATATAGATGCATTTAGGTACCAATCTCCCATAGATGAGTACCACTCATATCTTGCGAAGGAAAGATCGATTTCGATGACTCGTCTTGTAGTGGAATTGCTGCAGGTAACTCCTTCCCAGCTGCAACAGAGGGCATCTTTTCCCCAAGAGAGTACCGGGGATGGAAAGTCATTTGGGTGGTCACGAAAGGAAGTTTTGATTTGCAAAAGAGCAATTCGTTCTTCCTCGAAACACCCTTGTGATAGAAGCATGGCATTAATCATCATTATCACCGCCACTGCTGGCAGAGAGAACCTGTTGAATCCCATTTGTACCCCTCTGTTTCTGCTTGAAATTAATGTATCAAATACTTGTTAGGAGCCAAAGGCTCTTTATAGGGGAGAGCACCATGCATTGCCGTCCGCGTGTTCATTGAACGGCGGGCCCATCTTTGATCAAGTGGATCTTTTATGGAAGGTGACGTAAGGTTACTCAGTCCATCAATTTCCATGAAGTTTCAATTTTTGTTTTTTGTTTTAGAACACAATGTGAAATTATTACTCTTAAATAAAACTTGTTTAATCTTAAAGACTTGCAGAAAACCATCTTTAATTTGGAAATATAGCATTATATCTGAAAGTTGGTCATGGAAAACTAGGATTTCTCACCAGTCTCTTCATCATGTTCTAAAATGGTTTAAAAGCCTTGATGAGATTATGTTGGTATAGCCCACCTCAAGTTTATATATATATATATATACTTGGCAGTTTCATTCTATCTCTACAGTCAATAGGAGAGCAAGGGGAGTTTGTCGTTGAATTTTTACATACATTTTATTAAAATTTAAAATTTTTGTCTTAAATTAGATTTTTTTTAGTTTTTTATATAGTTTTAATATGTTAATTAAAAAATAAATGTTAAAAAATAAAAAAATCATTTTGACCATTGTTAACATTTTTATTTTCTTCCTTATTTTGGCAGTTCATTGAATTTTGTTGGAGTAATTTAATTAAAGAGAATTATGATTTTTTTTTAATTAATGTGGATGTTCAAATCAACTTGTATATACCTCGATTAATTTAACAAGTTTTAAAATTAATAATTATATAAATCTTTAATAATTCTAAGATGTATGAGAATTAAACCGGTAAAAACAACATTGTATTTAATTCGATTAAAGAGATCTTAATTAATTTGATCGGAAAGAAGGAGAAATAGTTTTATTGTACGCGATCCCCTGTGCATAAAAATCAATATAAAAATAAAAAAGCATGATTATGTTTGTGATTTGTCGTCCCGTATTTATTAATATGATTGTCGTCCAATAAAATCTATACCTACCTTCGCTGGGTGACCCAATTTGGAAGTCAGTACAGTTGAGTCTTCTTTCTTTGGCTTATTGGCCTCTTCCTTCTTCGCTAGTGTTAGCATTCGCATCAATCGACATCAATAATTTATAGTGACACCAAGAGGTTGACTATATATCCCCTTTGTCTTTACATTTATAAAAAAAAATATGAAAAAATTTTAAATTTTATTTATTTATTTATTTATTTTAAATTAATTATTTTTTATAGCTTTGATAGTTTCAATGTGTTAAAAATAATTTTTATAAAATAAAAAATATTATATTAATATATTTTTAAATAAAAAAATATTTTTAAAAATAATAATTATTATTGAGTCTCACCTGCAGAGCTATCACGTTGCTTCTACTCTTCTCTTCGCATTTAGAATACCAATGAGTGGCATTACTTGACTCTCAAATATATTAAAGCAGATTTAGTCACTTCGAAGGTGATTCTACTTATAGAATTATGGTTAATGTAGGATGGAAAAATATCATTCAACATAAATAAAATATATGTAAATCACACAACTATTGTGCAAATACACAAATTACATTGTGCAATCCAAAAAAACACTTCACATTTAGAATAAATATTTAAATAATTAAACGAGAAAAAATAACATTTTTTTTATTCCCGGAGAAACGCGGAAAAAACACTGGAAACAGCAGCAGCGCGTGGTGTGCAGATACTGGAACTGGACAGGCTGAAAAAACAATGGAGGAGCATGACATGCACGCGGAAACGAATTATTTTAAAATATTTTAAAATAAAAAATATTTTAAAAAGAGAACCCTACATAAATAATTAAATGTTATAACTATTTGTAAATATTTTAGACGGCTTTGTGTTTGAGTTGGATTGTTACTTCCAAGAAGTTTCTTGGAGTAATTTTCCAGCTGGCACTGACTGATTGCATTATTTTTTTTTGCCGTGGGAGACACATTGAGCGTAAAGACCACTTCATTGCTCTATTTTTCAAGCGTCCACTTGCATCATTTTGCATTTGTCTCAAATTGATTGGTAGTTATTTATTTATCATCGTTTAGTTTGTATTAATCTTGAATGATTATGTCTGATTTGAAAATTTATTTGTGATATTAACACATTAAAATAATATAAAAATATTAAAAAATTAATTTAAAAAAATAAAAAATAAAAAATTTAAATTTTTAAAAACTATTTTAAAACACAAGAATAAATGGACACTAATTATAAAAATAAATAAAAACTACTTATTTATTTATGATAATTAGAAATTTTAATTAGTATTTAGAGTTTCATGTAAAAAGCTGATTGTATAATAGAAAAAATAACATTTATTCTATACTTCCCATCAAATATAAGTAGTTTAATGTTTGAATTCACAATAATCCTAAGCTTAAAGTTTTTCCTAAACTATTATATTCATGATAAAATGGTCATCAATAGTAAGATAATGATTTAAAATAAAGCCTGACGTGTGAGACCTACTCCTCACTGTAGAAATAAAGGCATTAGATCTAAAAAGTTGGTTATGGAAAATTGAGAATTGGCTTGTTTCTTGGTCATGTTCTAAAATAGATTCAATGGATTATATTCATGATAAAAGGGTCACCAATAATAGGATAATGATTTAGGATTAGGCATGAAGTGTGAGTGTGAGACCTAGTCCTCGCTTTAGAAATATTGACTATAGATGAATCCACAAGGCTTTTTCCAAGAAATTGTGGACGTTTCTCACCTGCAAATATGATGAAAGAGAAGAAGAATGAGGCATAAAAGAAATGTTTGAAGTGAATTTTTTTATCATTTGAAGAGTGTGGAGTGCGGTAGGGAACATATAGATGGAGGGTGGCATTTATAAATCAAGCTAAGCAACTGTTTCGTTGAGCTAATTATCAGTCCAAGGCCATGTGAGGAAATTACGAGGGCATTCTGAGAAAGGTTAGGATATCAGAGTCTCGACCAGAGCTTTCTTTTCTTCTGATCTTTCCTTTATAATAGTGCGCATGTTTCCACCTCTGTCTGTTCGTAAGTGGTGATATCAGAGGAGAACATGGTTTTATTTTATTGATAGTGCTCCCTTGTGTTCGATAACTTCATTGAAAATCAATAAATAAAAATGCATCATCGTGTTTGTGCTTCGTCGTCCAATAAAATGTATACTTCGCTGGGTGAGCAAGAAGCTTCGGCCCAGTTTGGAAGTCTTCGTCGCATAAAAGAGGAGATTCAGACATTGACTTGGAGTCAACTGAGAAAATGAGCAACCTTAAATCTTTTTGATCACTGATTTATTCAATTAATTTGATCTGTTATAACCGCTAGCTTCTATTTTTATTCTTACATTAGATGGCTGATTATGCACCCTGCAGCGAAGCACGAGCATGAAGCTAGTCTGAAACTAAAGAGGAAATGGGAAGACATTTACTTTTGGGTAGGCTATAAACGTGTGATGCATGCTTTTTTTAATTTAAAAATATATTAAAATAATAGTTTTTTTAAAATTTTTAATATTAATACATCAAAATCATGTAAACACATAAAAAAAAAACAATTTAATTTATTTAAACAAAAAATAATTTTAAAAAAATACTTTAAAAAGATTGTAACATAAAAACACTCACTCGCCAGCAGCTTTTGTAAACTTATCCAAGAACCCAAAATTCTACGAGTTTTTTTAGTAGACCTAGCAGCCACTATTTGATACCAGCAATGTTTCAAAAAACAAAAAAAACTATTACTGCTATTATTGATTGAATCAAGTTTTTTTTAGTAATTATTATTTTTAAAAATATTTTTTATTTAGAAATATAATAAAATAATATTTTTTTATTTTTTAAAAATTTATTTTTGACATCATTATATTAAAATAATTTAAAAACACCAAAAAATTTAATTCGAAATAAAAAAAATTAAAAAATTTTAAATTTTCTTAAAATACTTTTAAAATACAAAAATAAACAGGCACTAGATATAAAAATAGATAAAAACTAGTCATGTAGTTAAGATAACTAGAAATTCTAATTAGTATTCAAACTTTTATATGAAGGTCAATATGTAATGAAAAAAAAAACATTTATTCTGTAGATGCGGTTATATGGACATTAGATCTAAAAAGTTAGTTATGGAAAATTGAGAATTGATTCATCTCTTGATCATGTTCTAAAATAGATTTATGGTCTATTACACACATTCAATGGGTTTTGATGAGATTTATATATATAAAATATGTAAATCACACAATGTATTGTGCAAACACATAAATCACATTGTGCAATCTAAAAAAACACTTCAAACATGAAAATCTATTTTTGGATTGAACTTGTTTATTTGGCCTATAAAAATGTGTTTGTGATAGGCTTCCCAGGTAATCCACGTCTCCAACTATTTAAATCCTTCTGCATTAATTTTTGTATCAGATCATCTTAATTGTGCTGTCTTCATTGGCCGAAGCCTTTTAACATTTTTATTTGCTTTGCAGAATGTAGCCATGGATTTAAAACTTTTGGCTTCTCCAATATTTGCCATCACATGAGCTTGAGCTAATATCTGTACAGAGTGAGAGATTTCATGCTTAGACAGTAGGTAATTGCTGATTGTTAATATTTCATATATTTACAGATATTAGCTCTTCTTCTTTCTCTTGAGTCTTCACCTTCTTCTCCTTACTCTCTGCTGCTTTCTCTTGCTTTCTCTTCTTTCCCGACTCGGTCGGTAACTCAGTCAGCTTCGCATTGAATCGCCTAGCTGTGCTCCGAGTCATCCGAGCCGACCTCCTAGTCGCTGGCTTCTCTGACGACATCGATTTCGTCTCTTCAGCCTTCTTTCTTGGCGCCATAGGAAGAAAGGAAAAGAAGGGAAAACGAGAAGAAAATGAGAGTCCGGACGACGAGCTCGGCTTCCTTCTCACCCTGCGTGGAGAGCCGTGAAATGGTCGCGTGTCGGATTTTTTATTTTTTTATATCTTTATTTTTTTGGCTTTTTTTCGTTTTCCCGCGCTTTTTGTGAACGGACGATCTGTGATTGGGTTTGGTGGGGTGATCGGAAGTGATGAGGGGTTGAAAGGATAGGATTGTACCACGTGGAAGAAGGTGCCAGCAGGGTTTGGACACGATATATAATTATAATTTATAACATAAAAAAATCCAATATGCTTGGGATTTGTCTTGTTGCAAATTAATTATAATTTAATACTCTTAGTTTATAAAAGAGAAATAATATTTATAACATGAGAATAATTAAATAATTCTTAGATCATCGTTGATTATAGTTAATTTAATGGTATGTTTTTAAATATTTTATAATTTTTTAAATAAAAAATCAAAATGAAATGAAGAAAATATCAAAATTTACAACAATTTACATGGAATATAATCATAAGACATTCAAACAACATTTTTTAAGAAAATACCGAAGAAAATGCTGTTGAAAGTCATGTTTACTGTAAGGAACAGCAGAACAGGAAGAAAAAAATTAAGAGAAAGAGAGAGAGAGATAGAAGAAGGGAAAGGAGACAATAATTTTATGTGGAAAACCCTCTCAAAATGAGAGGAAAAACCACGGGACAATCACATATATAGAAGTTACCTGCAGCCAATTATCTATTGTTGCTGTTCTTTTGAGTTTTTTTCTCCTGGGATGGAAACCAATTTGGTTAATATTTCATATATTTACAAGCTCTTTTCACATATATTAATTTTCTATCTCTTAATATTACCGATGAGTTGCTAACATGGGATTTGAATTCAAAACCTATTTTGCAAGAATATTATTTTGCTACAATTCGACTGGTAAAAAAAATTAATTTTGTACGAGGCTTATTAACTACAGAATTTTGCAAGTTATATCATAAATCTGCGTCTTTCATAATAGTACACAAAAATTGAATTATTCTTCTAACCAACTTTGTTTTTCCTACTGAAAAGGAATTGCCGGATCAAACTAGCTAGGGTTGACTTTGATTACTATGAACATTTGAGGGCCAGCATCGTCCATTAATTTATTTTAACTCAAAATTTAATTTTGAAGCCATTAATTACGATCACTTGTCACGAAATATTAAGAAAAAAAATGAGAAATAGAGTTTTTATAGTTGGGAATTTAGTAAAACATTGCTATTAGCCTATTATACAGAAAAATATAACAAACAACTTATATATTCCTCTTAAAAGTATTAGAGATATTTCACTACTAAGACTTGCAATCATTTCCAAGGTGGGAGCTGAATTTGAAGGGGCCTCTTGGATGCAAAGCAAAGCTTCAACATCGAATTGATTCAGAGAACTGGCCTAGCAAAAGCTTGGGCTAACGCATTTCAAGTCCTAGCACCATATCCTCAAGCCTAGTTTCTGAAGTTGGGTTGAAGGTCCAGAATGTCTTTGCAAATCAGGCCTACACCAAACAAGGTTTAATTTTGCTCATTGATTTGATGATATCTCTCATATAAAGTTATTAATACGATTCCAGGAGTGGATTTTCAATCGGTAAGAAAATCTTTGAAATTAGTATTATAGTATATAAAAATATTTTTATATACTTAATGATATTTATTTTTTATATGCCTATTAAAGAGATTTATAATGTTTTTTATAGATTAAAAACCAATCTAGACTGGATAATAATATTGTCGAGATCCTAGAACATAAAAGAAAATATTATAAAATTTAAAATAGCACAAGATATCTACGAAACCAAGTAAAATAGAAAAAATAAGATCATTTAAGCCATGCAGGCTTAACAACAAACAGACTCCACGGATACATTTATACGCAAGGCCGTGAAAATCGTGGAAAATTATTGATGGCATAATTTTCTACAAACAAAGCGAAGCCTCTGTACTGTACTATATTCATGGCAAGAATAAGCATGCTGATCCCATCTCTGTCCGTTATGACCTTGAGTACGAGAGGAAATGTGCAGGGAGTATTTCACCTCTAAAACTTAAATGAGACAACTTGGTGTGACTTGAAGGAGCAAATACAAGTTGGATTGGAGTCTGAGCTTGTTTCCGATCGATCAGAGTTGGATGTAGTGGAGAATGCCATGCTTTTTCTGGATTATCCATGATACACTCACTTCAATCTGCAGACGAAACCTGACAATCTTTAATACCTATCTCAGTAGTGAATACTTCTAGTGCAACCCCATGAAGACAAAAAAGCAAAAAAAATGACAATCTGCTACCGGGCAACTAGATGTTGGTTAGTCACTGACCTGTCATACCTATGGTGATATGCTTTACATAAATGTCCAGGTTTACCATGTATTGGCCAATATATTAGAGGAGACGCTTTGCAGGTGAGTAATTTTTGGCGCAGTTTGCACAACAAGACATCAATCTCTTCAATCCTGGTTCTCTCGGGATAGGGCTTGCCGTCTCACGTCCCTGCCGAACTCTTACAAACTCATCCGAACTTAAGTTCCCATCGCGATTAGCATCGAAGACATGGAATATTATGTCAACCAAATTGAGGATGGAGATGCCGCATAGCTAGTAAAACTTAAACGACATATCAGTATGAGAAGTAAGACAGTTAATGGGATGTCAGCATCTATCAGCCGTGGTGTGTTGGCAGTTGAATTGCAATATCACATCAAATGGCATAATTTTCCACATACATTTGAGTCTTCTTTCTTTGGCTTATTGGCCTCTTAATTCTTCGCTAGTGTCAGCATTTGCATCAATCGACATCAATTATTAATAGTGACACCAAGAGGTTGAATATCCCATTTGTCTTTACATTTTTTTTAAAAAAATTATTTTTTATTTATTTTTTTACTTTAAATTAATTATTTTTTTATATTTTTGGATAGCTTTAATGTATTAATATTAAAAATAATTTTTAAAAAATAAAAAATATTATTTTAATATATTTTTAAATAAAAAATATTTTAAAAAATAATTATTATCATTATTATTGAGTCTCACCTGCATAGCTATCACGTTGCTTCTACTCTTCTCTTCGCATTTAGAATACTGATGAGTGGCATTATTTGACTCTTAAATATATTGAAGCAGATTTAGTCACTTCGAAGGTGATTCTACTTATAGAATTATGGTTAATGTAGGATGGAAAAATATTATTCAACATAAATAAAATATATGTAGATCACACAACGATTGTGCAAATACATAAATTATATTGTGCAATCCAAAAAAACACTTTAAACATGAAAACTACATGAATAAATATTTAAATAATTAAACAAGAAAAAATAACATTTTTTTATTCCTGGAGGAACGCGGAAAAAACACCGGAAACAGCGGCAGGGCGTGGTGTGCAGATACTGGAACTGGACAGGCTGAAAAAACAATGGAGGAGCATGACATGCACGCGGAAATGAATTATTTTAAAACATTTTTAAATAAAAAATATTTTAAAAAGAGAACCCTACATAAATAGTTAAATGCTATAACTATTTGTAAATATTTTAGATGACTTTGTGTTGGATTGTTAGTACGTTTTAAAAAAAGGATCTCTTAAATTAACGTGTGACGTTAATTTATAATATTTGAGAAGTAATTAATTTTTTTAAAAAAAAAAACTTAAATCATCTCGATCGACCGATAATGTAAGGTCATTTTCACCATTATTAACGTTTTTGTTTTCTTCCTTGTTTTGGTGGTTCATTGAAATTTCTTGGAGTAATTTTCCAGCGGGCACTGTCTGATTGATTGCATTAATTTTTTTTGCCGTGGGAGACACATTCAGCGTAAAGACCACTTCATTGCTCTATTTTCCAATGCATTAATTTAGGGGGAAAACAACTGAAAGGCGGCCATAAGGTATATTGTCCACTTGCATCATTTTGCATTTGTCTCAAATTGATTGATATTTATTTATTTATCATCTTTTAGTTTGTATTAATCTCTCAATTTATTTATCATCTTTTAGTTTGTATTAACCAACAATCGTTGCTGCTCTCTACGTTCAATATAAGCATCACATGCTTTTAATTCTGCCGATTCTGTAAGAGCCAATTGATCCCAAAGATTTGTCATGGCAGAATAGAACTCCTGAATACTTATATTCTTCTGGTAAAGAGCTCGTATGTCATTCTCTAACTGATACTGTTTTGTAAAATTTGATTTCATGAATAACCTTTGCAGATGATCCCAAACCTCTTTTGCTGTCTCATACTTCGCTAACTGCGTACCTATCGAATGCTCAACAGAATTGTTGATCCAAGTAATGATCTTTGCATTATTTGCTTCCCATGTATCTATCAAAACAACATCCCTCTCCTCAATATTCTTAGGTATCATATAAGCTCCACTAACATACCCCCACATCTTCTTACCCTTAAGAAAATTTCTCATTACATAGCTCCAATACGAATAGTTCTTCCCATCCAACCTCACACTCACA
>Ga0307509_10010534_pt1 | contig 11313 bp, 9 predicted proteins | sample 10_EM_MG_FD_202245 | JGI IMG/M metagenome (GOLD analysis project Ga0307509, IMG submission 202245) | Populus trichocarpa ectomycorrhiza microbial communities from riparian zone in the Pacific Northwest, United States - 10_EM | ecosystem: Host-associated > Plants > Roots > Unclassified | place... | reverse complement strand
GGCCGGTGACCGGGTCACCGCCCCGTTCGTCAACGGGTGCGGAGCGTGCGACTACTGCCGGTCGGGGAACGCTCAGGTCTGCCCTGATCAGACGCAGCCCGGCTTCACCCACCTCGGGTCGTTCGCCGAGCGGGTCGTGGTGCGGGCGGCCGCCACCAACCTGGTGCGCCTGCCCGACGAGATCGACTTCGTCGGGGCGGCGGCGCTGGGCTGCCGGTTCGCGACCGCCTTCCGGGCGTTGCGCGGCGGCCCGTGGGGGACCGTCGCGGTCTTCGGCTGCGGCGGCGTCGGCCTGTCCGTGGTGATGATCGCGGTGGCCATGGGCGCCCGGGTCATCGCGGTGGATCCCTCCGGCGCGGCCCGGGCCGCGGCCGTCGATCTCGGCGCGGTGGTCGGCACGCCCGAGGACGTGGACATCGCGGTCGACGCCTACGGCTCGGCGGTGACGGCGATGGCGTCGGTGCGCAGCCTGCGCCGCGGCGGCCGGCACGTCCAGGTCGGCCTGATGCTGGGCCAGGACGCGCGGGCGCCGCTGCCGTGGGACCTGGTGGTGGCCCGCGAGCTGACGGTGGTCGGGTCGCACGGGATGGCGGCCGTCGACTACCCGCCGATGATCGAGCTGGTGGTGAGCGGGCGGCTCGACCCGCGCCGGCTGGTCCGGGAGATCGTCCCGCTGGAGAGCGCGGGCGCGGCCCTGATGGCGATGGACGACCCGATCGCGCGGGCCGGGGGCATTGTCGTCGCCTTGAACGAGTATGCTGGCCAGCGTGTCGGATCCGATGATGCTGTTTAGCCGGCCCGCTGGTCGCGGGCGCCGGATCTGACTTCTGCGCGTTTGACTCCCTGACCGGCGGGCTGCGGCTCAGCCGCCTCTCCGTAGACTGCCGATGGCCCAAATTGGCTGGTACAGCCGGTGTGAGGGAGACCATGTCCTACCGCAACGATCCTTACGATCCCAAGCAGGCGTCCTTGCTGTCGCCCGAGTCGCTTGCTTCAGCACAGGAGAAGGCCCGCGAGGATTTTGCCGCCGCCGGCGACCTCGACGAGCTGGGCGCGCTGAAGCCGGCCCACCTGGGCGACCGCTCGCCGATCTCGCTGGCCCGCCGGGAGATCGGCTCGCTGCCGCCGGCCGCCAAGTCCGAGGCCGGCAAGCGGGTCAACGAGGCCCGCCAGGCAGTGCAGGCCGCCTTCGACGCCCGGCACGCCGCGCTCGAGGTCGAGCGGGCCGCTCGCGTTCTCGTCGAGGAGCGCGTCGACGTCACCCTCCCGTGGGACCGCCGGCCGCGCGGCGCCCGGCACCCGATCACCACGCTGATGGAGCACATGGGCGACCTGTTCGCCGGCATGGGCTACGACGTGGTCGAGGGCCCCGAGCTCGAGCTGGAGTGGGCCAACTTCGACGCGCTCAACATCGGGCCGGACAACCCGGTCCGCGGCTCGATGGACACCTTCTACGTCGACCTGCCCGGGCTGGTCATGCGTACCCACACGTCGCCCGGCCAGGTGCGCTCGATGCTCACCCGGCAGCCCCCGATCTACGTGGTCTGCCCCGGCCGGGTCTACCGCTCCGACGAGCTGGACGCCACGCACAGCCCGGTCTTCCACCAGATCGAGGGGCTGGTCGTGGACGAGGGCATCACGATGGCCCACCTGCGCGGCACCCTCGACCACTTCGCGAAGGCGATGTTCGGGCCGGACGCGCGGACCCGCTGGCGCCCGCACTACTTCCCGTTCACCGAGCCGAGCGCCGAGTTCGACGTGTGGTTCGCCGAGCACCGAGACGGGCCGCGCTGGGTCGAGTGGGGCGGCTGCGGCATGGTCAACCCGAAGGTGCTGGTCGCCTGCGGCATCGACCCCGACCGGTACTCGGGCTTCGCGTTCGGCATGGGCGTCGACCGCACCCTGATGTTCCGCAACGGCGTCGGCGACATGCGCGACCTGGTCGAGGGCGACGTGCGTTTCACCGCGAACTTCGGCATGTCGGTGTAGCGGAGCGGAGACGACTTATGGAAATGGTGGTCTGAGACTATGCGCACCTCACTCTCGTGGCTCCGCGACTACGTCGAGCTGCCCGCGGACCTGACCGCCGAGCAGCTGGACGACGCGCTCACCAACCTGGGCATGGAGGTCGAGTCGATCGTCGACCAGGCCGCCACGGTCAAGGGCGACCTGGTGGTCGGCCGGGTGCTGACCATCGAGGAGCTGACCGGCTTCAAGAAGCCGATCCGGTTCTGCACCGTGGACGTCGGCAAGGGCGTGCCGCAGGAGATCGTCTGCGGCGCGCGCAACTTCGCCGAGGGCGACCTCGTCGCGGTCATCCTGCCGGGCGGGGAACTGCCGGGCGGTTTCAAGATCGGGGCGCGCAAGACGTACGGGCGGAACTCGAACGGCATGATCTGCTCGGCCGCCGAGCTGGGCCTCGGCACCGACCACTCGGGCATCATCGTGCTGCCGCCGGACAGCGCGACCCCCGGCCAGGACGCGCGGCCCGTGGTGGGGCTCGACGACCTGCTGATCGAGGTGGAGATCACCCCGGACCGGGGCTACGAGATGAGCCTGCGCGGCCTGGCCCGCGAGCTGTCCTACGCGTTCGAGGCCGCCTACACCGATCCCGCCCACATCGCCGCCCCCGGCGCCACGGCTGCCACGCCGTACGAGATCAAGGTCGACGACACGATCGGCTGTGACCGCTTCTCGGCCCGGGTGGTCCGCGGCATCGACCCGCACGCCCCGTCGCCGGAGTGGATGCGGCGCCGCCTCCTTCAGGCCGGCATCCGCGCCATCTCGCTGCCGGTCGACATCACCAACTACCTGATGCTCGAGCTCGGCCAGCCGATGCACGTCTTCGACCTCGGCCGGCTCAACGGCCCGCTGGTGGTCCGCCGGGCCCGCCCGGGCGAGAAGCTCACCACGCTGGACGGCGTGGCCCGGGCGCTCGACGCCGAGGACATGGTGATCTGCGACGACACCGGGCCGATCTCGCTCGCCGCGGTGATGGGCGGCGAGACCAGCGAGTGGCAGCCGGAGACGGTCGACGTGCTGCTCGAGGCGGCGCACTGGGACCCGATCATGGTGGGCCGCACCGCGCGGCGGCACAAGCTGTTCAGCGAGGCGGCGAAGCGCTGGGAGCGCGGCGTCGACCCGACCCTGACCTTGCCGGCGCTGGAGCGGGCGGTGCGGATCCTCACCGCGCACGCCGGCGGCACCGTCGACGAATCGGTGCTGGACCTCGACTACGTACCCAAGCCCGACGTGATCCTGCTCGACCCGGCGCTGCCGGCCCAGCGGATCGGCGTGCCCTACCCGGCCGAACGGGTCGTCGAGCTGCTCACCCGGGTCGGCTGCACGGTCGCCGGGGTCGAGCCGCTCGAGGTCACCCCGCCGGCCTGGCGCCCCGACCTGGTCGCCCCGATCGACCTGGTCGAGGAGGTGGCCCGGCTCGGCGGGTACAACGACATCCCCAGCCTGCTGCCGCCCGCGCGCGGCGGCACCGGGGTCACCGCCGCCCAGTCGCGGCGGCGCACGGTCGGCCGGGCGATGGCCGAGAACGGCTACGTCGAGGTGCTGTCCTACCCGTTCGTGGCGCCGGGGCTGTTCGATGCCCTCGGCTACCCCGAGGACGACCCGCGGCGCAGCGCGGTCCGGCTGACCAACCCGCTGTCCGAGGAGGAGCCGCTGCTGCGGACGTCGCTGCTGGCGCCGCTGCTCGGCACGCTCAAGCGCAACCTCGGCCGCGGTCAGCGCGACCTGGCGCTGTACGAGATCGGCTCGGTGTTCCTGCCCAGCGGGTCGAGCACCCCGCCGCCGGCGATGGGTGTCGACAAGCGGCCCAGCGACGCCGACTGGCAGGCGGCCAACGCGTTCGTCCCGAACCAGCCGTGGCACCTGGCCACGGTGGCGACCGGCGAGATCGAGACCTCCGGCTGGTGGGGCCCGGGCCGCGCGGCGATCTGGGCGGACGCGGTCGAGGCGGCCCGGATAGCGCTGGCCGCCTCGGGCATCGCGGCGGGGCGGGTCGCGGTGGCGGCCGCCGAGCTCGCGCCCTGGCATCCGGGCCGGTGCGCGGCGATCTCGGTCGACGGGGTGCTGCTCGGGCACGCGGGCGAGCTGCACCCGGCGGTGATCTCGGCGCTGGAGCTGCCGAAGCGGACCGTGGCGATGGAGCTCGACCTCACCGCGATCCCGGCCGCGCCGGTGGTGCAGGGCGTGCGGATCTCCTCGTTCCCGCCGGCGCTGATCGACGTGGCGCTGGTGCTCGACCGGGCCGTGCCGGCCGCGCAGGTCGAGGCGGCGCTGGCCGCCGGGGCGGGGGAGCTGCTCGAGTCGGTGGCGCTCTTCGACGTGTACGAGTCGGAGCAGCTCGGCGAGGGGAAGCGGTCGCTCGCGTACAAGCTGACCTTCCGCGCCCCGGACCGCACGCTGACCTCGGAGGAGGCCCTTGTGGCGCGGGACGCGGCGGTGGCCGCGGTCGCCTCGCGCTACGGGGCGACGCTGCGCGGGGCTTGATTTCCCTATGGACGCCGCCCGGGACGACCGGGCGGCGCTCGTCCGGCCTCTACCGCCGGAGCTCGCTCCGGTAGTACGCGATCTTGCTGCGGACGTGCTCGCGCTGCCGCAGCAGCGTGTCGATCCGCTCTTCCACGTCCCGGTCGTGCTCCTCGAGCAGCGCTATCCGGTCGGCGATCGTCGCGTCGTCCCGGGTGAGCTCGGCGAACTCCAGCATCCGGGCGATCGGCATGCCGGTGTCGCGCAGGCAGCGCAGCATCTCCAGCCAGCCGACGTCGTCGTCGCGGTACTGCCGGCGGCCGCCGGAGGTGCGCCCGACGCTCTCCAGCAGGCCGATCTTCTCGTAATAGCGCAGCGTGTCGAGGCTGAAGCCGGTCTTCTCGACGACCTCTCCGGGGGTGTACATGGTGGACATGCCCGCCAGGTTACGTCGCGGGTCTTCAACAGGCGGCGGGCGTGGTCCCGCCGTCCACGGCAATCCGTGCCAGGCTAGATCTTGTGGAGCAACGACAGCGGCCCGGCTACGCCGGAACGGGCCCCGGCGAGTTCACCCCCGACGGCTGCGCCGTCGACCTCTACCGGCGGCTCCCCGTCCGGGACGAGCCGCAGATCATCGCGGCCGCCGCGCCGCCACCGGCGACCCTGCTCGAGCTGGGCTGCGGCACCGGCCGGGTGACCAAGGGCCTGGCCGAGATCGGGTACGAGGTGACCGCCGTCGACGAGAGCGCCGCCATGCTCGGCTTCGTCACCGGCGCGTTCACCGTGCAGAGCCCGATCGAGGACCTGGCCCTCGGCCGGGTCTTCGACGTGGTCTTCCTCAGCTCGTTCCTGGTCCACGCCCCCGACATCCTGGTCCGCCAGCGCATGCTCATGGCCTGCCGCCGGCACGTCGACTACGACGGCACCGTGATCATCCAGCGCGAGGGCGCCGGCTGGCACACCAAGATCCCCCGGCAGAACCCGATCGCCGACGGCTACAGCCGGGTCACCGCCTCCGACGACGTCGGCGACGGCGTGCGCGAGGTGCACGTCGAGTACGACTTCCCGGACGCACACTGGACGCAGACGTTCCGCTCCCGCCCGCTGACCGTCCAGCAGTTCGAGACCGCGCTGCGCGACGCGGGCCTGTTCGTCGAGCGCTACTTGACCCCCGACGGGACGTGGGTGGCCGCGTCCCCGATCAACTGAAGGGCGCCTCCATGTCGCGACCGCTGCGCAAGCTGGGCTTCCTGACCATCGGCCTGTTCGACGGCGACGACCCGCGCCCCGGCCACGAGTCGACCCTGGAGATCATCAAGCTGGGCGAGGACCTCGGCTTCGACAGTGCCTGGGTACGCCACCGCCACCTCCAGTACGGCATCTCCTCCCCGGTCGCGGTGCTCGCCGCCGCGTCCCAGCGCACCTCCACGATCGAACTGGGCACCGCGGTGATCCCGCTGGGCTGGGAGAACCCGCTGCGCCTGGCCGAGGACCTGGCGACGGTCGACATCCTCTCCGGCGGCCGCCTCAACCCCGGCGTCAGCATCGGCCCGCCGATGCACTACGACAAGGTCAAGGGCGCGCTCTACCCCAACACCGCCGAGTCCGAGGACTTCACCTACCGCCGCGTGCGGCGACTGCTAGATCTCGTACGCGGCAAGCCCGCCACCGACTTCAGCGGGACGGACGGCTTCGAGGTCTTCTCGAACCGGGTCGAGCCGTACTCGCCGGGCCTGGGCAGCCGCATGTGGTACGGCGGCGCGAGCCTGCGCTCCGCGCAGTGGGCCGGCGAGCACGGCATGAACTTCCTGACCAGCAGCGTCGTCAAGGCCGAGGAGGCGCCGGACTTCGCCGAGATCCAGCTCGCCCACATCCGCACGTTCCGCTCCCACCACCCCGACGGCGACAAGGCCCGCGTCTCCCAGGGCCTGGTGGTAATCCCCACCGACTCGGCAACATCCGAACAAAAGGCCAAATACCTCGCGTACGCCGAGCAGCGCACCCCCCGCACCAAGACCCCGCAGGGCCCGGCCCGCATGCTCTTCTCGATCGACTACGTCGGCACCGCCGCCGAGATCGCCGACCGCCTGCACGCCCACGCCGCCTTCCAGGAGATCGACGAGGTGGCGTTCGCCCTCCCGTTCAGCTTCGACCATCCCGACTACGTCCAAATCCTCACCGACATAGCCACCAAGCTGGGCCCCGCCCTCGGCCGCCCCGCCTAACCCCCGCCCCGCGCCGTCCCCCAACCTCGCCCCGGCCCCACCTCGCCCTGGCCCACCCTCGCCCTGGCCCCACCCTCGGCCCCGTCCCTCGCCCCACCGCGCCACCGCACCGTCCCCCGCCGTGCCCATGCGCCGTCCGCGCGCCCCGCGCCGTCCGCGCCCCGCGCCCCCGTCTCCCACCTCTGCGCCGTCCCGGGTTGTCCCTGTCCCGTGCCGTGCCTATCACGCTGTCCTCGCCGTGCGCAGTCATCGTCCAGTGCCGCCCCGGTCCCGCGTCGTCCCGCCCGGCCTCCGCCCGCCGCCCCGGATCTTGGTGACCTTCTGTTCGCCGCGAACAGAAAACCCCACTCTCTGCCGCGCCCACCCCCGATCTTGGAAAGCAACTGTCCGGAGCGAACAGAAGACCCCACTCTTTGCCGCGCCCACCCCCGATCTTGGAAAGCAACTGTCCGGAGCGAACAGAACGCCCCCACTCTTGGCAGAGGGCCGCGCATCAGTGAGGTCTGCCGTTAGCAGCGAACGGCAGCTCACCACGATCGGGATCGGCCGCGGCGTAGCAGCGGTCATGCAAACGAACCGCCACCGTGCGACTCACGAAGCAGCGTGCAGGCTGTCGCGAACGGCCACCAAACGGGCGGTCGGAGCGGTTCCCGTGCCCTGCCGATCATGGCATCGCCGCCCCACCAGATCCCACCCTCCCTGGGGGCAGCCCCCGATGGCCATTGTGGCGAAGAAATTGCGATGTTGCGCGGCGTGGTCTCACGTCCTGTGGACAACCCGACGCCACCCCGACGCTGTGGAAAACGTCGAGTGACCGCAGGACTCGTGCTAAGAGCGGCGTGGGCGTCGGCTGCTGGGGACTGCGCCGCACCGACAGCGGTGTGCCTGCGCCCGACAGGGGTGTGCCTGCGCCGACAGGGGAGTGCGCACGGCGGCAGCGATGCCCCCCGCGGCGGCGAGGGTGTCAGCGGCGACGGGGGCACGGCGACAGGGGAATGCCCCGCGGCGACATGAGAGTGCCCCGCGGACCGTCCGGGGCTGACGGACCGCGGGGCCTGTCCCCACCAGGTGGCGAGGGCGGACTGGGCGCGGGCTACTCGCGAGCGGCCAGCAGGCTGATCGGCGGGCGGCGGGTGGCGGACCATGACGTGATCAGGCTGGTGGCGCCGGTGACCGCGAGGGCCACCGCGCACACCGCGCCGACCAGGAGCCACGGGACCGACAACGTGCCGTGGCCGGTCACCGCGGCGGTGGAGGCTACCGCCGCCCAGTAGGCGCCGGCCGCGGCTACCGCACCCAGGAGCAGGCCGGCGACGGTTACCGCGGAGGACTCCAGAAGAGCAGAGCGGATCACCTGGGAGCGGGTCAGGCCGGTGATGCGGGCCTCGGCGAACTCGCGGCGGCGGGCGGCGGCGCCGATCACGACCGAGTTGACCACGCCGATCAGGGCGTAGAGGCCGCCCAGGCCCATGATGACCAGCATGATCTTGTCGCTGGTCTGGGTGCGGTCGTTGGCGTCGGCGGTCAGCCAGGCGTCGGTGGTGGAGACGGCGCCGACCTTCGCCAGGGCGGCTCGGGTGGCGGCCACGTCGGCGCCGGGGCGCAGCGTGACGAAGGAGCGGGTGGGCGCCGATTTCAGCAGCGCCTCGGGCGCCACGCCCGGCGGGAGCAGCAGGTCGGCGCCGCCGGACATGGTGGTGGGCGCGGCCGCGACGATCGGCATCTCGCCCAGCTTGAGGCCCGGCAGCTCGACCTGGACGCTGCCGTGCGCGGGGACATCGCCGCTCGGGCCGGCCGCGACGGCCCGGCCAGTCAGGGAATCCAAGGTCGAGCCGGCCGAGTGGGCGGCGGCGTAGGCGGCCGGGTCGATCACCAGGGCGGAGCCGGTGTCGGTTTCGGCGTCGTCGCCGTGGCCGGTGGTGAAGGTGACCGGCAGGTAGGACTCGTTGGAGGCGGTGGCCACGCCGGGGACGGCGGTGATGGCGGCGCCGGCCGGGCCGGTGGTCTCGACCACCAGATCGGCGTGGGTCTGCTGGCGCAGCTGGTCGATGCCGGAGGTGGTGAACGTCTGGCCGGCGCCGGCCGTGCCGACCACCAGGGCGACCAGGACGATCAGCGGGGCGGCGATCGAGGCGCTGCGGCGGCGGGCGTCCCACAGGTTCGCCCGGGCCAGCACGCCGGCCACGCCCGAGCCGGTCGGCAGCAGGCGGCCGAGCAGCGGCACCACCAGCGGGCTCAGCGCGGCGGCGGCGATCGCCGCGGGCAGCGGCGCGTTCATCGCCATCGCGGCGCCGCCGTCGGGGCCGCCGTGCGGGGCGACGATGATCAGGGCGAGCGCGCCGCCGAAGAACAGCAGGCCGGCCAGCCAGCGGGTCACGGTCATCACCCGGGCCGCGTCGCCGGTCTCGCGCAGCGCCTCGAGCGGGCGCACCCGGGCGGCCCGCCGCGCGGCGACCATCGCGCCGGCCACCGCCAGCACGATGCCGGCGCCGAACGAGACGGCCAGGATCCACTCGCGCCACTCGCCGCGGAAGCCGTCGGGCACGAAGCCCATCCGGTGCATCAGCCAGGTCTGCGCGGCCATCACGACCAGCCCCAGCGGAACACCGACGGCCGCGCCGAGCGTGCCGAGCAGCATCGCCTCGCCGAGCAGCAGGCGGCGTACCTGGCCGCGGCCGGCGCCGACCAGGCGCAGCAGGGCGAGGTCGCGGCGGCGCTGGGCCACCGTGAACGCGAACGTCGAGCTGATGATGAACCCGGCCAGGAACATCGCGATGCCGAGGATGATGCCCAGCATGGAGACGACGGCCGCGGTGTTGTCGGTGGCCTCCATCCGCTCGGCGGCGCTGAGGCCGGCCGGCGGCTGGTAGGTCGCGGCCGAGATCAGCAGCAGCAGCGAGGACTGCACCAGCGCGACGCCGAGCGTCACCGAGAGGAACGCGCCGGCGAACAGCTGCCAGCGCTCGGCCAGGCCGGCCCGGCTCATCCCCATCATCGGGCCGACTCCCAACTCGCGAGCCGGTCGGCGACCTCGCGCGGGCCGGCGCCGGCCAGCCGGTCGACCAGCCGGCCGTCGCGCAGGAAGATCACCGCGTCGGCGCGGGCGGCGGCGGCCGGGTCGTGGGTGACCATGACGATGCTCTGGCCGGCGTCGGCCATCTGGCGCATCAGATCGAGCACCGTGCGGGCGGCGGACGAGTCGAGCGCGCCGGTCGGTTCGTCGGCGAAGAGCACGTCGGGCCGGGTCACCATGGCGCGGGCGATCGCAACCCGCTGCTGCTGGCCGCCGGAGAGCTCGCGGGGGCGGTGTCGGGCGCGGTCGGCGAGGCCGACGGCGGCCAGCGTCTCGCGCACCTCGGACCCGCGCGGTCGTCGCCCGGCCAGCCGGAGCGGCAGCGCGACGTTTTGCGCGGCGGTCAGCGAGCCGATCAGGTTGAAGCTCTGGAAGACGAAGCCGATGCGGCTGCGGCGCAGCGCGGTCAGCTCGCGGTCGCGGGCGGCGGTCAGGTCGGTGTCGCCGAGCAGCACCTGGCCGGCGTCGACCCGCTCGAGGCCGGCCGCGCAGTGCAGCAGCGTGGACTTGCCGGAGCCGGACGGGCCCATCACGGCCGTCCAGCCGCCGCGGGGGAACTCGACCGTCACGTCGTCGACGGCCCGCACCGCGGCGGGGCCGCGGCCGTAGACCCGGCTCACCCCGCGCAGCGTGACGGCCGCGTCTGCCCTGGTCATGGTGGTTGTCGTCATGACAAAGACGCTAGGGTCCGGATCGACGGAAGTCCCTATGGCGAGCCACCGTCTTCGCGGTAGTGCCAGCCCTACCTGAGCCTGGCTACTCAGGCATGAGCCCTGCTCGATGAATAGGGTTCTCGCCATGGCGAAAAGACGCAGATGGCCGTGGGTGGCCGGGCTGATCGTGGTGGTCGCGCTGGGTGCGGGTGCGGCGGTTCTGGTCGTACGGGATCCGCTCCGGCTCCCGGGGGCACACGACGTCGACGTGTACGCCGTGAACGACGGCATCTCGAAGCAGGTGACCGAGCCGCCCGGCTTCTTCGGCCGGGCCCTGGGCATGTGCGACGCCGACACCTACTACGCCGAGGACGGCGGCCGGAAGCTGTGCCTGGTGCTGAACGGGCCGCTCGGCCAGGTGCGCGCCACCCGCTCGGACGGCCAGGTCAAGGTGGCCGCCGACCAGGTGCCGAAGCTGAAGACCATGGCCGGTCAGGACACCGGCACCCCGCAGCCGACCACCACCCTGGTGCTGATGTCCGGCGGCCCGGCGGCGCTGATCCCGGTGGCGAATCTGGCCGACGACGCCGGGGTCAGTGTGCCCGCCCTCGGCTGATACGTGACACTTGCCGCACTCACCGTGCACGGCACGTCACATTGCGCGGTCGGCGGGCGGCGGTGATACTTGGGGTCCCGCTACGAGGTGACTCCCATGACGGACGATCTCTCCGGCCGGACAGCGTTTGCCGACGCTCTGGCCAGGCTCCGGACGAGCCGAGGACTGAACAAGAAGACGCTGGCCAGGATGATGGGCTTCGACCCGTCCTACGTCAGCCACGTGGAGAACGGCCGGCACCGGCCGACGTGCGAGTTCGCC
>Ga0307509_10010533_pt1 | contig 11314 bp, 15 predicted proteins | sample 10_EM_MG_FD_202245 | JGI IMG/M metagenome (GOLD analysis project Ga0307509, IMG submission 202245) | Populus trichocarpa ectomycorrhiza microbial communities from riparian zone in the Pacific Northwest, United States - 10_EM | ecosystem: Host-associated > Plants > Roots > Unclassified | place... | reverse complement strand
TTAAATCATTGGTCCCAGTCCGTTGACGCGCTGATCCAACCTTCGTAGGGTCTTGCCAAAGGATCCAACATCCCACTTGTCGGGCAGAAACAAATCAGCTGGTACACCGGTTTGCCAGCGCCGTCGGCGGGTGGCCCAACGGCGGCACCCCAGTCCGAAGCTACGACGCTACCCGGCGCGTCCACGTCCGAGTTTGGCCAAGAAGAATACGCCCCCGAGCAACATCACGAAGAGCCTGCGGTGATCGGCTGGGGCGGAGATGAGGACGAGGACGGGATGGGCATGCTCTAAAGGAGCTTTTGGATGATTCGGTAAAGGGCCCTCGGGGAACGAAAAGAGCGTCGGGCCTTTTTGTGTCATACGCACAACTCATTTATCCGTAACTCCTCGCCATATTTTCTGCGCGTCGTTATGTCTTGCCGCGTCATGTCTTTGCTCACTCCCTTTTCTTCTTTTTACTTTTTGGCATGCTTCCCATCACTTCCCCCCCTTGCGCGTGTATCCCTTACATCTACACCATCCAACCTCTTCACCACCATCTTTTGTTATTTTGTTTCTTGCTGCTTATGGGCCCAAAAGAACAACGAGCAAAGGATCCGTCCCACAGCTCTTAAAGAGGCTGTGACGCATTTCTCGCGCATACATGTCCGTTCTACGTGTGATCGAGTGACGCAGGCAAGCTGAGATCGTCGTTATTCGACACACTCGTTTGGTTAGATGAAAGATTGAGAGGACTATGGTAAACTAGGATCATGATACTATGGTAATGTGATGGACACAATGCATTGTCTAGTCGACGCAACGTTTCTCCACGTGAAAAATGAGTAAAAGTTAGAGAATAAAAAAGATAAACATGGGGAGAACGGTGGAAAGAGAACTCATGAATGATCTCGTGCGTGAGAGCTAAGGATCGCTGGACTGCATGAAAGATATCTCTGCGTCGTCATCCACCACGAAACTCCCGAGCATGTAATAATCCTCATCGTCTGGCGGAATAGGCGAGCTGGACCGCGCAACGCGCTCGCGCCCGCCAGCGCCGGCCGTGGCCGCGGCAGCGGCAGTTCTAGCAGGGAGTCCGAGTGGTCCGCCTCGCCTCACGGGGGGAGCGGCGAACCGGGGCACAGAGACTTTCGGCGGCGCCTGAGACAAAAGGCTCTGCCTGTACACCGCCGACTGGTCGTACGACGGCGAAGAGGGCTGCGTGGGCTGGAAATCCGCGCCGGCGAACAGCCTGTCGCTTTCGCTTTCCTGCCCTTCGTCGCCAGACTCTTCTTCACCTCCTCCTCCGCTGCTCACGTCGTCTCCCGAGTGGCCCGCTTCGACGTCGATCCAGGGATTCAGCCGTGCCGCCTCGGCCGTATCGCGAACTTTTCTGATGCGCCGCCCCGCGCGTTTCGGTCTCCGTTGTTTTTTGGGAGGGGCAGGACGAGGACGGGGACGAGGAGAGGCCGAGGTGGGACTTGGAGGCGTGTGAGAGTCCGAGTCCGAGTCCGAGTCGTTGTTGCGGTGGTCACGCCTGTAAAGACGTTTTTGTGAGGGCGGCGGTGGATGGAGAGGGGAGGAGGAAGAGAGTTGTGCGATTTGTGCCATGGCCGAAGGATTCCTTTTTGCGCGGAACCCGGCTGGTCGGACGGGAAGGGACGGCGAGGGCGCGACCGGTATGGGGGCAGCAACGGCCGGCTCGCGTCGTAGGCGAGGCGGCGGGAGAGCTGGAGGGGGCATATCTCGGTTTGGCACCAGCGTCGGTGGACCGTGGGCAGGACTTTGCACCGGCGAACTTGTCAGGACGATCGGAGACTCATTCTCCGGCTCGGAGTCTTCGATTTCGATGGCGTCTGAAGGCTGAGAGCCGGATGTCTGACGGCGCGGCGCAGCGGGGCTGCTTGCGACTGCTCCAACGTCGTCTGAGTCTTCCAATAACCAGGCAAGGCTGCCATCTTCTACAACCACTTCGCGCTCTCCTGGGTTAGGAGGTATTTCCTGGTCAAGTTCAAGAGCAGCATCATCTGACAGAGCAACAGGAGAGGAGGGCGAGCGGTGCTCTGAGGCAGGGACGTTCCCAGAGGACTGTGTAGGTGTCGAACATCGATCATGATTTCTAGGCGAGGGAGATCTCGAAGGTGCGGCTGATGTACAGATGTCGATTATTGATCGGTTCTGGGCTAGGGGGAAGTCAGGTGAGGAGCGCATCGGACTAGGCGAGAGTTCGTGAGGCGATGGAAGCGAGGCATTCCGTAGACCCCTCTCGATCTCCATATCATCCGAATCCTCGGCGCCCTGGCGCGAAAACTGACTGAGGGTCGTCTCAGCGCTATCCGCCGCTTTGCAGGCCTTGGCTTGCTTCGAGGTGGATGGTTTCCTCTTCTTGCCATCATTCGCCGTCGTCTTTGCTCGCTTGAGTTTAGGTTTCGGTGGCTTCGCCGAAGCAGCGGATGTAGAAGCTGCTCGCCTGGGAGGAAATAACCCAGCTTCGATCTCCTCGTCGGTGTCGTCGTCTAGCCCAGCGTGTTCGCTGAACTTGGCTGTCTTCTTTTGCTTCTTGACTTTCTGCTTCACAAGGAGTTCTGCGACACTGACGAAGCCGGTACTGGCTCCGGGAGGTATGTCCCGCGTCGGATCGTCATTCCGCTTGCGCTTCTTACTGGGCTCTTGGGTAACATTTTCGCGAGATTTCTCGGCGCCTGATCGGTCATACTCCTCAATTTCCATCACCATTTCGAGGCATTGGGGTTTGATATGACCTGGAAGTAATCGCTCGACGTCGTCATAGAATTCCAATTGTTCTCCGCGCACGATGCTCCTTTGGACGTCATTGTAGGCCTCCCGAGCTTTGTTCCAATTCGCCTCTTCTCGACCCTCGGCTAGTAACACATGCACGTAACCTTCGCGCTTGCGGCCAGTCCGTCCAATGCGTTGCAGCTGTAGGACATAATCACCGATAGCTCTACATATAAACTTCTCAAACGTACCATTCGGATGGGAGTCTTTTGCGCATCGTAGCACACGATCAAGTCGACCTCCCCAATATCAAGGCCCTCTTCCCCGACTGATGTCGCCACCAGAACATTAAAGACACCGCCTTTGAACTGGTTGATGATCTACGTAGCGAGGATTGGGAAAATGTCAGATCAATGGTGGACAAAGGACGTAATGAGAGGAGCGGCTATGAGAACTCACATCGAGTTGTTCACGTTGGGCTAAACCTTTGTTGCCCTTTCTATCTATCCCTTGGCCGATGAACTTGGTCGCCCTAAGGAGCGGGGACTCCTGATTCAGGAAGCCCACAATCTCATCTACGGCCTCACGAAATGTGACAAATACCATAGCTCGCGTGTCGTCGTTAGAGCGTTCGTCAGCGTTGGAACCGCCGTCATCGCGCAACCTTTGTCCAAAGTGTTGTACTACGAGTGTCTTGAGCTTTTCCAACTTTGGATGGATGGCAAAACCTCTGCTCTTCTGCAGCCTCAGCTCCTCTATAAGCGCTTGGAACGCGGGGTCCTTGTTGAGCCCCGAACGCTTCTCCGAACCATCGCCCTCTGCCTCTTCGGTGAGAGAGCGGAAGCACATATGCGGAGTGGCCTCTAGCTGTGTGGTTTATCAGATTTGGGTTCGAACCTAGGCGGTTTCACACACCAAATAACCCATCGCCCGAGCCAATGTGCCCACCTTCCTAAGCAAAGGGTATGCCCATTGTAGCTGCCTACCATCACGACGCCTATGAATTTCTTCCATAGCGGCATTAGCACGGTATGGATGGAAAAGGATTGGGTCCAAATTCCCGTGGAGGATGCCGGGTCCAGCACACTTTTTGATGTAGGTCTAACTTGACATTAGAACATGTTCAACCACATCATGACGGTACAAACTCGACATACCCCCAAAACCTTTGCGAGGAGATCGCGGAGTTTCACGATTCCGTCATCCATCGCAATGATATGCTGCTCAATTTTCTAAAGATATCTGGTTTCAGAGAAGGAGAAGTCGCAAATTGGTCAAAATTCTTCGTACTTTCTCGTTAATGTAGGCGCGGATATCTAAGCTCTGCTCGTCTCGGAGTTCGATCCGACTAATGTGAAGAGCATCGACTATAGCTTGGGTTGCTTCTGGTGTGCGTCCTGGGGTCGCTGTGAGGGCCAACACACGAAAATACGGGTTCTTGGCCATAAGGAATCGGACCACCCTGGCGTAGGCGTACTCTCCTGAGCCCTTGTGGGCTTCGTCTAATACGAAACTGTCAGTCATCGACCACGCTAAGAGTGCTAAAGTAGCGGACGTACCGACGACAAGAAGGACGATATCTCTCGGGTCGCAATTATCGGTCTTCAGGTCGTTATCGAGCGTTTGCGGCGTCATATAGAATATGCGCTTCTCTCGCCACTACAGGAGCCGAGGTAAACCCAGCATGAAGGAATTGCACATCGGGACTCACAGCCTGTGCCCTGAAAGCTCTCGGGTTATTCCCCGTAAGTTCAGCGGCATCTCTGCCAGGAATGCCACAGGTTTTATGGCATGCGTCGATTTGTTGCGCTACAAGTGGCTTCGTCGGGGCAACGAAAACAATCTTGCCGTCGGGGAACCATCTGTAGACTGTGGACAAAGATTAATACGAATAGGACGGTAGCGATAATGGCTTACAGTTCAGCATCACCACACCAGCAATAAACGTCTTCCCTAGGCCCGTGGGCAATGCGACGAGAGCGTTGTCGAATAGGCAATGTCGAGATATGTTGAATTGGTAGTCACGCTTTGGCTTGTTCAGGGGGTAAATCCAGCGCTGAGCCTCCAACAGGTCCGGTTGCAGTTTCATGGGCGGGGGCTGAGTGTAACGTTATTATGCGGTCATCCAGATGATCTATAATCAACTTACGGGTCTAGACCATAGAGAGATGGGTGTTTCATGAGTGCAGGTGAGCAGGAATCGAACCTTTAACTTACCCGACTACGTGAATGAGAAGTAAGCCGCACCCTTGATATGTAGGCAATTAGCTTACCAGGAACAAAAGGTGCGGGAAATTGCTCAAACTCAACAACTTCCTCTTCATTTCCTTCCTCGTCTAGGTTTTCCTTTCCCTTGCCTTTCTGTCTCTTGCCCGTCTTTGCAAACGCGGTGTGATCCCACTTCTTGTTTTTGCGGTTGACCTGACGCGTAGGAGACTTTCTCTGTTGTGCGTTTCGGCGTGATGATGGGGGCTTCCTTGATGGAGAGGTCCTCGGGGAGATAACATCACCAAAAAGTGTGGTTTGGCGGCCGGAGAGTGGGCGAGTAGTTAACGCCCCGGACGATATAGAGCCAGCCTTGCGCCTGTAATCCTGCTCTATAGCAGCATCTAGCCTTTGCAGATCCTGAACGCCGACGTCGAACGACAAGTCAAATAGATCATCAGAATCCGCGGCAGTGAGAGGGGGTGGCACTACGTTGACCGAGGGCTTTCGAACGACTGGGTTGGAGGTAGACGCGACCTGAGATGCCTCGATAGCTGCCAGCTCATTGAGTACAGCAGGATTTATCTCGTCATCATCCCAATACCTGCTCGGTGAACTCATGAGAAGAGTACTGTACCTTGACGGGTGAAGACGCGGCGCGTTCGAATCGACTCACGTGATCATGCGGTGACGATGCCCCGGAACCGAACGACAACCACGACATTGTCTTTTGTCACCGTTTCACCATGTCTGCCGAGTCTATTGCCAGATGGAATGCTATCCCATTGTCAAGACCTGAGTCTACTCCGTCTTCCCTTACGAAGGTACTGCCGGTGCTTCTCCTTACCCTCCCAGTTTTCCTTTCATGGTACTACCCCGTCCCTCTTTGCTTCCCTTCCAGCGACCCCGAGACGATGAAGAACACGATCACGATGAAGAAAACAAGTTGAATGGAGATGACAGTGACGACGACGTGTCCCTCGTGTCGCGAAGTCCGTCTCCGGTTCCCCAGGATCAGATGGACATCGACAAATATGATGACTACGTTCGAGGCCCCGTCCGAGAAGTCATCACCACTGAAACGAAGATCAAGAACACGAACAAGGGTTTCATGATGCTTTCGAAACTAGGTTGGGTAGAAGGACAATGCCTCGGGCTTTCTCAGGATGGTGTGCTTTCTCTCCCCTCAATCGTCCGCCCGAAGCTGTATGTGTCCGCGTAGCTCGGATTGATCCAATCCCTTTCCGTGTCAAGAATGACGCGACCGGGCTCGGGAAAACCAGCCAAGATTTTCGCATGATTGAGACTACAGTCTCTCAGCGACGCGAACTAGATTCTGAGCGCCAGCGGAACGAAACGGAGGAACAACGGAAAGCCAGAGAGGCGAGTGTTTTTGTCTCCCTCTCCTACATGAATCATAGCTTATTGTTGTGTGACCATAGGGAAATGTTGCCCGTCGCGCGGCTCTCCAGACCGAGATATCGGAGGTCCTTCGGCCGTTTTACTGCACCGTCTGCGAGAAACAATTCCAAAACGTCGCCCAGTACGATGAACACACCAACTCGTACGCGCACCACCACAAAATTCGTTTCCGCGAGATGCAAAATGCCCAGCGGGCCAAGCAGAACACTGCCGAGGAGCAGGACAGACGCAAGGAAAAGGAACGGAAGCGCGAAGAGAAGGAGCTGCGTAAGATCGCCGCCGCGGCTGGCGTGAAGGTGGCAAAATCGACAACGTCGAGCGCCGTGGCGCCCGCTCCAGCTGCCTCCTCGTCTACCGAATCCAAACCGTCAGGCTTCAAGAAAAGTGGTTGGGCGAACATCTCATCAGCGAAGGCCGAGCAGCCGCCATCGTCCACAGAATCGCCACCGGCACGCACCGGCGGCTGGGCCAACGTGGGTTCTCCATCTTCATTTCCGTCTCATTCTGCTTCGCCACCGGCCCCGGATGCAACCCCTTCTTCTTCCGGCGGCTTTATGACGACGACCCCCGCTTCGTCTTCCCAACCCCGCGATCCGTCCATCCCATCGATCGGAGGAGAGCAAGCCCAAGACGCCGGCCAACGCCAACTTCATCAGCCTGCGCCCGCATTTCGTACCGGCGGTTGGTCCTCCATTGACAGCACGACGCGTCTTCCACCACCACCACCACTCCCACCGCAACCGCAACCACCGTCGGCCGCCCCTCCAATCGCCCTTCCAAACACGCCTTCTACGTCAGCAACGGCAAATCTGCGCGGCCAACCGGAACACCGGCCTTCCGGCCCTACGTCAGCATCTGTGACTGTACCGGCAGCGGCTCCACCGCCCGTACCGGTTCCGCCACGTCCCCAAGCCTCCATTGCAAACCCAGACCCGCCGGCCCCTAAACCGTTCAAGTCTAAGAATAAGAAAGAGAGAGAGGCCGAGTTGCGGGAGAATTCGCGCTCGGGGTGGCAGAGCTTTCAAAAGGGTGGACGTCGAAAGTAGTTGGGTTGGGTACGCCATGTTTTTCCTGACGTACATTACAACATGAGCACAGCACATTACGGAATCTCTTTGACCATTTGCGGCCCGTATTGGCACTGTCTTAGGATGTTCACACTACTTGTAGAATCTAACGTTCTTATCTTGGCATGATTCTAGTCACCTTGGGTGAACGTTGGTCGGAAATCCCACGTTCCTTATTGTCGATTACTGGACAACACTTCCAAAAGGTGATTAAGCCGGAAGACGTCGCGTTCGAGTAAAGTATCAACTAGTTACAAGTTCGATATCTTAAATTTGTATGCGTGCGGTTGGAGGGGTGAAGGGATATGCAGAGCTTGATGAATAAGATAAGGACACGTATGGAACAAAGAAAAGGCGAACAGCATAAGCACAGCTGTGAAGAAAAGGTAATACCACACACAATGTGTCTACTCCGACTCTGAGCCAGAGCTGTCGTCATCTGAACTGGATTCAGACGAATGCTCACTGTCATGGGCATGAGCGGCATGTAGTTCAGGTGTGACAGCATCGCCATTCGTAGTTTTCTCGAACAACCTGATGCGGTCCTCGAGTTTACGAATCTTCTCCGCCTCCAGGTCTTCGTCCATGCTCTTTCGTTTCAGCCCACCTGTGCCAGTGCCCTTACCTGTACGATTACGTTTCGCCGGAGGCTGACGTAGAGGACGAATGACAAAATTGTACAGCTTGGTGAGGACAGATGCGGGCAGAGTGTCAATCTCCAGCTCGATCTCCTCTTGGCTCTATTAGGACAGTTCAGGGATGGAGAATGATACCAGGTATTAGGGATCTTACGTCTCGGATCTCGGGCACGCCTTCATGGATGATCTGGATAACCCGCTCAAGCTTCTGCCCGTCGAGTGTTTGGATAGCTTCGCTGAGATCTTTCTTCTGCTCGAAGGAAAGTACATCATCATCGGGAATCTGGGCCTTCTTTGATGCAGCTTTCTTCTTTGGCTGAGCCTTTGTTTCTTTCTTCGCCGCCTTGGAGGTTGTCGCAGGAGTCGAGGCGGAAGCTTCCTTTTTCTTTGATTTCTTCGGCTTCTTCTCCTTGTGGTGCTTCAGTGCGCTGATGCTGTTGCGCATAGTCTCTATTTGAGTCTCCATTGCGGCGATGGTGACTGCAAAGCGCGTCACGGGAATGCACCATAAGAATTATGAAGGACATACGAGCACGAGCGCGCTCCTCCTCGGTATCCGTGTCATCCTCCTCTTCTTCATCCTCAGACTCGGGCCGAAGCGGCGGTAATCCTTTCCACTTCTCCTCGAATAACTTCCTAAGCTCGAGACCTGCTTGGTGTACGGGGGTGCTGGGAGGATTGTACAGGAAACAGTTGCTGACTATCAACTTGAGATCGTCGCGGAACTTATCGGCCGTAGAATAGGCACCGCTATCGAGTTTGCCACGCATTGTGCTCAAGTCCATGGGTTTCTTGACTATCTTGGGGTAGTCGGGAATAGCAAGCTTGGCCCAATCTAGGATCCAGTCAAGACTGGCTGGCGAGGCGAGGGTTGGTTGCTACTTACCAACTGGCTCGGCGAAAGGGCCGACAACGGCAGCGTGTTGCTTTCGCCCTAGTTGATCCAAAATCTTCGCACAATACCGTAGCTGCTCGTTGGATGCGTCCTTCTTGACTGACCGACGACGCTGCTTCTTTGGTGCATCAGCGTAAGGTAGATCCTTGGGAGGGGGTGGGTGAATCTCTCGCTTTGGCCTGCCAGCGTTTTCGGTTTCATTTCGCCGAATGACAGGGACAGAAGCCGACGGTCGTCGCGGCACCTTTTTAGGCACTGGAGGTGGAGGCGGAGGGGGTGGTGTGACTGGCTTCTTTACCACTACGGGTTTAGGCTAGAACTCTGTTTGAGATACGGAAAGTAAAACACGGCACGACGCTATCTTACCTCTTCTGAAGGTGGCAACTGTTTAATCTGTTTGTCAAATACCGCTTCCACACGCTTGCCCTGTTGAGTTACGGCGTGCTCCGGTCCATTGAAAGTCACACAGTTGCTGAAAATTAACCGAACATCCGCAACAAACTCGTCAGCACTGAGGTAACGAGGGTTAGATGGATTGGGGTCAGGTTTAACGGGATTAGAAGCCAATAATTTGCGTTCGATAGTGGAAAAGTCCATGGGATGCTTGACAATCTGAAGATAATGAGGTATCTTCAGAGCCTCCGGGTCAACGGGGAAGCGGAATGGAACGGCGTCCTTCATCTTTTTGAGAGTTCGTATCGTAGAGAGTGCAAATTTGTGCTGCGATACACTGAGAGTGGAAGGAGGCAAGTCGCCGTTTACTGGCGCGGCAGATTCCTGACCAGGCGCAGGGGGATTCTTTACACGGTGCACGGGAAAAACCAACTATATTAGCACGCCAGTGGCGGCGCACAAGACAAAGCGAGCTTACATGAGCCACGGTCTGGTGCGCCGACGCCTGATCGGCATCTGAGAATTTTCTCGCCCGCTTTGCAGGAGGAGCATCATCTTCATTTGGAGACACGTCGCGAACATGAACGGAATCTACAGCAGTGATGGACGAACCGCCAACAGCAGAACCAGGAGTGCCAGTTGAAGACTGTGTGGGAGGAGGTTCATCGGCCTCTGGAGGACTGCTCAATGATGACTTGAGTGGCTCTGCATCACCCATCTCGACATCCTCGTTTTGAGGGACCCCATTTTGAGGTTGAGAATCTTCTTCTGCCATATATACGTCTCGAAGGGAATGGGTGGTAGATAGAGGAGGCGTACCGTGGGAAGGGGGGATCAAATCTGGAGTGGAGGGGAGACGATGGTAAGGACGGGGATGAAAAGAAGAAGAGAAGAAAGGGAAGAGAGGGAAGGAGGGGAGAAAAAAGACTGACTGGGGGCGATCGGAGTGTCAATTTGGGGGGGACGAAGGGACGCGTCGTCCAACTTGGACAGACTGATCTGGTAAGGCTCGTGGCGGACGTCGCTTTCCACTTCGGGGATATCCGAAGTAATCTTAACGGCGACGTCGGAGACGTTGTTGATGGGGGTGTCGGGAGACTCGGCTAGGGGAGAATCGGGGTCCGTGGTGGGATCATAGTGGAGACCGTTGGCAGGTGTAGTTGGGGCTGGGGCCGGGTCAATTGTCGCGGTCGCGGTCGCGTCGAGCATTGCACGCGTGACAAGTCACGGGGGTAACCGAGGAAAGAGTAAAAAGGGGGAAAGGCGAGAGGCAGCGAAGGATCGTTTTCAAGTGGACGGGCATCCGAACGGGTCCCTCCAGCTTTTATAGGTGCTCAAAAATAAAGTTCGATCTCAAAGCGCAGGGGCTATCCTCTCCTCCCTTTTCCCTTCCCCCCCCTCTTCCCTCGCTTTCGAGTCAATGCGACGGCTATCCCACAGCGACATACACAGAGACTGTACTACCGGCCCTCTTCCTCTTCCTTCTCCCCCTCCTCCTCGAACACAGGCTTGGGTTGGTTGATTCGCCACGCTGTCAGAGTTTCAAGCGGAGTTCAATCACAGCCATCATCACGTCAACATCAACAAATAAACAGCCATTCCCCATCAGATTAAGTTACCTCGGGAATACGAAGAATAACTACACACCTGCGGTCCATTGTGGATCCTCTTCACCGATCTTTGCGTATTTGAGAAGGGCCTCTCGAGGCTGCGTTGGTATCGTTGTCAGAAGAGCAGCAAGACAGGATCCGAAACAAACAAAAAAAAAAGTGGGCGTGGGAGGGTCACGTCAAGGTTCAAGCGCCGCCATTACTCCGCAGCCGCGTGCAGTTCTGTCGCTACGATTCCCCTGGAATTGCGACGTGGCCGCTTAACTTGACGCGCGGTACACCACATTCACAGCCACACCACCTCCCCTCGTCTTTTTCAGTGCCCGTGCACCGGAGCTGTGAACAAGGGATCCCCTGAACGAGTAC
>Ga0307509_10010532_pt1 | contig 11314 bp, 7 predicted proteins | sample 10_EM_MG_FD_202245 | JGI IMG/M metagenome (GOLD analysis project Ga0307509, IMG submission 202245) | Populus trichocarpa ectomycorrhiza microbial communities from riparian zone in the Pacific Northwest, United States - 10_EM | ecosystem: Host-associated > Plants > Roots > Unclassified | place... | reverse complement strand
TGAGCTATTAAATTTACTGTAAGTTGTAAGAAAAATGACAAATTTGATGTAAACAAGGTTTTATTTTTTCCTTACTCGTTAAAAATAAATTTGACAGGAATTAAATTACAATATAAATTCAATGATGAATATTTAATTATCCTTGAGGAATATTTTTTATAAAAAAATATTTATCTTTCTATTTTTTACATTTTTGCCAATTTTACTTTTAATTTCTAGAATTGATTTCTTTTATTTTGTTAGTTTTCTAAGTTATTTTTAGTTAGTTTAGATCATAAACAAAAACTCCCTTTTACTTAATGTTTAAAGTATATTTAGTGTATCTTTACCTGGGTTGCTTTAAAATTTAAACTTAAATAACTTGTTTTAATTAAGTAATTAAGTTCTAATTCTTGTATTATTGTGGGACGATACCTTTACTTTTTTATACTATAAATAATTAATTTTAAGAATTTAAATTTGCCTGATTTCAACACTCTAGACAACAAACTTCCAACCCCTCTCTCTTTATTTTTTTCTAGTTTATTTTGTTATAATGGATAACAACCACTTAATTATATCCCATTCCCCCATAATCTAGAGAATTTAGAGAAGAAAGGAAGAGAAAAACAAAAATTCCCAAGTTTTTCCTTAAGCAATGGCCAACGGGTTTTCAAAGAAGAAGAAAGGGGTTTTTCTTCAAAATTGCAACAGTGACACACATTTAAATGCCTACATGTTTTTTTTTTGATGAATCTCTGAGTATCAGTATTTTTCATGTATAAACTTATTATTTTATTTCATCCAATATTAAAGCTAATTTATTAGGAATTTTCACCTCTAATTATAAAAATTTTCCTCTTAAATTATTATTTTGATGTTGAAGATTACCCTATTTAACATTGGTTTACAATTTTGAGTTGGAGGTTTACATTCCTATTAACCCATGCCTCGACGTACCGGGACCAACCAACCCAAGCCTCAATAGGTTGGGACTTACCAACCCAAGAAATTCAAGGCAAATACTCACTAACCTGAACACTGATAGGTTGGGACCTACCGACCCAAGAAAAGCAAACCAAATACCTACTGACTCGAGCCCTAATGGGTTGGGACCTATCGACCTAAGAAATCCAAGGCAAATAATTATCAACCCTCGCATTGACAAGCCATGACCTATCAACTTAAGAAACCCAAAGCAAATACCTATTGACTCGAGCCCTGACGAGCCAGGACCTATGAACCCAAGAAACCCAAGGAAAATACCTACCTACCTACCCAAGCCCTAACGAGTCAAGACCTATTAACTCGAGAAATACAAGGCAAACACCAACTGTCTTGAGAAATCCAAGGCAAATTCATATCGACCTGAGCTTCGGCAGGCTAGGACCTACCAACATGATGAGTCTAATGGAAATACCTACTAACTCGAGCATTGATGGGTTGGGACCTACCGACCGGAGAAATATAAGAAAAAGACCTACTGACCCAATAACAGTTTGGCCAAGACTTTTTGACTCGAGAACTACCTAGGTAAGACTTGTCGACTTGATAAATCCAAGGCAAATACTAACTGACATAAGCACCAAGGTGCCAAGACCTGCCGATCCAAAAATTCTAAGGTAAATACCCGAGCTCAAACATGCTAAGATGTGTTGACTTGAGAAATCCAATACAAATATCCATCGACCTGATAAATCGAAGGCAAAACACACACATACATATATATAAGAAAGAGAAAGTCTAGTTTTACAAAATGCAGATAACATTAACAAGAAGTAAATAAAATAAAAATACATAGGTTAGTAGTAACCTATTTCCAAAAATTAATTTTTATATTCATGCATATGTAAAACAAAAAAGAAAATGCGGTTTTACAAAATAAAGTTAGCATTGTTGCAAAGTAAAAATAAAATAAAATAAAAATGCATGGATAAATAGTAACCATGCATGAATAGTGTAATATGCATTATTTTTATTTTTGGTTTAACATTTGGAAAACCAAAGGGAAAGAAAGAAAAGAGATGGAAGAAGGTTTTGGCTTGTCTAGTTCTAGACGAGGGAAGAGTTAATATGTTGGAAGAGATGATGATGTGCCGACAGTGGTGTGGTTTTAAAATGGTTTTGTATATAAACCAAGGCACGTCACAAAGGAAAATTGGGAAAATTTTCAAGAATTTATGGCATCAGATGAATTTAAAAGACACTCATGATCCAGGTCTCAAAATAAAAATAAAGAAAATTATGGTTCGATGAGCAAGCATACCATGGGAGAGTTTCTATTGTTGAACCATGCAAGATGCCTAGTAAGCACTCGTTGTTGAAGATTTAATTGTTTTTTTTATTTTTAATTTAGTCTTCATTTATGAAACTTTTTGACATACTATTTATTTTATAGAAAAAACAGCTTAAGCGCAGACCAACTCCAATATAGTTTATATGAAGAAACTTATATAAGGAAGGCAAATAGGGGGTAAGTAGTGAAAAGGTTTATTTATAATATAGGAGAAGCATTTTGTAAGTTTTTTTTTCGTAATTATTTTAATTAAAATTCATATTTATTTGCAACATTCATATGAATTTTGAATTTTAACTTTTTGTTTTGTTTTGTATGAGACCTATAACTCTAGCATGGTTGTCGAACATGGAGAAGTCGCTTTCACTCATCCACCTCACGATCCTCAATTATGGTTGGAGACTAGAGCAACTGATGGACTCGATAAGAATCGAGTTTATGGTAAGCCTATGGCATCAATTTGATATATAAGATCGAGCCATATTATTTCAACAATAAGCACACAATATTCTAACCCAAGTTATTTCATCAATTTGATGTCTAAAAAGATTTTTTTTTGCTGTTGTTATTGTTGTGAGTTTCTAGGATTATAATCCTAAATGCATTTTGAAATTATAACAACCAAACAACTCAAAAAAAAATATGACATTATAATAGAAACGCTAACGGAATTGACCATTTCATCGATGTTTTTGTCAGTAATGTTAGGTCATATTTGGTGAAAAGTTATAGAAGGTTTTGGAATTTCTAATGGAAATGCTAACGACATATTTTGTTAGAATATTCCATCGGTGATGCTGTTGAAAATGGCCGCTCATAATTCGACAAAATATGCGACAAAATATTGTTGATGGAATATTTCATTAGTAATTAAGGTGAATTTCTTATGGAATATGTGATGAGATATTTTATCGGTAACACTACCAGAAAATCAATGAATTCAAACAAAAACACCGATAGATTTTTTCCGTAAGTATTTTACGGTGATTTTTACTGACCGAATTTTTTCATCGCTAACTCCATCGGTAAACACCGATGAAAATATGTCATTGGTATATACCGAGAGAATCCCAATCAAAATAGAAGGATAAAAAAACTAAACAGTTCAATGACATGCAAGTTTTTACAAACGCCGTTACTGATGGAATTACAGTGAAATTCAAATAGGTAAATCGTACAGTGACGTGTTATTTATACCGATAGAATTGCCGATGGATTTACTATCATGATAATTCCATTGATAAATCCACCGATAATATTTAATATATGACCTGACACTCGACCTTCCTTTCCCCCTCCCCTATTTTTACTTTTTGTTTAAAAAATCTCTACACAAAACAACCTCCCTCCCTCCACATTCCCCCCTCATCTCAACACAACTCATCCTTCCACAACTTTTTTAGTCATAGCAACACTCTGTTTGACAGCATCCATGTTCTGATTGAAATTTTATTGCGGATTTTCCATCTTAAGTAAGCAAATCTACCTTTTTTTTTATTTATTTAATTTGAACATAATTTTAAAATGTTAATTTTTTTATTGTATATTTTTGTAGTATATGTATTTTGTTCGGGTGTTTTCTTGTTTTATTGTTTTTTCTCAAACAAACTTGTATGGATTTGTGATTTTGTACATGTTATGATTTGTTTTAGATTTTGTAAAATTGTATGTGTTTGTAAATTATTGAAACTTATGTTAAATTACCGACTTAGGTGTGTTGTGATGAAATAAATAATAGCTTGTTTAACGGGTCCATTTTATATTTTGTCAATTTTGTTGCCGAGTTGTAATTTCTGTAAATGTGTACAAATTGGTATGTACGTAGACAATTGATAATGAATTAAGAGAAGATTTAAAGTAGGTTGAATAATCTTGAGCTAAACCAATATTTTTACAAATTTATTTAGTTAACGTAATTAATTAATACATGTTGTCATCATTATTTGATATAGGTTCGATAGAAGTGATGGATCTTCATTCATGGATGTATCAAGATTCATCCTATGGATGATTGGGTCAACTTCTAGTGCTAGCAATGAGCATAAAGTTGTAGATGACAACAATAATTCTTATTGGACTATGGTTATGGATGCGATTAGAATGAATTACGGTCATGGTAGTCAATGTCTAATCATAGATAAAAAAAACCTAATGTAGACGTGTCCAGGTTTTTGATCTTTTAAAAGATTCTAATGAATTATTATCGACCGTTGCACAAGTGTTTACCATCAAGTCGGATTATGGGTTGAGTGAGGCCGGTTATGACAGAATTGTCGAATAAACGAGAAGCATTTTACCTGAAGGGAACAAACTAAAAGATAACTTTTATGTTGCTAAGTCCATGATGAAACCCTTCGGTCTAAGATACTAGAAAATTGACATGTGTCCAAACTTCTGCATGTTGTACTACCTAGAAAATGTTGAGCTGACCGAGTGTAGAATATGTGGGCATTCCCGTTATAAACTCAAAACTAGTAGGGAAAGGACTCTAGTCGCATTTAAAAAAATGTAAATACTTCTTAATCACACCTAGACTATAAATGTTATTTATGTCACCAAAGACTGCTGAACACATAATATGACACTAATCACATGATGTAGTGGATGGAGTGATGATGCACTCTTCTGACGGTGAAGCTTGAAAAAACTTTAACAGTGTGCATCCTCACTTTTCAGCTAAATCAAGAAACATGCATCTTGGGTTATGTACAAACAAATTCAATCCATTAAGGTCATTTGCCGCTCCTTATTCTTGTTGGTAGGTTATACTCACGGTTTACAACTTGCCACTAGGGATGTGTATAAGGTTGGATTTCATGTTTTTATCTACGGTTATACCCGATCCTAATAGTCTAGGGTAAAATATAGATGTTTGTTTTCGATCGTTGCTTGATGAGTTGATGCAGTTGTGGCCCTTTCGGGGCTTTGACTTATGATGTATCAACGAAATAAAATTTTCTTATGAAGGCAGCTTTGATGTGGACTATCAATGATTTTCTAGGTTATGAAATGGTTTCTGGTTGGAGTACGCATGGAAAACTAGCATGTACATGCTAACAAACGGTTGTAAAATGTCTTTTTTTTATTACCACCGGTGTTTCTTACCAACAAATCACAAATACAAAAGGAACAAAAAAACTTTTTTATTGGTAGAGTTGAAAAGGATGCACCCTCGCATCTTTCGGGTGAAGAATTATATGATATAGTGTTAGAGTATAGTGATATTGTGTTTGGTTTCCAATCTAGTAAGTAGAAGTTTTCAAGTTTTGGGTTGACCTACAATTGGGTAGAGCGAAGTATTTTCTAAGAGCTTTCTTATTGGAAGACCAATCTCCTCTATCATAACCTTGATGTCAAGCACATAGAAAAAAACATGTTTGAGAGCATTTTCAACACGGTTATGGACGTGAAGGGGAAGATAAAGGACAACATCAAGGTTAAAATGGATATAACGTTGTTTTGTCATCATAAAAATATGGAGTTGGTTTGTGTTGGATTACTGGTTACAAAGCCTAAATCAAGCTTTACCTTAGACAAGAATGCACAACAACTAGTCTACCAATGACTTATGAGTCTGTGTTTTCCCGATGAACATGCCTCAAACATATCAAGGTTGGTTAATTTAGAGGATTGCAGATTATATAGAATGAAAAGGTATGACTGCCATGTGTTTATGCAAACACTTATTCCATTAGCTTATTGGGATTTATTACTAAATGGGATATAGGATGCATTCAAGAGATTAATTATTTCTTTAGAGATATATGCTCCAACAAGTTGCAGACACAACATCATGAGAGGCTTGAAATGAATATCGTTCAGACAATATGCAAACTTGATATGATATTCTCTCCATCGTTTTTTGACTCAATGGAACATTTATCCATACATTTATCGTATGAGGCAAAAGTTGGAGGCCTAGTCCAGTATATATGGATGCATCTATTCGATAGGTTAGAGATTACACGTGCAATGTAATTAAAAATATATTTTCATTTTTTTTGTTAATTGAAAACATTCGTTTAATTCCATGCAGGTACTTGCTCAACCTTAAGAAAAGGTTAAAAACAAGACGCATGTTAAGGCTTCGATATATGAGGCTTATATTGTTGAAGAGATCTCAATATTTATCTCATACTATTTCGAGTCTCAATTGAGAATAAGAATCAATCACATTCCAAGGCATGATGATGGTGGTGAAGTGCCTTTGAGTGAGAACTTGTCAATATTCTCCAATCTTAGACGACCCGCACCAAAAAATGTTGTTAAAGGGAGATATTTTTCTGAAATAAAATTAAGATAAGCACATAATTATGTGTTATTTAACTGTGATGAACTGAGACCTTTTTATTTAGTAAGTATTCTACTTAAATTTTGTTATTAATGGACTATTTATCTCTTGTAATATCACTAACTCATACATTGTTGAATGCCTCGTACGCAACATCGTCAATATTTACTGTTTAAAAACTTACAACTAACCGAATACCAAATATTTCGATTACAAGATGAACAATTTACCACGTGGTTCAGAACACATGTAAGTACTATTTAATTATCATTATTTATTAGGATACTTAATTTCGTTTCATATTTCTTGTTCACTGTTCATTGTTGTACTTTATGTACCAGGTTTATAAATTGGAAGGGAATGCTAGTGGTACACTGTCTTTATTAAGTCTGGGTCTTAAAAGAAAGGTGAAGTGCTACAACATGTATTTTATCAATAGATACATGTTTCATACTAAAGAATATGAGCAGGGTAGGAAGACATATAACAATGAGGTTTATGTTAAGAGATCAATTTCTAATGATTTTGAAGTTGACTATCATTAGAAATTATAAAAGGTAATTGAATTGCAATATCATATCGAGCATAATAGAGTATTTTATTCAAATGCTATTGGTATGACACCACTGACAGAGAAATCAGAGTAAATCCCCATCATGGTTTAGTCAAAATTAATTCAAAAGTTAGACTTTGCAATGTCAACGATGTCTTTGTTTTCACCAAACAATGCCAACAAGTTTATTACATATGCACCCTTTTATTTAGAAAGGATCATTCAAGAGTTGATTGATTATCCGTATTGAAAACTAAACCCAGGGGTTGTGTCGAGGTTGTTCAGGATGAGAATGATGAATCAAATATGAGAGATGATGTCTTTCAAGTTAGTAAGTTGGTTGATCCATATCGAGTTGCTACATTGATTGACTTGAAAGAAATTTCAAATTTTCATGTCTTCAATAATATTTTTGTTAATGTTGACGTTGATGAGTTGAATGTTATTCTGAGCTCCAACGGATAAGCATAAGTCGATGAAGATGATAATAGCAATGAAATCAACATTTAAGATTGTGTTGGAGTTGACGACAAGTCAATTGAAGAAGAAGACAATTCTGACTAACTATCAAAACACGAAAGTGTAATGCCATAAACTACAATGTAATATTTATTGATGAAATTCTCTACAAAAAATTATTTATTTTATTATTGTTATGTGAACTTGCATTATTGTGTTGTGCGTGCAACTTTCAATTTAAGTATTTACAGGATGAATAGATATGGAATACATATACAATCTAGCGTCAGACACTGTTTCATGTCGATGGAAATACCGACAGTTCGTGTCCGTCAGTGTATTCTAGAGGCGAAGGAAATTGTTCCCCTCCCCTTGACACTGTTCATGGAAGATCACAATGATAAAAATATTGACGGTTCATGTCCATCAGTGTATTCTAAAGATGAAGGGAACTGTTCCCCTCCCCTTGGCACTATTCATGGAACATCACACCGATGGAAATACTAATGGTTCGTGTTCGTTGGTGTATTCTAGAGGTGAAGAGAACTGTTCCCCCCTAACACTGTTCATGGCATTGATGGAAATATCGATGGTTAGTGTTCGTCGATGTATTTCAAAGGTGAAATAAATTGTTCACTTTACATGTCAGTGATGACAATTAAAGTTTACTAACTGAGTGACAGGTTTCCTAACGGAATCACCGACAAACTGCGAATTCCCACACACTAGTAATTAATGCATTACTGACTATTTACTATTTTATCGACATAATCATGGATCAGGAGGGGTTTTTGAAAGTTTTAGTACGAAACAAAAAATTCAAGGGGAAGTTACCGAGGGAATCACCGATAGACTATATAAAAATAATAATATTTAATAGTCCGTCGGTAATTCTGTCCATAGAACCTAATATAAAAACTCCACGAGCGCACCAGACCTTCATTTTCTTCAGTTGGCTTTAAAACAATACTCTTCTCTCTTATTCTCTTATTCTATCTGTTTGTTCTTCAATTTTGTATTTCAAATATTAAGGCTACAAATTAAGCTTCATTTCTCTCAATAAAATCAACAAGTATTTGTGCTGAATGTTTTGATGTATTTTCTTCTTAATTTTTCTTATTTTTCTTTGGTTTATTAACAATGTTTTTATTTTTTTATTTTTTTGTATAACACGTAGTTCAACTCCGAAATTAAGCACACCATTAAGGTAAGAATTTTTAATTCCTAAGGCCTATATTTGTTTTTGTATTATTTTTTTTTGTCTATGTTTTTGTCTATATTGCAATAATGTTTTATTGTTTTGTTGAATTTTAATTGTTATTGTCAAATTTGTTGTTTAATGTGAATTGAATATATAAGATTAAATTTAATTACAAAAAATCTTGTTAATTTAGGATTAAAAATATTATCACGTAGAAAATGAGATGAAATTGAATTATTTAAAATTGTTAGTAGAAATAATACAAAATCAATTGGTTTGTGGCATATATGTTGTCTATTTGCAGGATTGAAAATTTTAGGTAGTTTCTGGTATAGAGAAGGTGCTGTCGATTTTTTTTATAAAAGAAACTCAAAATTGTTTGTCCAAATATTCATCAAAATTGTGTAGATGCATAGGGAAAAATCAATGGCATGTCGTGAGCATATGATCGTAGCTAGTTTTTCTAGCAGCGATGATAACAATAATGTGTCATTAGATGTCGATCAATAAGAGGCACCTGAAGCACATGCGTCGACTCACGATGCTGCCTTTTCAAGTGCGGTTTCGCAAAGTAGAGGCGGTGTCTCTTTACAGCAGGTTCCATTCACCTGCAAGTATGAAGCACATTGAAAGGACAACCTTTCAATGTAAGTTTGTTTTGCTTTAAGTTGGTTTATGTTTAACAATTTATATATAAAAAATAATATTTAATTAAATTTATCAATTTTCAAGTTCATAAACATTGAGGCTGCCTAAATAATAACATCGACATTTAAATCATTGATGGAAATTTTATTGTTTCAATAACCTAGGTTTCCAAACATCCTGATTGGAAACCACAAGTCGATGTATGGTTTACAAGATTTAAGGTTAGTGTTAACTTAAAATTTTTACTATTTTTTATGTTAATTCCTTTACTTTATTGAAATTATTGAATTATTTTTTATAAATTTTACTGCAAGGCTAAATTTGAGTAGGATAGAGTAAATGATAATGTTGCGAGGAGGGTTTGGGAGAATCACGCTGCAACTAGGTAACATCGAAAACAATACGATAATTTTTTTTTGAATTTTAAATATTAAAATTTCATTTATCACTAATTCACACATAATATGTTTGTATCATATAGGTTGCATGAGAGAATATATGGGCAGAATATATTCAGCACATGATGTCCAAATGTTTCACACGACAATTATAGTCCGGTGCGGGGTCCCGAAGCCGGAAAATTCATGGTTCAGTTACCATGCACATTGGTGGCTCCGTTCTGTTCGTTTCAAATGCAAAACGAATGATAAGATTTCTTTCAATCACATCTATTTTAATTAATTTGTTATTATTTATAAATAAATGTAACTGACAATATGTTTTTGTTACAGGTAAGAACTCTTGGATGTGAGTTAAGCCCAATGGAGCTTTTTATGGAGACGTACGTGCGGAGTGAAGACCACCGAAAAGGGGTGCAACAGTTCGTTGAAAAACATGCTCAACACTTTGTGGTACGTTCGTTTGACCATTTTCTTTCATAAGTTATTATTTTCTTGAATTAGATGATTTCATTTTTTATTTTCAGGAGACATATAACAACTGGTTGAAAGAGAGATACAAGAACAATCCTTCGACCCACCCATATTTTGATTCAAATTTATGGATGGAGGCAGGATCGTCTGGTTGACCCGATAGAAATTAGGTGTACAAACTCTCCAACACTACGATCGAGAACTTGCGGACAACCTGTAGTGTTTCCACCATTGGGAGCTCACAATCGATACCGAGCATTCAGGCTCCAAAGTTTGCGGCATTGATACATCAAGGAGTGCAATAACATACAACTCATCTAAATGAAAAATATAAATGACTTTTTACGGATTATGAAGATGTAATAGCCTGGCCCAACCAGCCAGATATTGTGCGTTTTGGGCCTTATCATCCTTACGGATTTGTTCTTGGTGACCACATATGGCCGCAAAACGCATCTGATAAGTCAGCAACCTACATTACTAATAAGGCTAGCTACCAAATCTTCACCCACCGATGTGAGATATTACAATCCACCCTCTTAAGGAGCCCGACGACCCCGTCGACACAACCGGACAGCCAATGAGACCGGCTCTGATACCAAATGTAACAGCCTGGCCCAACCTGCTAGATATTGTCCATTTTAGGCCTTACCGCCCTCACAAATTTGTTCTTGGTGGCCATACATGGCCCCAAAACGCATTTGACAAGTCAACAACCAACACTAGTAATAAGACTAACTACCAAATCCTCACCCGCCGATGTGGGATATTACTGAAGAACTCTGCCAAATTGTCATGAATATGAGATCATAGATGGGTGGTACAAATGCACCCTTTTATTGGCCTTATGGTCCCGGGAACGACCAGCCTCCTCCTCCTCCTCCTTCAGCACCGCTTTTGTTCTAGTTTCATTGTATTTGAATGTATAAATTTGTAATAAATATATGGCTTTTATATTAAGATAATTTATTTTTACATACTTGAATTTTATACAAATTCAATTTTTTTAATTATT
>Ga0307509_10010530_pt1 | contig 11315 bp, 6 predicted proteins | sample 10_EM_MG_FD_202245 | JGI IMG/M metagenome (GOLD analysis project Ga0307509, IMG submission 202245) | Populus trichocarpa ectomycorrhiza microbial communities from riparian zone in the Pacific Northwest, United States - 10_EM | ecosystem: Host-associated > Plants > Roots > Unclassified | place... | reverse complement strand
ACTCGGGCTGGGCCATGCACTATTACCCGCTCTGGTACTGCCGCATCTCCGGCGCCGACGCGGACCCCGCCCTCCTCCCCCGCTACCGCGCCCGGCTGCGCCGCTACTTGGACGACGCCCAGCATCTGGTGGCGGCCGACGGCGCCCCGCTGTACCAGGGCCGCTCCCTCACCTACCGCTACGCGACGCTCTGCCCGCTGTGGGCGGGCGCCGTCTTCGACGCCACTCCCCTGCCGGCGGGCCGTACCCGCCGCCTCGCGAGCGGAGTCCTACGGCACTTCACCGAGGCCGGCTGCTTCGACGAGCGCGGGCTCCAACCACTGGGCTGGCACGGGGAGTTCACGGCCGTCCGACAGCCGTACTCCGGGCCCGGCTCACCGTACTGGTCGAGCAAGGGCTTCGCCGGGTTGGTGCTGTCGGCAGAACACCCGGTGTGGACGGAGAAGGAAGAGGCCCTACCGATCGAAACCCGGGACGTACGGCGGACGTTGACCGCCCCGGGGTGGCTCGTCTCCGGCACGGCGGCGGACGGTGTCGTACGCGTCGTCAACCACGGCAGCGACCACGCCTTCGGTGACGGCATCGCCCCCGAGGCGGACGATCCGGTGTACAGCCGCCTCGCCTACGCCTCCCACACCGCCCCCGACAGCACGGAGGCGAGCCTGAACGACCCGCTCGACTCGCACATCGCGCTGCTCGACGCCGAGGAACGGCCGTCCCACCGGCGCCCGTTGACCCGCCTGCACCTCGGCGTGCGCACCGCCGTCTCCCGCCATCGCGCGCACTGGCCGGTCGGCCCGGTGCCTGCCCCGTACGCCCACGATCCCGCGCCCGAGTTCCGTACCGGTCCATGGATCACGACGGCGTCTGTGCTGAACGGGCCACTGGAGGTGCGGCTCACGCGCGTCGACGGACCGGTCCAGGAACCGCTGCGGCTGCGCCTAGGCGGCTACTGCCTGGCCGCCGCCGAACCGCCGGGCATGCACCTGGAGCCGCAGCCGGCCGCATGGGCGCGGCGACCGACCGGCCTGTCCAGCACGGTGGTCGGGCTGCGCGGTTTCGACGAGGCGGGCGTCGCCACCGCGCGCGACGCCAACGCCTTCGGGTCACACTCGGCGACACCCTGGCTCGCCACCACGGCGGAGGTCCAACTGGGCACGGTCTACGCCGCGTTGGTCTGTCTCTCCGGGGTGGTCGAGGGGCCGGGTGCCGCCGAAGCCGTACGACTTGAGGTCTGTTACGACGGCGACGGCACCGCCCTCGCGTCTGTCACCTGGCCCGACGGCACCCAGGACAATGTCCGTCTGGAGCCGCCGAGTTGATGAACGGGACGGTGTGGGACGCGGGCTGTCAGGGGCCCGCGCCCCACACCGAGATCACGTGCCGTCGATGAGCCGGACGGCGAGATCGGGACTGAACTGTCCGGCGGGCACAGTCGGTGCCACGCCGCACTGCCCATCGGAGTTGCCCGGTGTCTTGACCCACAGCAGCAGGTCCTCGGCGCCGCCCACCCGGGGGGTGACACCGAGTTTGCGCCCGGCCGGGTTGCACCATTCGCCGTTGGAGCCGTTGCCGTTGCGGCTGGTGTCGACCGCGAAGTGGGAGGTGCCGCCGAGCGCCGAGTCGATCGAGTTGCCGTAGGTCTCCGAGGACGGGGTGGTGTAGAAGTTCGAGACGTTCAGGGAGAAGCCGCGGATGTTGGCCAGGCGGCTCGCCATGGTCGCCGGGTCGACCCAGTTGGTGTGTCCGGCGTCCAGGTAGGCCCAGGTGTTGGGGGCCTTCTGCTGGAACATCTGGGTGGCGTAGGAGAGCATCGCGAGGCGGTCGGTGATCTGCGCGCTGGTCAGGCAGCTGAAGTCCGACAGGGCGTCCGGTTCGATGACGACGACGGCGGGGTGGGTGCCGACGGCTGCCGCGAAGGTGGAGATCCAGGTGCGGTAGGCGGCCACGCTGCCCGCGCCGCCGGACGACTCGCCGCCGCACGCGTCCCGGCCCGGGATGTTGTACGCGACCAGGACCGGAAGCTTGTCGTGGCTGTCGGCCGCGCCGACGTAGCCGGACACGGCCGGTCCGATCCCGGCGCTCTCGTTCGCGAACCAACGGGCGATCGGCTGGGAGGAGATGGCCGACTGGATGCGTGCGGCGCGGGAGTCGGAGGGGTTGTTGCGGACCCAGACCGCCGGGCCGGAGTCGGGGTTGGAGTAGAAGCCGCTCGTCAGGGAGACCGGGCTGGCCGCTGCCGCCGAACCGGTCGCCACGAGCGACAGCGGCGCAACGAGCAGACAGATCAAGGCAGTTCGGAGCGAGACCGTTGTGAGCGAGGCGGTCTTGTGCGGGCCGGTTTTGAGCGAGGCGGTACCCAGGGGGCTGGTTTTGAGCAGGGCTTTCCAACGCATGGTGCGTCCCTCTCTCTTGGGTCGGGGCTGCCGTGGGCCCCTCGGCTCGGCTCCCGCCCGCGCTCGTCCAGCGCGGGCGGAGCCACGGCGGTGCGTACGGTTCGAACAGCGGGCTCAGCGCGCGGAGTCGGCGGCGAAGGTCGCCACCCAGGCGAGCGCGGAGTTCCAGTTGATGGCGATCTCGTTGGTCGAGTACGAGTAGATGTCGTCGATGTAGCAGGTGGCGGGGGCGCAGCCGACCAGGTTCTGTTGCGCGACCGGGTCCTGGAGGGCGGAGTCGGGACCGCCGGCCAGTGAACCGGGCGGCGGGCTGGGCAGGTTGGCGTCGATCTGGTGGGCCCAGATGCGGTTGTGCTGGTTGTGGCTGAACTGGGTGCCGTAGCCGGTGACGAAGGACTGGTTCAGCGCGTTGCGGCCGAAGAGGTAGTCCAGGGACTCCAGGACGGCGCTGCGGTAGCTGTCGCGGTGGGTGAGGTCGTAGGCGGTCGCGATGACCATGGCGTTGTTCGCGGTGACGCTGTTGGAGCCCCAGACGTAGGCGCCGTCGGTGGGCAGGTTGGGGTTCGGGTAACCCTGCGTCCGCTCGTCGTGTACGAACCCGTCGGCGACGGCGAGGACCCGCTTGCGGGCGGCGGCGACCATGCGGGCGGGGAAGCGGTTCGGCAGCCGGACGACGGTGAGGTCGGCCAGTGGGCCGGTGTCCCGCCAGGAGAACCCGGCCGGGGTGATCTCCGTGTCGATGCTGGACAGGTAGGCGCGGTCGTGTGTGGTGGCGTACAACTCCGTTGCGGCCCAGGAGAATTCGTCGGTCACGTCGGTGTCGGCGTACGCTCCGCCGCCGACGCTGTCGCTGCTCGGGGCGTACACGTCGGGGTGGGCGAGCGCGGCCTTCCAGGCGGTCTCGGCGGCGCTCAGGCAGGTGTGGGCGAAGGCCGCGTCGTAGCGGGCCCACACTCGGGCGCACTGGGCGCCCGCGGCGGCCAGGTTGAGGGTCGCGGCCGTGGACGGCGCGTGCAGGTAACGGGGTTGGGAGTCCTTGTCGGGCTGGGTGGGCAGGGCGGTCCAGGCCAGGTCGTGCACCTTGTGGTGGACCATGCCGGCCAGCGGCTCGCCCGCCGGGACCTGCATGCTCAGCAGGAACTCCGTCTCCCAGCGGGACTCGTCGAGCACGTCCGGGACGCCGTTGTGGTTCTCGGGGATGCTCAGCAGTCCGTCGCGCAGTCCGGCGGTGTCGCCCTCGGCGCGGGAGCGTTCGTAGGAGTCCATCAACTGCCAGGCCGCCAGGGCCCCGTTGACGACGTACTTGCCCTGGTCGCCCGCGTCGTACCAACCGCCCTGGACGTCAAGGAAGTAGTCGCAAGTGCCGGGCAGGCAGGGCACGTTGGTGTCGCCCTTGTTGGGGGCCACGCCGATGTGTCCGGCGGGCCGGGCGTAGGCGTCGCCGGCGTACTGCGCCTCGATGGGCGTGCCGCTGCGGACGTCGTAGAAGTAGCCCAACGCGTCCTTGCGCAGGGAGGTATAGGGGTTCTCCGCGATGGCGAACGGATAGCTGGTCGCGTCGCCGACCACGAGCGTGTAGCCCGTACCGGCCTTGCGCACCGAGCTGAAGTCGGCGATGTGCACATGGTCGCCGGAGGCGGCGTCCATGCCCTGGACGTCGGTGCGGCCCGACTTCACGACCTCACCCGCGTCGTCGAGCAGGCGCCAACGCACGCGCGTCGTCGAGGAGTTGACGATGGACGCCTTCTTCGGGCCGTGCACCGCGTAGCCGTACTGGTTCGTCCGCACCGGAGAACCGAAGTCGCGTCCGCCGCCCGGGGGTATCGCGCCGCCGGTGAGGGAGACGTCGTCGAGGCAGAGGGTGAACGGCTGGGCGGCGCCGCCCTGTTGGAAGGAGAGCTGGGCGTGCAGGTTGGCGGCGGTGGAGTTGCCGGTGAACTGGAAGGTCTTCGGTGTGGTGGTGATGGCGGCAGTTTTGTTGAGGGTGGTCGTGAACGGGGCGGCGGGCAGCTGCAGTACGGCGTGGATCGACACGTCCCGGGTGGCGGATGCCGTGAAGCGCAGCGTGTAGGGCTGACCGGCCTCCAGCGGGATGTCGTTCTGGCCGATCATCGAGTCCCAGACGTTGACGGTCCCGCCGGGGACATCGGCGCACAGGCGGCCCGAGGTGACGGTGGACGGTGTGTTGCCGCTGCTCCACCACGAGGTCTTGCCGTTGTCGAACGTGCCGTTGAGCACCCGTTCATAAGGCGCGTCGGCGGCGTGCGCGGACGTCACGGGAAGCACGGGGGTCGCGGCCAGGGTGGCGACGGTCAGGGCGGGCGCGAGGAGGACCGCGCCCCATCTGGTTCTGCGAAATCTGGTTCTGCGGAACATACCGGGCCCTCTCGGTGACAGGGTCCCGGCTCGGTGCGGCGTCAGTGCCAGATGGTGGGTGGGGGCGGCGAAGCTGTCAAGTCTTCACGCACAGAAGCCCTTTTCCTCGTCCGGACCCTTCACAGACTGAACGTTCCACTCCTACTCTGCGACTGTTAGCGCTTCCAGTTTCTTACGGAGGCATCGCACAGGAACCGGCCGAGTTGTGGCGTCACCCCAGCTCCATCCCAGGTCAGAAAGAATTCCCACAGACGGAGGTTCACCTCAGTGAGCACGTTCGATCCCGGCTTCCTGTGGGGCGCCGCCACATCGAGCTACCAGATCGAGGGCGCGGTCACGGAGGACGGCCGGGGCCCCTCCATCTGGGACACCTTCGCGACCACTCCGGGCGCGGTCCGGGGCCGTGACACCGGGGCCATCGCGGCCGACCACTACCACCGCTTCCCCGGGGACATCGCGCTGATGGCCCAACTCGGCCTGCGCGCCTACCGGTTCTCCCTCGCCTGGCCCCGGATCCAGCCCACCGGCTCCGGCCCGGCGAACCAGCGCGGCCTCGACTTCTACCGCCGACTCACGGACACCCTCCTCGACCACGGCATCCAGCCCTGGCCCACCCTCTACCACTGGGACCTGCCCCAGCCGCTGGAGGACGCCGGCGGCTGGCCGGTGCGGGACACCGCCGAGCGGTTCGCCGAGTACGCCGCCCTCGCGCACGAGGCGCTGGGCGACCGCATCGCCCGCTGGACCACCCTCAACGAGCCGTGGTGCTCGGCCTTCCTCGGCTACGGCACGGGCCGGCACGCCCCCGGCCGCCGCGAACCCGCCGCCGCCGTACGCGCCGCGCACCATCTGCTGCTCGGCCACGGCCTGGCCTCGGAGGCGATACGGGACTCCGTGCGCGTCGGCATCACGCTCAACCTCACCCATGTCACCCCGCTCAGCGACGAGCCCGCCGACCTGGACGCGGCCCGCCGTATCGACGGGATGCAGAACCGCCTCTTCCTCGACCCGCTGCTGCGCGGCGCGTATCCCGACGACGTGCTCGACGACCTCCGCGAGGTGACCGACTCCGGCCACATCCGCGACGGCGACCTGAAGCTGATCGGGGCTCCGCTGGACTACCTGGGCGTCAACTACTACGCGCCGATGCTGGTCGCCGACAGCCCTGGACCGGTCCAATCCGCCTATGTGGGCTCGCCCATGGTCCGTGTCGCCGACGGCGGCCGGCCGAAGACGGCGATGGGCTGGGAGATCGACGAGCGCGGACTCCTGGATCTCCTCCTGCGACTCAAGGACGACTACCCGGCCGTACCCCTCTACATCACGGAGAACGGAGCCGCCTTCGACGACGTGGTCGAGCAGGACGGGGAGCACGAGGTGGTGCACGACGCGGACCGGATCGCCTACCTGGACGGCCATCTCCGTGCCTGCGCGGAGGCGATCGGCCACGGCGTCCCGCTCAAGGGCTACTTCGTCTGGTCGCTGCTCGACAACTTCGAGTGGTCCTTCGGCTACGGGCCCCGCTTCGGCATCGTGCACGTCGACTACGCGACCCAGCGCCGTACGCCGAAGGACAGCGCCCTCTGGTACGCGGAGGTCATCCGGCGCGGCGGTCTGTGACACCGTCAGCGCTTACAGTGCTGCTACCGCACAACCCCGCCGCCACCCGCCCCTCCGTACGAACTGGAGTCGCCCCCCATGACCTCACGGCCGCCGACGCTCGACGAGGTGGCGCTGCGCGCCGGGGTGTCCGTCGGAACCGTCTCGCGGGTGATCAACAACCGCCGGCATGTCAGCCAGAAGGCGCGGCAGGCGGTGGAGAGTGCCGTGGCGGAGCTGGGCTATGTGCCCAACGTGGCGGCCCGTTCGCTCGCCTCACAGCGGCGCGGCGCGGTGGTGCTGGCGATCTCCAGCGATGATCCGGCGCTGTTCGCCAACCTCTTCTTCGCCGAGGTCATCACCGGGGTGAACGCGGTGATGGAGGAGACCGACCTCGAACTGCTGCTGATCCTGGCCGCGAGCGAGCGGGGCCGGGACCGGCTCACCCGCATCCTTCAGTCCCGGGGTGCGGACGGCGTCATGCTGCTGGCCCTGCGCGAGAACGATCCGCTGGCGAAGGTGGCCGAGGCGGGCAACGTCCCCGTCGTCCACGGCGGCCGCTCCCTCGAACGGCCCCCGCGCTGGTACGTCGACGCCGACAACCGGGGTGGCGCCCGCGAGGCCGTGGAGTACCTGATCTCGACGGGCCGCCGTGCCATCGGCACCGTCACCGGCCCGCTCGACATGCACGCGGGTGTCTCCCGCTACCTGGGCTTCCGCGAGGCGGTCGCCCTGGCCGGCCTGGCCGACCACCGCGTGGCGCACGCCGACTTCAGCGAGTTGGGCGGGGCCGCGGCAACCGCCCGTCTTCTCGACGAACACCCGGACCTGAACGCGGTGTTCGTCGCCTCGGACGCCATGGCTGCGGGCGCCCTGCACGTCCTGCGCGAACGCGGCCGGTCCGTGCCCGAGGACGTCGCGGTCGTCGGGTTCAACGACATCCTCACCGCCCGGCACACCCAGCCCGCCCTGACGACGATCCGCCAGCCCATCGTGGCGCTCGGCAGCGAGATGACCCGGATGCTGGTGCGCGTGCTGGCCGGCGAGAAGCCCACGCCGCTCATCCTGCCGACGGAACTGGTGATCAGGGAATCCGCGTAGCCCGGCGGTCCCGACCGTCCGGGCCTTCGCACACTCCGTAAGGCGCACCCCAAGGGTCGTACAACTAATCCCCAACAACAGGTGTCTCGTAGGGCAACAACACTTGTCCCGGGGGGGATATTTTGATCAAGGTAAGCGTTGTCGTGCCTGTCTACAACGCCGGTTCCTACATTGACCGTTGTGCGCCGTCACTCGTCAACCAGAGCCTGGGGGCCGACGCGTACGAGGTCGTGTACGTCGACGACGGCTCGACGGACGACTCGGCCGAACGCCTCGGGCGGCTGGCCGAGGCGCATGCGCACGTCCGGGTCTTCCGGCAGGAGAACTCCGGCTGGCCGGGCAAGCCGCGGAACGTGGGGGTGGACCGGTCCAAGGGGAAGTACGTCCAATTCGTGGATCAGGACGACGAGTTGTCGTACGAGGCGCTGGAGCGGCTGTACGCCCTGGCGGAGCGCAACGGGTCGGACATCGTGCTGGGCAAGGTGCACGGGACGATGCAGGGGCCCAGCAATGTGTTCAAGCGGACGGTCGAGCGGTGCACCGCCGCCGACGCGCCGCTCTTCGAGAGCCTGACGCCGCACAAGATGTTCCGCCGGGAGTTCCTGCGGGAGCACGGGATCCGTTTCCCGGAGGGTCGGGTCAGGCTGGAGGACCAGCTGTTCATGGCGCGCACCTACGTGCGGGCGAAGACGGTGTCGATACTCGGCAACTACCCCTGCTACCAATGGAATCGACGCGAGGACGGCGGCAACAACAGCAGCCGCCGGATCACCGCCGACGACTACTACGGCCACCTGGACAAGGTCGTGGAGGCGATCAAGGAGGGCACACCGCCGGGCGACCTCCAGGACCGGCTGCTGCGCCGCTCGTACCGGGTGGAACTGCTGCGGCCGGTCAGCGAACCGCGCGTACTGCGGCGCACCGGCAAGGACTTGGAGGAGTACTTCACCACCGTCCGCCGGATGGCGATGACGAGCTATCCGCCGGGGGTGAGCGAAGGGCTTCCGGCGATCAGCCGGCTGCGGGCGGAGCTGCTCGTGCGGGACCGGCTGGACTCCCTGGTCGAACTCGCCCGCCGTACCGAGCAGATCAAGGCGCACGTCGAGGTGGACGACATGCGCTGGCGCAACGAGAAGCTGGTGCTCCGGACCCGGATCGGCATGGTCAGGGCCGACGGCGAGCCGCTGACCGTCGTGGAGCGCGGCGGACGGATGCTGCTCGACCCCGAACTCCTGGACGGCATAAGGGGAGCGGAGGACTGGGAGGTTCCCGACCCCTTCTCGTACGCGTACGGGGAACTCATCGTGCACGACACCGCCGACAACCACTGGTGGTACCCCGACGGGGAGTTGACACCGGCGCTGGAACCGCTCGGCGGCGGCCGTCATCGGGTCGTGGTCGCCGGTGAATCGGTCATCGACCCACTGACCCTCAGCGGCGACGCGCCCATGGCCACCGGCGCCTACCAAGTCTGGGGCAGCGCCCAGCTGTTGGGTGTCGGGCGGCGTCCCCGGCTGGCTCCCGCTCCGGGCAGTACCCGTATCGCCCTCGGCACCGTCGCGGTGGGTACGCCTCCGCGTCTCGTCTCCCCCACCTGGGCCGGCCCGGGCGGACAGCTCCGGCTCACCGTCGGCGACCCCGGCCGGATCGGCACCACCCGCCGCGTCCTGCTCCGGACCACCGCCGACCACCGTCTCCGCCACGGCGTCCGCGAGGTACTGCGGCGCCTGCCACCGGGCGCGCGCAAGAACATCCGCGCCACCGCGCGGCGGGCGGAGGGCTGGATGCTGGGGTAGCCGGGTTCGTCAGCGTGTTCCTCAGGCGCCGTAGACCTGGAACTCCGAGACCTGCCCGGCCGGCCAGCCGGTGTTCGCGGTGAAGGTGAGCCGTAGGTAGCGGGTGGTGACGGTGGACGGGAGTGTGAGGGTCGCCGCGTTGCCGGTCGCCGGGTCGAAGGTGTAGCCCGCCGGGGCGAGGAGTTGGGTGGTGGTGCCGGCGTCCGTGCCGCCCTGCACGGTGATCGTCTGGGTGCGGGTCGCCCAGGCGGTCGCCGGCGGCAGGCGGAGGACGATCCGCTTGACGCCGGTCGCTGCGCCCAGATCGACCTGGAGCCACTGGGGGAAGGAATTGTTGGCGGACTCCCAGTACGTGTTCGTGTCGCCGTCGGTCGCATTGCCAGAGCCGTAGATCTGGGTGTGGCTGCTCTCCGAAGTGGGTTGGTGGAGGGCCAGGTTGGTGGTGCTGGACGGGGGGTCGGTGGTGACGGTGGCCTGGTTGGAGGGCTGCGAGACGTTCCCCGCCGCGTCGTAGGCGACGACGTCGAAGGTGTACGCGGTGGATGCGCCAAGTCCCGTGACGGTGAAGGAGGTTGAGCCGGTCGTGCCCACCTGGGTGCTGGTGGAGCCGGACACCTGGAGGATCCGGTAGCCGGTGACGCCGACGTTGTCGGTCGCCGTGTTCCAGCTCAGCGAGACGGAGTTGCCGGTGTGCCCGGTGATGGTCAACGCTCCTGGCGCGGCGGGCGGTGTGGTGTCGCCGCCGGTCGGAACCACCGGCTGGGTGGGGCGAGTCGGGGTCAGTGCGAGCTGGCCCTTGAGCATGCGGCCGCCGTCGCCGGTCAGGCGCAGGTAGTAGTCGGAGGAGCAGGCGGTGCCGTCCTCGTCGAGGGCGAGGAAGCCGGAGTTGGTGGGCACCCAGGCCTGGGTCTCGGCGGTCTTGGCGATCTGGTTGCCCTCGTTGTACTCGTCGAACATGGAGATGTAGATGCCCTGCACCCCGGCCCGCACCATGTTGTAGAACTGCCGCCACATGAAGTCGCCGTGCGCGCGCTGCCGCCCGGAGACGTCGCCGGGCAGCACGCAGGGCTGGAAGTCGATGCCGTTGGCGTTGCAGTCGGCCTGGTCGGGGACGGTGTAGGTCGTGTACGCGTTGTCGGCCTCGGTGACGTTGCCGATGGCGCCGACCATCCACGGCGAGATCATGTTGAAGGCGTGATAGACGCCCAGGAAGCCGGACTTCGAGCCCCCGGTGCCGGTCCGCCATTCGCGCGGGACGCCGCCGATGACGTAACAGCCCTGATTCTTGAACCAGTTGACGACATCGAGGCAGGCGTCGGCGGTGAAGGGGTGGTTGGGGTCGTCGAAACCGAACCCCCAAATGCACACGACCGGCCTGCCGTTCTGCTTCGCGTAGGCCGAACTCGCGGTGTGCGCGGACATCTTGTTCGTCCAGTCCGTCTTGATCTCGGACTGCATGTTCGTCCAGTTGGAGACGTCGTACATGATGTAGAACTTCCGCCCGTACGACTCGGCGGCGCCGCGCACCTTGGTCGCCATGGCGTCGCGGGTGGGGCCCTCGCCGCCGGTGGGGTTGAAGCGCTGGAGCGCGGCGGTGTCGATGTTGTTCTGCTGCATCCACAGGAAGTGGGTGTTCACCGTCTGCTGGTCGTAGGAGGAGAACAGCTTGGCGGGCTGGCCGTTGCCCAGGGCCGCGTACGACGTCTGGTACGTGTTCGTGTAGTCCCGCACGTCGGGCCAGCATTTGATGTTGGTGTTGGTCGGGGACGGCGCCTGGCCCCAGTCCTGGCTCCAGTGCCACCAGCCGTTGATGGGTGCGCCGTCGCCGCCGCAGGCGAACCAGCCCTGGTAGCCGACGGTGATCTTGCCGACGACATCGCCCGGCGGACTGGCCGCCGACGCGGTCGGGGCGAGTGCGGTCTCGGTCGCTCCCACGGTCCCCACCGCGGTGGCCGTGATCGCGGCTCTCAGAAAGACTCTGCGTGTGACACCCATCTGGACTCCTCCGCACTCCTGTTGACGCCTGTTGGCTCCGCTTGGTGGGCGG
>Ga0307509_10010528_pt1 | contig 11317 bp, 13 predicted proteins | sample 10_EM_MG_FD_202245 | JGI IMG/M metagenome (GOLD analysis project Ga0307509, IMG submission 202245) | Populus trichocarpa ectomycorrhiza microbial communities from riparian zone in the Pacific Northwest, United States - 10_EM | ecosystem: Host-associated > Plants > Roots > Unclassified | place... | reverse complement strand
TGCGGAAGATCCGGTCGAAGGGGTTGCGCGCGCTCATGGCGTGGCAGGACGGAGCGGTTGACGGGTTGGCGGAAGCGTCATTCTCGGCAGCTCCGGATTGTGTGCAGGGGCGTGCAATTCGTCCAAAATAATTGCATGCAATATGCTGGCCGGATTGTAGGATGGCCCACGCGTGAGGAGAAGCCCCACCAATGTCCGCAACCGCGAAACCAGAAATCCGTCCCCTGTCGGATGCCGAGATCGTCAAGGCCTATCTTACCGCTTCGATGATTCCCGATCCGGATGCGGCGGCGGTGTTCATGAAGCCGGGCACGGTGATCACCTTCACGGGGGGCCGCGAGTTCGATCATCCGCGGGGGCCGGCCGGTTTCAACGCGCGGCGCTACCGCTGGGTCAAGAAGAAGATGGATCGCTTCGATGTGTGCCCCGGCGCCGGCGAGACCGTCGTCTACAGCATCGGCACGCTCTATGGCGAGTGGCTCGACGGCATTCCGTTCGAGGGCAACCGCTATGTCGACCGGTTCGTCGTCAAGGATGGACAGATCGTCAAGATGGACGTCTGGAACGACAGCGCCGAGCGCCTTCTGGTTCAGCGCGGCATCGAGGCGTGAGCCCGTCGCGGTTGTCGTCGGTGATGGGCGGCACGAAAACGCCGACCCGATGACGGACGAGGACGATTGCGAATGCGTACGCTGTTCGGCCATCTGTTCATTCATGTCCGAAAGATCGGAGACAGACCTTCGCGCTCGCAGGCCATGACGGCCCCGAGGTGATCGGTTTCGTGTCCCTCTGCAACGAAGAGGGCGCGGGGAATGCCGGGTGCCCAATGCACCCGCAGCCTCGCGTGCGCTGGGGGTAGTTAAGTATGCACGCGAGTAGTCACAGCGGAGGCACCGGAAAACATCCGGCATTCCCCACGCAATGGTCTTACGGCTTATACGTGATCTCCCCGGCGACGAATTCCTCTTGCCACCGTCGCCCCGCGGATTGGATGGCCTCTCATATCCCGGTTGGGCTGAGTGTGCCTCCGCGAGGCTTAGCATCAACAACGGATGCCAGGACCACACGACTTGTTGTCCAGCACTATTTTCGCCCGCCAAAGATCGAAGAAAACGTATAAGAACCAAGCGCTTATGGAATATGCGCCCACAAAGGGAAAGGCCGCCCGAATGAGGCAGGCCCCAATTGGCCCTAGACCGTTCATTTCTCGAAAAGGCACGTCGAGCACTTGCGGGTTCACGTCAACCACGTGCCAACGCACAGAAGCTGCGCTGGATAATCTCAACGTGGCGCAAAGGCCGGGGTCTAAGAGCTCGCGCGTGCCGTCGTCGGATCTCCGGCGGGTTACCGCTCCTTGGCGACCGCTTTGGCGATAGTAATAAAGTCCTTAATATCTGGAAGCGTTATTCGAAGTTCGTAGGCAAGCCTTCTTAGGCTTAGATCGTTCCAGGTTTCTGGCTTTCGGGCGAGACGCCTAAATTCGAGAACACCCAATTCTGCAAGGTTCTCTTTTACTGTCGTGAGGTCCATCACGAGCATTTTCTCGGGATCACAGCCGTCGCTGATGATCGGCCTACTGCAGGCAACAAGAAAAATGCCCGCGCCTTCTAGACCCACGCCATGCAGTAGCTTTTGCGCCATTGCGTAATCGTAATAATCATCTACGAGCGCCTTCGCATCCCGGCAGTATCCATCGCTCGGTGCTAGGTTCGTTGTGGGAACAAGAAATACGTTTAGGTTGACTGGTTGGGTGCCGAGCTCAAGAGCCTGCCCTAACTCTGGAAAATTCTTGCAGTAGGCGCGGGACGTCGCATATCGCCTGCTTCTGCCAGCCTCGCTACTCGAACCAAAGAGAAGATAGCTGTAAAGACCATATCCTGTAGGTTCAACGGAGCTACCAGGAAGTCTAGTTCTGGTTATTTGCTCTATTTTAGAGCCCGCTCGGGGAAGCGTGGGCTTTTCCTCCGAAACCAACAACCACTTCTTGAGTGCACTGGAGTCCCACGGCTCTTCAGAGGGCTCAGCCTTAAGAAAGATCACCGGCTGGGAATAAGGCCGATCCTCAAGCGGGGTCGTTATATGGAAGGAAGCTCTGCTTTCACTGGATGACCTCTCAGAACCCATAGCATATGAATGAGCCGCAAGAATGATGCCTAAGATCGCTGCTACAATAATTAGCCATAGCATGAGTTACCTCCTTCGGTGAACCCTACGTCTTGTCGCATTTATCAAATTGCTAGCAAGAACTATGACCAACGAAACAACCACAAAAAGCGCAAAACTCTCTCCGTAGTCGAGCGGAAAGTCAGGCCAGATCGTGTTGAGGGAGAGCCAACAAACAAAAGTTATAGCGAGCGCTGTTGCTACTAACCAGTGCTTCCGAAGAACTCCCAACATCTTCAGAAGCTGCAGAAATCCGGGCATCCTGCTCTCCGATCTGAAAGCTAATCCGACAATCGCTCAAGTTCTTTGCGTAAGCGGTAGAAATCATCAAATCTTCCAGCGGGGTCGGCGGAAAGGCAGCGCTGGATTATTGGGTCCAAAGGGCTACCTGTTCTTGGAACTCTATCGAGCTCTTGGTCACGGTAAACCGAGTCAGGGGCACTGGCTCCGTGGTAAAGAAAAGGCGGCTCGTTACTACCTGTAGCAAGTTGCCAAAGGAGAACGCCGAAGCTGAACAAGTCGCTGCGGGCACCAGCTTGCTCTCCCCGGTATACTTCAGGTGCAATATACCCTGGGGTTCCTCTGATCAGGCCCCCGTTCGCCATGAGCTGCCAGCGACTGCGTAGATGTTTTGTCTTTCCGGTTGAGCTTGACTGTCCCTTAGGCCCGTGCGTCATCAAGATGCAGCCAAAGTCAGTAAGTTTAGCATTGAACTCAGGCGTAATGAGAATGTTCGACGGCTTGATGTCGCCATGTGTGCCGACACGATGTCCATTTGCATACTCCATCGCACGGCATATTTGTGTGGCCCATCGAATCGACAATTTGAAGTTCAATGGCCCATTCGACATACAGATGTAGTCCTGCAAACTAACGTTATTGTATACAGGATTTTGGGCCACGTATTCCATCACTAGCACGGCTCTATTGAAGGAGAATCCGCTAGAGAATGCTTCAACTAAAAAAGGATGCGAACCAAGTTCTATCCAACTCCGCAATCGAATGGAAAGCTCACGAGCCAGCTCTTGGTTGGCAAAGTAGTCATCATGAAAGACCTTAAGGGCGTAGAAGTCGTTCTCGGTGGACTTTGCAAGAAATACGGCCCCGTCCCCACCTTCACCAAGTGGTCGGACCAACCGATAGCCGCCGAATGTAGGACGTCGGTTTATCATCAGCAATCTTTAGCCTGCCGCAGATATTTGCATGCTGTAGCGTGCGGCCAGCGCGTCGCTCTATGTCTTGCAATCCCAAGATGTCCTCTTGTGATAACTCAGCCTTGCCTTAACATCAAGCCGAGGTGGTTTCTGGCAGTTCAAGAAACGAGCATGACGATCCGCTTGTTTTGATCAAGCCCGGCTGAATACCGCAAGATCGCGCGACCACTCGGAGCTCGGGAAAAGTGGACGTGATGCGTGTTATCAGCCTGATGCATGACGGCGACGCCCTTTGCCCCTGCCACGGTTCGGATTGAATTCGTCAACCGCGTTCTGCCAGCTCACGATTTCGTCCTTGAACCAGATTCGGCGGTTCGGGCTGATGTAGGTCGAGCGCGGAAACTTGCCGGCTTTCTCCAACCGCAGCAGCGTGGCGCGGGAAACTGGAACGATTTCCAGCACCTGTTTCTCGTTCAACATGATGCGAGGTTCGGATTTTGCTGGTGTGCCGTCTTCCGCGGTCATCGCGAACTCCATCATGCTTCTCGATTTGACATCCGCTGTATTGGTTGGCTTGACGTCCTTATCTTATATCACTATAAGATGTTATTCTCAAATAAATAAGATACGAACCTCACATGCAGCACGTAACCCGCGACGAGTTTCTCGAACTGCTGGGCATAACGAGTGGTGTTTTTGACCAACTCCAGTTTGCCGGACACGTGGCGCTCGCATTCGGAACGCCGCTGCCTGCGACGCCTGGGCGCTATCTTGATTGCGATCTCGTGGGGATGGCGATCAGCTTGGGGCTGACGCGGTCGGTCGGTCGTGAGAACGCGACCGCGATTGTAGCGACCTGCTGGCCGCAGTGGATGAACGCCATCGGTTGCGCCGAGGCCGATCCGCAGCAGGACTATTTCATAGCGGTCGGCGGCATCGGCTGGGATTCTGAGAATAAGGGTCCGAAATCGTTTCTCGTGACGAACGGTACCCTTGGTAAGATCGCCGAAGATTTCCAGAACGGAGGAGTGGGAGACTACTGGGGCGTCAACATCTCCGACATCATTCGTCGGCTACGAACGTGTGCCGAGGCGACGGGCATCGATCTCAGCAAACCATTTTTCTATCCACAGGGCGATCCACGCTTCGACGAAATCCTAACGACAAGGATCAAGCGTGAATTGGAGTCGCGCTTGGCGAGACTGAAAAAAGACAAGAAAAAATCCGCCGCCATGAGGGCTCGGAGCCGCCGCGAGGATATCGCCGTAGTAAGGGACGAACAATATCAGTTTGGGAGCTGACACAAGAAACCCGCCCGATGTGCTGGCTGGCGCAGGGCGGGTTCTTGAAACAGTGCAAAGAGTAGGAGTGCTCAATGCAAGAGGAAAAGTACCACGACCCATACACCGTCACAAGCGCCACAACTCTCGGCATAAGGCGGACGGTGAACGGCTGCACTGTGCTTGATTTCAATTTGGCGAAGAAACAGCAAGGCCCGAGAGAGCATTTTGCAGGCGCTGAGCCATCGCCCAACACTACTATGGACGCAGATGCCAGCAGGCTGACCGCTGAATCAGCGCGGCCTTGGCAAGGACCGGGTCTGCAGCCCAACCGCACCGACATCAACAACCATCTTCACGCGCTGTTTCCGCCGGAATTTGTGCATCGCTTCCCCCATGCGGAAATCGAGGTCGTGTACGGGCCGCCAGGCAACCTGAGCGCCAGCCGGTGGTTCAGCGCCTTCGATCTGAAAACCATTATCGACTTTGCGGAAGTCCGCGCCGCAAACGACGATAACATCTATGTCGGCGCGGCACTTCGGCTTGGTCCCATTCCAGAGAAAGGCCGGGCCAAGACCGAAAACTTCTTAGCCGCGAATTGCGCCTGGGTTGAATTCGACGCTGCCGGCGATGCTGAACGTATCGACGTCATTCTCAAGCAGCGACAACTTGCGCCTGCGTTGGTGATCACGACCGGCAGCACACCGCACCTGCGGCAGCACGTCTACTTCAGGATCAAGGACGGCGTAACTGACGCTGCTACAATGAAAGCCGTCAACCAGGCGCTGCGCGATCTGCTTGGCACCGATGACGTCACCGATGCCATCCGAATCATGCGTCTTGCGGGCTGCATCAACACGCCGACTGAGAAGAAGCGCGAGCGCGGCTACATTCAAGAGATCGTCACGGTGAAAATCGTGCGCGAGCCGCGCGAGTACACCGCCGATGAATTGATCGTGTTGGGTGGCAAGCCTAGCACCGCTGAGGCAAAAGGCGGTCATCACGATTTCAATGACTATGCGCGTAAGTCACGCCGAACCGACAACGATCTACTTGCGCTGCTCGAAGAAAGTCGGGTTGCCGAGCACTGGCACAATGCTATCCGCGATGCGATGGCCAGCATGATCGGGCGCGGCTGGGGCGACGACGCCATTCGGTTTGTTTGCGCACCCTACTGCAACGGCGGCGCGGAGGATCATGATCTCGATCCATTGATCGAAGGTGCACGCGCGAAATGGAATAAGCCTGACGCTGACAACAGACAACAATCAGCATCGCAAGCATCCCAGCAGCCGTTGCCGTTCATCGATATGTCCACCTGGGATGAGGATGTTCCGCCGCGTGAATGGACGGTGCGCGACATCATCGCGCGACGTATTCCATTCTTGCTTTCCGGTGAAGGTGCCACCGGAAAGACGTTGCTGGCTCTGCAATTGGCTGTTGCCCATGTGCTCGGGAGAGACTGGCTTGGCACCCTGCCAGAACAAGGTCCGGTGATCTTCCTCGGTGCCGAGGATGAGACAGACGAATTGCATCGGCGACTTCATGACATTCTGAACTTTCAAGGTGCGGCCTTTGCCGACATCGTGGGCCAACTGCATCTGCTCTCTTTTGCGGGCGAGGATGCCGTGCTTGGGCATACCGACCGGCGCACCGGCTTGGTGATGCCTACGCCGCTTTATAGCCGGCTGCTGCGCGCCGCGACCGAGATCAGACCGGTCATGATATGTCTCGATACAAGCGCCGACGTATTCGCGGGCGACGAGATCTCGCGTTTCGAGGTCCGGCAATTCGTGAGCCTGCTGCGCAAGCTTGCAATCACCGCCAATGGCGCTGTCGTCATCACCAGTCATCCGAGCTTGACCGGCATCAACAGTGGGACCGGACTATCCGGCTCGACCGGCTGGCATAACTCTGTGCGCGGCAGGGCCTACCTGACAACTGCCAAGACTGACAAGGATGAAGAGCCTGACCCGACGCTGCGCCTACTTGAATTCAAGAAAAACAACTACGGTCCCGTCGCCAAGAGCATGTCCTTGCGCTGGGAACGCGGCGTGTTCAGGCTGGTCGGCGGCCCCAGCTCAATGGACCAGCTGGGCAGGGAGCAAACCGCCGAGCGGCTGTTCCTGGCGCTGCTTGACCGCTTCAACGATCAAGGCCGGAACGTCAGCGACAAGACCACCGCGAAAAACTACGCGCCAACAGCATTCGCCAAGGAAGCCGACGCCAAAAAGTACCATATCAGAAAGGCGGACTTCGAAGCCGCCATGCGCCGGTTGTTCGAAAGGAGCATGATATCGGTTCAGCGTTATGGTCCGCCGAGCCGTGGCGCGACACGTCTGGTGACACGGTGAGGGCTGCCTATCATCAAACATCAATAACAATGCGGGTTTCCCGCAACGTGGCCCGTGCCGCCTTGCGGGAAAGCCCTGTGCCGCAGGGATTTCCACCACCTGCCCATCCCCTGCCTATCCCCCTTCGATCACCTGCCTATCTCCCTGTGTGTCACACCCCCCATACCCCCTGTGATGATCAACAGGGTTGATCCTCGCCTCGGGGCTCGGCCCTGTCGATCATCACGGGAGATCGGGCAGGGATCCTTCCGGCCTCTGATCCGCACCGCGCCGTCTTTGGAGTGATGAGGCGCGCCTTCGCACGTCACCATCGACCAAATCTTCCGCGTCGGTCTGCGACTTCAGGCACGCTCGCGCGCTGAAAAAATCGGAAACAGTCACCCGTAGTCGATAGCCGCAGTAGGCCAGACAAACAGGCCACTTTCTTCCCTTTGGCCTAGCGGGGTCGTCGGCGGCTTGTTGGATCTTCGCTACCGCTTTGTCCCATCGGGATAGTTCATTTTGGGTATGCCCTAGTGAAACTATCCTTTTCGGTTCACTAAATGGCCATTGTTAAGTTCAAACTGAACTCTTATATGGAAACCATCTTAGTGAACTGATGGATTTCAGATGACCGCATTTACCAGAGCTTACTTGCGTGCCAGCACGTCCGAGCAGGACGCCAATCGGGCGAGAGAACAGCTAACGGCCTTTGCCGCTGAGCGAGGCCTGAAAATATCGAGTTTCTACGTCGAGAACGAGAGCGGCGCGACGCTGGCGCGGCCCGCGTTGTTCCGGCTGTTGGCCGATGCTCACCCCGGTGATGTGCTGCTGGTCGAGCAGGTGGATCGCCTGTCGCGCCTGACCGCGGCCGACTGGGAAAAGCTGAAGGCTGAACTGATAGCGCGCCGCGTCCGCGTCGTCGCGCTCGATCTGCCGACAAGCTGGATGATGACGACCGGCAATGGTGACGAGTTTCACAGCCGCCTGTTCGACAGCATCAACGCCATGTTGCTCGACATGCTCGCCGCCGTCGCTCGCAAGGACTACGACGATCGCCGTCGTCGGCAGGCGCAAGGTCAAGCCAAGGCGAAGGCCGAAGGCCGATATCGCGGACGCCCCGAGAACAAGAAGCGCAACGCCAGAATCGAGAAGATGCTGACAGGCGGCACGTCCTACAGCGAAATCGAATCTGTGCTGGGGTGTTCCCGCGCAACGATCGCGAAGGTCGCGCGGCGGATTAAAGCGTCGACTGTTGCGCAACCGGTTTAGCAGGCATACGTTCCATTCGACCAATTCGAAGGGGGATCGCGAACCAAAAAGAGCGAGGCCATTGTGCCTCGCTCCAATAGGTGCATCCCGTATGGATAAACGCGTTTCACGCCGTCCTCCTCAAATTCAGTATTTGAGTACGCGGCAGAAATCAAAAATCGCCAACGGCCACGCGGTGCTCAACTACATCGACGGCCGCAGCGCGCCAGCGCGAAGATACCGTGAAATCGTTGAAGCGCTCATCGAAGACGCAGGCGGCCTCCATCGCTGCTCACAAGTGCGCCTGCAACTTTTTCGTCGATTTGCTGGGACTTCGGTCTTGGCCGAGGCTGAAGAGGAAAAACTGGCTCGCAACGAAGTGGTCAACGTTGAGACCTATGCGCGCCTGACAAGCAATCAGGTGCGGCTCACTCCCCATATCGGGGTCAACGTGACGCGGCCTGTACCGACGATGGATGAATTTCTCAAAGCGCGCGGCCACCAACCCGACCATGTTTCCAGTCACGACAACAGTACCGTCGTCGATGATGATGATGCCGCTGATGAGGAAAATATCATCGCCAGCGCGCCGTCCGATGCCGAGGTCGAAGATGAGTGAGTTAGTCGCAGCGCGTGATGACTTTGAGTTGTCTTGCGGACCTGATCGCAGCGACAACGATTGGCAACCTCTCACGCTGATCTCAACCAAACGAGGAGCGATTAAGCGCGTTTGGTACCTCGGCTGGAACCAACGAGAGCAACGGCTGGCCCGCAATCGCGATCGCGATCGGTTGAGGAAACGCTTTCCCGGCATCGATGATTGGATCGTCAACGAACTACGCCAACGTCCTGAAGTCGTGCCGGTGACAGCCGAACATGCCGCCGACGTTGACGACGCCGCCATTGCTTCCGCAGCTTCTGCTCACGCCGCCGTTCCCGCTGACATCGCTGCCGTCGATGCGCGGCGCGCCGAATCGCTCGCCGATGCAGTTGAAGCAGAAAATCGCTGGAACGAAATGCAGGCTGCCAAGCAGCGTGCAATTGAAGAACAGCGACGACGTGAATCCGAAAACAACGCTGCTTGGCGACAGCAGCAATTCAATGCCTACGTCGTCGGCATGGCTCTGCCCGGTATCAACCCGTTCACCGGTCGCCCTCGTAGTATTTGGGACGACATGCCCCCGCCGACGAGGCTTTACCGATGACCAAAGGAGATTTGAGATGACCCGAACCCGACATGACGACCAATTCGACGAGGCTGGGATATTGCGCGATGGCGCTCGCTTCCGCGTGCCCATGCAATTTCGCGATAGCGCCAGCAACCGTCAGCAATTCACTGACGGCGTGGGTGGCATCACCGGCAATCGGCCCGGCTGGAGAATTCCAGTTAACGACCGGCGCGGCAGCAGCCTGCGCGATGCGGCGTACTCATCCTACCAGACCAGACTTGTCAATGCGTACAAACTCAAAGACGGTGAGGTGCAGTGTTCCGATTGCGACGGTGACGGCGACATCAATGGTGAGCAGTGCAGCGCCTGCGGCGGCGACGGCACGTTGCCTGACAGCAGTACCGTGAAAAATCTCCGCAGTAGCAACGAAGACCGCGCTGCCGATCATCGCCCGATCGAACAGAGGGTTCGGGAGCACCAGACCAATATGGCGAGAATCTATGATGCTTACTCGCGGGAAATCAGCGAGATGTGGAGGAGCAGGTAAATGGCAAAGCAAGAACTAGAAGCACGCATTGCGGCTGCGCTGACCGACGACACTATCGCTCTGTCGGACATCAACGCCCTGCTTGCAGAGACGATCACAGCGATTGAAACAGGCGAGGCGACCGCTGCGGAAGAGAAGCAGCGAGCTTACGATCCAAGCCTTAGTCCCGATCCGAAGCTCGCACGCCAGCGAATGGAAGACGCCATGTTTCTGGTTGGCAGGCTGAAGACTTTGCTGCCGCGACTGGAAAGGCTCGTGCACGAAGTGTGCGCACGGGAAGAGGTCGCGGCCTACACGGCGAAGCGTGACGCGTTGCAAACCGAGGGCGATTCGATCGAACATGAGGTAGTCCAAACTTACGCTGCGTGCGCCGCGCAAATCGTCGATGTGTTCGCCCGTGCGTCTGCGTTTGCCGACCGTGTTGGGCGAGAGCTTCCTTCAATTCCGGCTGGTGTCGATGCATTCCGGCCATTCGATGCATCGGTCGCTCGAATGTTGAGTGATGTGGTGCTCGTCGGTCTCGACGGCAAAACGAAGCTTTGGCCGATGAAATCTCCCGGCAGTTTCGCGGCGGAATTTTCTGCCGGGATGGTGGTCCCGCATCCGGGCAGCCATTGGAGCGATCCGGACGTGTTGGCCCAACGTCGCGCGGAAGCCGCGAAAGAAACAGCTCGCATGGCGGACTGGATGGCGCAGGCCACAAAGGATCAGGAAGACCTCGCGAACCAGCGGCAACGCGAGATCGCCGCCGCAATGAGGGCGCGCGCCGGTTGATTCAGTTCGGTACCGGGCTGACCGTCCACCAGTCCGCGTGCCGTTTTCGGAGGTCCCTTTCGGCCTCTGGACGCGTCGCACTGCGCAGGTCGCGCGTAAAAGTAACGGCGCAGAGTCAGCGGCCCCTTTGATCGTTGGGGGCGCGGCTGGCATTCTACCTCGACGATAACGCCAGCTCGTCCGGTGCGCAGCGAGCGGTGATCGCGCCGAGCGTCTGCGGCGGCGTTTACTTCCTTCCGTCGCGCGGCAGGCAAACGACCTTGATCAAGGTCGCGACCAAGGGCCCGGTCGTCTCTGCTTCCTCCCTTGAGGCGACCGGGCCGGTCTCGCTTGAACGGGCCGTGCCGCCCCCGGTATGTCTGCATGGTGGGGCAGCCAAATATGATGCGAATGACCCACGGCGGACATGGCGCGGCTCTGTTAACTATTTCGAAAGGTGGTCTCTATTGACCAGATGTGAGGGGCCAGGCGTGGGAGACTATTACCATCACCGCCCATCATGGCAGCTATCGGTGACTGAGAGTGTTGTGCTCCCGCCCCGATGTAAGGGGACTTCATCATGCCATCATTAGCAGTCTTGTTTGATCCAAGCCGCATAGCAATTCAGCTCCACCTCTGCCCCAAATGCCGGGGCCCAATGGTCTTG
>Ga0307509_10010527_pt1 | contig 11317 bp, 10 predicted proteins | sample 10_EM_MG_FD_202245 | JGI IMG/M metagenome (GOLD analysis project Ga0307509, IMG submission 202245) | Populus trichocarpa ectomycorrhiza microbial communities from riparian zone in the Pacific Northwest, United States - 10_EM | ecosystem: Host-associated > Plants > Roots > Unclassified | place... | reverse complement strand
TATATATATATATATATATATATATATATATATCTCAAATGCTCACTGTTTTGAAAATTTAGAAATAATTCAAAACACAATTGTGTTTTTGTTTTTACGAAGAGATTTTACTCGTATGTTTTTGTTTCCATACTTATTTCCTCTTCTCTCTCCCTCTCTATGATTTATTATTTTTCTTTTAAAACACATTTAAAAAACTTTCGATACTTTATTTTTTTCAAAATAAAAAATTCATTTTTTCTATTTTTCATATATATGCTGTCTATATAATTACATCAATGCTTTAACAATTTAATATAAGTATTCCCTAGATTTCCGAATATAGAAGAATATATTTCAAATTGAAAATCTTTTATATCCTTAAATAGAAAAACTTAATCGACTAAAAATAAAATCCTAATATACCGAATATTCTAATAAGTCACTTTTCTATTTAAGTAAAATTAATTTTTTTTTGAGAAAATCTTAACGATTAAATAAAAATAATATAGTCTAAAATAATGAAATTTCCATCCCCACGATCATATTTTCCAAAAAATTAAAGCTTGGAGAGAAATTTTGAATTTTTTAGTTTAGGCTTCCTTAATTGCCTTGGCTTGAGCCATAAAACAAAGAGCAATTTCAAAATTTCCCAGTTTAAATGTTTTTAATTTCTTAATTTCATAAAAACTTTTCAAAATTTCGAAATTGCCTTAATTGCCTTGGCTTGGATTTAAAATGGCAGACAAAATTTAAATTATTCCGAATTGAGTGTTGGATTTCCAGCAAAAATTAATTGACAAGTAAAAATATATGGTAAATTACAACGGCGAGTAGACAGTTTGAGATTATGAATGGGGTGCAAAGAATTGTGTTGAAATGGCACGATTTTAATTATGAAACATGTGTAATCTCTAACTTCTTGAATGGATACATCCATCTATATTGGACTAAGCTTCCAATTTTTGTCTCAAACAGTAAATGTATGGGTAGATGCTCCATTGAATTGAAAAACAATGGAGGGAATATCATCTCAAGTTTGTATATTGTCTGGATGATATTCATTTAGTTGAGAATAACATAATGACTTGGGTTAGCCTTAGCCAACCTTTCCTGTTTATATATATGTGGCAAAACACAGCAGTAACCGTAAGGATTACAATATTGGAATAATCCTACATTAATTTCCTATTCAGAGATATACATTCTATAATATGCCCCCTCAAGCTGAGGGTGGAGGATCGACCCGAAGCTTGAACCTGAAAGCAATAAAGGATGCAGCGGAAAGTGGTTTGGTGAAGACATCAGCAAGTTGATCCCGAGAAGGGATAAAGCAAATCTGAATTTCTTTCTTTGCAACCCGGTCGCGGACAAAGTGATAATTGACCTCAACATGCTTAGTATGAGCATGGAAAATAGGATTCGCTGAGAGATAGATCGCGCCAAGATTATCACACAAAATGGTGGAGCAGAGATGGAGGGAACCTACAGATCTGTTAACAAATATTGAAGCCAGATGACCTCAACAGTACCTTCTACTAAGGCTTTGTACTTAGCCTCAGTGTAGGAGCGGGCAACTGTACGTTGCTTGCTGGATTTCCATGAAATCAGTGTTTGACCAAACAAAACAAGATAGCCACCCGTAGACTTGCGATCATCAATACTACCAGCCCAATCTGCATCTGTAAAACCATGTAGAGCAAAAGAGGTACCTCAAGTGATATGAAAACCATAGGATGTCGTACCTTTAAGGTAGCGGAGAATGCGTTTAACAGTAGCCCAATAGGAATCTGTAGGAGCATGCATGAACTGACAAACTCTGTTAATAGCAAAGCAGATATCTGGGCGAGTGAAGGTAAGATACTAAAGAGCACCCATGATTTGACAAAATCATGTGGGATCAAAGAATGGGTGATCCGGCTGTATAGCAATTTTTGAAGGAGAGACTGAAGTATCAACGGGTTTGCAAGAAGTCGTACCAGCCCGAGTGAGGATGTCAAGAATATATTTGTGTTGGCACAACATCAGACCCATACTCGTAGACTAAACTTCAAGACCCAGAAATTAGTGAACAACACCTAAGTCACGAAGCTTGAACTCAGAGCTTAGTAACTGTATTAGACGATGAAGCATGGGAGAGTTGTTACCCGTAAGCAGAATATCATCAACATATACCAGGAGATAAAAGATATTAGTACCATGAGATAAGATAAATAGGAAGGTGTAAACCTTGGAGGCAAGAAAACCAATGGAGAGCAAAAAATCACTCAAACGAGTGTACCATGCCCTTGGTGCCTGTTTTAAACCATACAATGACTTGTGCAATCTACACACATGAGATGGAAGAGTAGGGTCAACAAAACCTCGAGGTTCCTTCATGTAGACCTCTTCCGTAAGAACACCATTGAGAAATGCATTATGAATATCGAGCTGATGAATCTTCCAATTACGTGAAACCGCAATGGAAAAGACTAATATGATGGTGGCCTGCTTAATAACTGGGCTGAAAGTTTTAGAATAATCAATGTCTTCCTGCTGGGTAAAGCCTCTAGCAACTAGACGGGCTTTATAATGTTCAATACTGTCATCAACACGACGTTTGATCCGATACACCCATCGACTGCCAACAATATTCATTGAAGGATGAAAGGGTACTAGAGATCATGTGTGATTGGCACGCAATGCCTTGATCTCATCACACACAGCATCATGCCAAGCAACATGTTTATCTGCATCAGAGAAGGCAAGAGGTTCAGAGGAAGGAGAGAGCAATACCCGAGTGGAAGCTGTATCAGTTGCAGTACAGGCCACCAGATTTGTTGTCTTTGGCTGCCAGGGCCGAAGGACTATAAGGTGGTGGCTGAGCAAGGGTGGTGACATAGGAGAACATGGTGTTAAGGAGGTGTCCTGCTGCAGCGGATAAGAGGAGAGATCAACCACCAGATTCAGACCAGGTGAAGAAGTCGTGGGAGAAGCTGGCAGCAACAACGAGGCTGGCAGCAACAACGGGGTTGGCAGCTGAGGCAGATTCTGCAGTAGCCTGGTGACTGGCAGAATAAGGGGAAATAGAGGAGGAACCAGAGGGCATCCCAGCACAAGTAAAGGCATCTTGCTGGAGTGTAGGGAATACTGATCGACAACATGTACCTGCAGCAGAATGGTTAGATAAACATGCATGTGGTGATGGGCAAGGGAAAGGTGGAGGCTGTGGTGTTTTGGTAGGGGGTGGCGGCAGGGTAGAGGCAGAGGAGGGATGGTGAGGTGCGGTATGGACAGTGAACAATGGGGAGTGGGACAGATTTGGGAGGATGGTAGCAGCAGGTTGTGTGGGGTTTGGAGCCGAAACCCTTGCAATCTGTTTAGAATTATCAAACGGAAACACATGTTCATGAAAACAAACATGACGGGAGATATACATGCGATGAGATTCAATGTCTAAACATCGATAACCAAGGTATGAGGAACTATAGCAAAAAAACACACATGGAGAAGAACGAAAATTCAATTTATGATTATTATAGGGACGCAAAAAAGAAAAGTAGAGACATCCAAAAGTACACAAAAAAAGATAATCAGGAGACCGTTGAAACAATGGGAATCTGTAGGAGCATGCATGAACTGACAAACTCTGTTAACAGCAAAGCAGATATCTGGGCGAGTGAAGGTAAGATACTGAAGAGCACCCACGATTTGACGAAATCATGTGGGATCAGAGAATGGGTGATCCGGCTGTATAGCAATTTTGAAGGAGAGACTGAAGTATCAACGGGTTTGCAAGAAGTCGTACCAGCCCGAGTGAGGATGTCAAAAATATATTTATGTTGGCGCAACATCAGACCCATACCCGTAGACTGAACTTCAATACCCAGAAAGTAGTGAACAACACCTAAGTCGCGAAGCTTAAACTCAGAGCTTAGTAACTGTATTAAACAATGAAGCATGGCAGAGTTGCTACCCGTAAGCAGAATATCATCAACATATACCAAGAGATAAAAGATATTAGTACCATCAGATAAGATAAACAGGGAGGTGTCAACCTTGGAGGCAAGAAAACCAATGGAGAGTAAAAAATCACTTAGACAAGTGTACCATGCCCTTGTTGCCTGTTTTAAACCATACAATGACTTGTGCAATCTGCACACATGAGATGGAAGAGTAGGGTCAACAAAACCTGAAGGTTGCTTCATGTAGACCTCTTCAATAAGAACGCCATTGAGAAATGCATTATGAATATCGAGCTGATGAATCTGCCAATTACGTGAAACCGCAATCGAAAAGACTAATCTGACGGTGACCTGCTTAATAACTAGGCTGAAAGTTTCAGAATAATCAATGTCTTCCTGCTGGGTAAAGCCTCTAGCAACTAGATAGGCTTTATAACGTTCAATGTTGCCATCAACACGACGTTTGATCCGATACACCCATCGACTGCCAACAACATTCATCGAAGGATGAAAGGGTACTAGAGACCACATGTGATTGGAAAGCAATGCCTTGATCTCATCACACATAGCATCATGCCAAGCAATATATTAATCTGCATCAGAGAAGGCAAGAGGTTCAGAGGAAGGAGAGAGCAATACCCGGGTGGAAGCTGTATCAGCGGTAGTAGAGGCCACCAGATTTGTTGTCTTTGGCTGCCGGGCTGAAGGACCATAGGGTGGCGGCTGAGCAAGGGTGGTGACGTAGGAGAAGATGGTGTCAAGGAGGTGTCCTGCTGCAGCGGATAAGAGGAGAGATCAACCACTAGATTCAGACCAGGTGAAGAAGTTGTGGGAGAAGCTGTCGCAAGCAGAGGGCTGGCAGCAACAACAAGGCTGGCAGCTGAGGCAGATTTTGCAGTAGCCTGGTGACTGGCAGAATAAGGGGAAACAGAGGAGGAACCAAAGGGCGTCCCAGCACCAGTAGAGGCATCTTGCTGGAGTGAAGGGAATACTGATCGGCAACCTATACCTGCAGCAGAATGGTTAGATAAACATGCATGTGGTGATGGGCAAGGGAAAGGTGGAGGCTGTGGTGTTTTGGTTGGCGGTGGCTGCAGGGTAGAGGCAGAGGAGGGATGGTGAGGTGCGGTATGGACAGTGAACAATAGGGAGTGGGTCAGATTTGGGAGGATGGTAGCAGCAAGTTGTGTGGGGTTTGGAGCTGAAACCCTTGCAATCTGTTCAGAATTATCAAACGGAAACACATGTTCATGAAAACAAACATGACAGGAGATATACATGCGATGAGATTCAATGTCTAAACATCGATAACCAAGGTATGAGGACCTTTAGCCAAAAACACACATGGAGAAGAACGAAAATCCAATTTATGATTAATATAGGTGTTGTAACCCCTTTTTGGGTCCCCGTATAAAAAAGAAGAAAATCAAAAAAATCAAAAAATATATGTTCAAAAAAAATAAAAATAATAATAACAGTGAGAATAGGACGCCAGAACACTCGGAAAATGGCCAACAATTGGTATGGAGGGTTGACTGATGATAACCCTGTTGACTGATGATAGCCCTGTTGATGAAGAAAATTTAATTTGAGGAAGAAAAGTCCAAAATCATATGTTTATGGACTCAATTAAATTTTATTGAAGATTTAATTGAATTTATGGAGGGTTTGATTGCAAGAAAAATTGATTTTGGAGTTAATTTGGGCTTTAATTGGAAGAAAATAAAGTTCTGGGTCAAATTATAATTTTTTAGAGTTAATTTGGTCAAATCAGGGGCTTAATTGCATAAATATTGAAGTTTGATGGCCAATTAGGGACTTAATTGAAGAAATCTGAAACCAAGGACCAAACTGGAAAAGGCACGTAAATAGAGGGACTATAATTAAAACCGGATCAGGGGCCAAATTGAAGAAATTAGAAGTTTATTGCTCAATTGAGGGTCAAATTGCACTAATTCAAGACCAAGGACCAATTTGGAAAAGGCCGCCAACTTCAGGGCCGTTGTTTGATTTTTGGCAGGGATGCAATTGCATTGTTTTTTTATCAAAATTGCAATTAAGGACTCGATTGAACAAATCACAAATTAAGGACCAATGTGAACTCTGACACGTTTTTTGCCACCTTTTCATTTAAATGAAACGACGCGTTTTGTCCAAAACGGCGTCGTTTCATGCATTGTTTACATTAAAAAAAAACAAGAGCCCAAAACGGTGCCATTTTGAACGGCACTGTAACCTTTCTTCTTCCCCCGGACGTGCGAAACAGGGGAAGAAGAAGATCCTTTCTTCCTCTGTTTTCACCGCCTTCCCTTCCCCCGATAACCCAAAAAGACACCGACCAAAGACCCTCCACCTGCACAGCTTTCCATGTGTTAGAGTTAGGGGAGGAGAGGTGTCCCTAGGGTGGTAGAGGGGCGGTTGAACAGTGGTCGCCCCGTCCACCCTACACCCCTGCGCCATTGACTAGGCAGGGGTGTAGGTCTCCTTTTCTCCCATATAAATACAGGGGAGAAAGGAGACACACAAAAAAGAAAGGGGGAGGAAAAAGAATGAAAAACTGAGAGAGAGAGAAAGAGAAAGAAAAAAAATAGAGGAAGAAGAGAAGGAAAACAAAGAAACAGGAAAGAAAAAAAAACGAGAGAAAAGAACAGAGGAGAAGAGAAGACGAGGGGAGAAGGGAGAGCACAGAAAGAAAAGAAAAAAAAAAGAAAAGAAGAAGAGGGAGAATGGTTTGAAGACCGAAGAAAAAAGAAGAGAAAAAACAAAGGAGGGAGAGGAAGAAGAAGGAGCAGCTCCGCCGGCCATCGCAGTCCCTCCACTGCGACAACAGCACCGCCGCCGCCCCAAGTAACCTCCTGCTGCCCCATTTTGTTTCCTTTTGCTCAGTCCCTGCCTGCATTTGCATGCAGAATGTGAATAATTCACGTTCTGCAGCAAATGGTGAAAGGGTTGGTTACTGTGTTGGTGCACAGTAACCAGTCTGGGCCGGGTCAGGCCCAGCCCACTGATCTGGGCCGAGTTTGGCCCATTTCAAAAAAAAAGAACAAATATTTTTCAATATTTGTGATTTCCCGCGTGTATTGTTTTACACTGTTTTGTTTAATCTCGGTCTGTTTCCTGTCAATTTGAAAAAATACGAATACAGTATTAAAATACCCGGTTTTCGTCAAAACTTCCAAAAATACAAAAAAAAATTGAAAAAAGCAAAAATATTTTTGTGCATACGGCCAAGTGTTTCAAAGCTAAAAAATCATATTGTGTTTGTCATACACCAACAAAAAATATCTTAGCATGCATTTTGGCTTTAATAACCAGTTCATTAAAGTAAAGAGAACATTGGCCAAAATTTCAAAAACAACAAAAATTTTATTTTGTTTATCTTTTAGTATCCGGGGTACGACATTTCACGTAATACGTATTCTAGATATTAAATTTTGTTTATCGGATGTAGAACAGTTAGGTTTTACTCCATTAAGATAAGAACCTCCTTATTAAGGACGACATTTCTTGAACCTTAAACAGACCAACAATTAGAAAACGCAATAAGACCATAGTTTTTTATCAGACATTAAAATAATGCAGTCTACCTTAGGTAGGGCGTAGTTGGGGTGTTAATACCTTCCCTTTACACAATCAGTCTCCGTACTCGATCTCTGAGACCAGTTAGGGTTTCTAGTAACCAGAATACTAGGTGGCGACTTCCGGTCCATATTTTATTGATAAGGGGCAAGAATTCATTGCCTCTCCACATTTGCCAGATATGACCACATTCCATTTTACCTGAGAGGGTAGACGATCGCCACGACGCCGCACACGTGCGATAATAGGGACGCAAAAAAGGAAAGCAGAGACATCCAAAAGTACGTAAAAAATGATAATCAGGAGACCGTTGAAATAAACAATCAAACGGAGATCGATTTGCAAGAACAAGAGTAGGCATGCGATTTATGAGATAGACCAAAGTGTCGAAAGCATAATTCCAAAACCGGAATAGGGCTTTACATTGTCCTAGAAGAGTAAGGCCGGTTTTCACAATATGCCTATGACGTCTTACTACTGTGCCATTTTGTTCATGAGTGTGAGGACAGATCCGACGATGATGAATACCAATGGTCTAAAAGAAAGTGGAGAGTTTGCGATATTCACCGCTCCAATCAGTTTGAACAGATTTTATTTTAATGAAAATTGACGCTCAACAAGAGTTTGAAATTGGTGAAAAACAAAGTAAACATCAAATTTGGCAACAAGTGGATAATACCATATATATTGTATGTGCGCATCAACAAAGATAACAAAATAAGGATAGTCATCTGAAGAAAAAAGGGGAGCAGGACCCCATACATCACTAAAAATTAATTCAAGCGGAGCAAAAGTTTTGTGACCAGTAGGTCCTAAAGACAGACACAATGATTTTCCTAATGGACAACTTTGAGATTGAAAATTAAGACGTTTGTTGTTACAAATAATCTTATTTTTCGATTCTAAAAATTGAAAAATACAAGAGGTAGGATGACCTAGTCGACGATGCCATAAATCAGCATAAGCAGAAATGCAGGGAGACCAATAGGCTTGAGGAACTGACGGGACGGAAGACCTGAACCTGGACAAAGCATAGAGACCATATTTACTCTGTCCTGAAAGGAGTACTTTATTGGTGTTGAGATCATTGACATAAAACAGAAAATGGTGAAATTTAAAATAAACATTATTATCGAGACAAAATTTCTGAACAGAAAGCAAAGATTTCGTGATTGCAGGAACATGAAGGACATTAGACAAAGTGAAAGAACGATGTGGGGTATATAGTTTGGTATGACCAATATGAGATATGGAAAGTCTCTTAACATCACCAACATGCAAATTATCATTACCAAGGTATGGTTCTGAAGCAGTCAAGGTTGCAAGGTCAGGTGTGACGTGTTGCTTTGCACCGGTGTTCGGAAACCATTCAACAGTACCTGTAGGATTGTGCAGCGCTAGATTTGCACTATGATGTTGGCCATAGCCCTGTTGCTGAAGTTGAGGGCAGTGAGGAGCAGTATGGCCAAATGCTTGGCACAACTGGCAGCGTGGATTGGACCCCCTACTGCGCTGCCAAGTGCCCTGCCAGTTGCCTTATTTGTTGTCATTGCTAGAGGTGCTGTGGAAGCTACAAAAGTCGGGCCTGGAACCAGAAGTTCTATGCCCTCTGTGATTGACTTGGTGAGAACGCCAGCTACCATTAAAATGGCCCCTATTTTGACCAAACTGTGCAGCAGACTGACATTGAGAGATAAGTGTTGAAGGAGGTATGTTCGGCGTGGGCAACAGAGGTGCAGGAATTACAGCAGACCCCATGGAAAAATGGGAGGATTTGTGAATAAATTCATGTGTTAGCAGATGACTAAGCAAATCTGCATATAGTAGAGGATCTGCCCTTGTAACAAGACTTGTTACTAAGTCCTTAAATTCTCCGCGAAGGCCACGAAACACATATAAGTTGAAATCCTCTAGCGAAATAGGTCGGCTTGCAGCGGCTAGCTCATCAAATAAGGCCTTAGCTTTTTGCATAAATTGAGTTACCGATTCATCACCTTGTTGAAGGTCTTAAAGAGAGCCATGAAGTTGCACAATACAGGAATTCGATGTGGAAGCTAGAGCTTGCTCAAATGTGTGCCAGACAAAGCATGAGGTTTGACAATCAAAACAAGATGAAGAACTTTCATAGATAGCGAAGAGAGCTGGGCACTTAGAATGAGTTGGTCATGTTGTTTCCAACAAAGAAAGAGTTGAGATACCTGAAGAGAGACACCATCGGCAGCAAGAACATGTGGAGAGGGGCAGGAGTTTGAACCATTAACAAAGTCGAAAACTCCTTGGCCTGGAAGATACGACTTCATTTGCATTTGCCAATACAGATAATTGGTGTTTGTCAATTTTAAGGAGATGACTTGGTGAGTGTGGGAGAGGGACACAATTACAGCAGCAGAGGCGGTAGAGACTTCAGCAGAAGAGGGCTGCAGCAGAGGAGCATTATTGGGGTTGAAGAGAGCATGGCCAACATCTGTGGGCTGTGGCCACTGCAGAATAGAAGCTGAGGAAAAAGGTGGTGTTGCGGCAGCGAAGGAAGATGGCACTACCGGTGCTGCAGAGGGAGAGATAGTTGTTGGCTGGGAGGAATCCATTGTAGAGAGGAGAGAAAGTGTTTTAGTTTATCTAGGGCTCTGATACCAAGTTGAGAATAACAGAATGACTTGGGTTAACCTTAGCCAACCTTTCCTATTGATATATATATGTGGCAAAACACGGCAGTAACCGTAGGGATTACAATATTGGAATAATCCTACATTAATTTCCTATTCAGAGATATACATGTTATACATTCTATAATACATTTCAATCCTCTCTATGTGTTATGTCTGCAAATTATTGGAGCATATATCTCTAAAGAAGTAACTAATCTATGTGAGTGCATCTCATATCCCATTTGGTAATACATCCCGGTAGGCTAATAGAATGAGTGTTTGCATAAACACATGGCAGTTATGACTCTTCATTCCATGCAATCTGCAATCCTCCAAATTCACCAACCTTGATATGTTCGAGGCATGTCCATCAGGAAAACACATACTTTTAAGTCATTGGCAGATAAGTAACTGTGCATTCTTGTGTAAGGTGGAGTTGGCTTTGGGCTTTGTGACCTATGAACCAACATAAACCAACTCCATATTTTTACGGTGACAAAAAACAAAGTTATATCCATTCTAGCATTAATGTTGTCCTTTGTCTTTCCCTTCACGTCCATAACCGTGTTGAAAATGTTCTCAAACACGTTCTTTTCTATGTGCACAACATCATGGTTATGATGGAGGAGATTTGTCTTCCAATAAGAAAACTCTCATAAAATACTTCGTTTTACCCAATTGTGGGTCAAACCAAAACCAGGAAATTTTTACTTACCAGAATGAAAATCAAACATAATATCACCAAACTCCAATATCATGTCATACACTTCTTCACTTGAAAGAAGTGTTTGTGCAACTCCGATACCATTTGATAGGAATTCATAAAATTACCGGATATCTGTGAGAGAGTACATGAGAATTTTACTTAGATTTTCAAAAACAATTATTAATAAAAAAATATAATTATAATTTTCACATTACTTAATAAAATCTTTTAATACTTGTGTGAACGTAACTAAATTTAAATAAATCATATAAATTTTTATATGTTTTATTTCTCATTTTACCATATTTATCTTGAGTTGTGTATTGGATGATCCTAGGAGAATTTTCAAAACGAGGGAGATTAAACCTCCTCATTGTATAAATGTAACATCAATAGAAGCAATAGATAATGACATGTAGATGACATAGTTGATCAGTTTATAGTGTGTGGGGGCAATCTGGTGT
>Ga0307509_10010526_pt1 | contig 11318 bp, 9 predicted proteins | sample 10_EM_MG_FD_202245 | JGI IMG/M metagenome (GOLD analysis project Ga0307509, IMG submission 202245) | Populus trichocarpa ectomycorrhiza microbial communities from riparian zone in the Pacific Northwest, United States - 10_EM | ecosystem: Host-associated > Plants > Roots > Unclassified | place... | reverse complement strand
AGCTACTTCGCGCAGCCCGGCGCCGTGACCTTTCTCGCCTTCGTCGTGCTCTACAAGCTCGGCGATGCGTTCTCGCTGTCGCTGGTCACGCCGTTCCTGCTGCAAGCGATGCACTTCAGCATCGCCGAGGTCGGCGTGGTGAACAAGATCCTCGGCCTGTGGCTGACGATAGGCGGTGCGCTGCTCGGCGGCGCGCTGATGCTGCGCCTCGGGCTGTACCGGGCGTTGATGTACTTCGGCATCTTCCAGATGCTGGGCATCCTGTGCTTCTGGTGGCTCGCGGTGAGCGGCCGGGGCGCGCTGCCGGGGCTGACGATCCCGGCCTTCGACTGGAGCTTCGTCAAGCTCGCTCAGGCGACCGAGATCGATGGTGGGCTGCTGTTCGCCGTCGCCGGCGAGAACCTGTCCGGCGGCATGGGCACGGCGGCGTTCCTGGCGTTCCTGATGAGCCTGTGCAACCAGCGTTTCACCGCGACGCAGTTCGCGCTGCTGAGCGCGTTCTCGTCGGTCGGCCGGGTCTGGGTCGGGCCGCTCGCGGGGGTGCTGGCCGAGTCGATCGGCTGGCCGACCTTCTTCATCATCTCGACCATCACGGCGCTCCCGGCGCTCGTGATCCTGTGGTGGATGCGCGGCCCGGTGCGCGCGCTGGAGTTCGACGCGAATGCGCCGCTGAAAGATGATTGACGGCATGTCGCCGACGCCGGCTCCGCACCTGTCGTTCAGCTGCCGCTGCGCGCTGCATGCGCCGTCGCGCCGGCTGTTCACCGGCGCTCTGCTTGCTGCCGGTGCGGGCCTGGTGCTGCCGGCGAGGGCGCGCGAGGGCGTGGAGGTCGGCCCGCGCTCGAGCTTCACCCAGTTCGTGTCGGCCGAGCAGATCGAACAGGCCGCGGCGCAGCAGTACCGGCAGATCCAGCAGCAGGCCGCGCAAAAGAACCAGCTCGCGCCGCCCACCCACCCGCAGCTCGTGCGGCTGCGCGCGATTGCGCAGCGCCTGATCCCGTACACCTACGAGTGGAACGAGCGCGCCCGCGACTGGCGCTGGGAAGTCAACCTGATCGGCAGCAAGCAGGTCAATGCGTTCTGCATGCCGGGCGGCAAGATCGCGTTCTACGACGGCATCCTCGAGCAGCTCAAGCTCAGCGACGACGAGGTCGCGATGGTGATGGGCCACGAGATGACGCACGCGCTGCGCGAGCACGCGCGCGAACGCATCGGCAAGACCATGGCCACGCGCGGCGCGATCGAGCTCGGCGCGACGCTGTTCGGCCTCGGCAATGGCGCGCGCTACGTGGCGGGCATGGGCGGCCAGCTGCTCACGCTCCGGTTCGGCCGCGAGGACGAGTCCGAAGCCGACCTCGTCGGCCTCGAGCTCGCGGCCCGCGCCGGCTACGACCCGCATGCCGGCGTGACGCTGTGGAACAAGATGGCCGCGGCGAACAAGACCGCGCCGCCGCAGTGGCTCTCGACGCACCCGTCCGGGCCGACGCGCATTCGCGACATCGAGCGCGCACTGCCGCAGGTCGCGCCGCTATACGCGCGCGCGGCGCGGCCGGCGGTGCGGTACGAGCCGCCGCGCACGAAGTGACACGCGCGCGGGGTGGCTCGGGGCTGGCCCGCGGCTGAGGCGCGGCGATCAATCACGGCCGCGCGCGTCGCGACGCGCGATTCGTGTGATCGGGGCTGACGACGCGGCGGCGGCCTGGCGTTGCTGGGCGTCCGCGCCCCACGCTCTGCCGGTGCGGGCGAGCACGATGGCGGCGGGCGCGCCGCCCGAGGCTTGCGCGTGCGGGCCAGCGGCGAGCTGCAGGACGCTCAGGTGGGAGAAGGGGTCGAAGACGAATGCGCCGGCACTGAGCACGGCGATGGCGACGGTGCCACCCAGCGCAATGCGTGCGAACGGGGGGCTGAGTTGGAAGCGCGGGTGAGGCGCTGGATCACGATGGCGATGGTGACGATGCATGAGGTGCTCCTGGGGGATCGGGTGGCGCTGCGGGCGAATCGGCGCGGTACATAAACGGATTGAACAAGAGGGTTGGGCTGCTGAGGCAGCGGCTGGCCAGACGATTGGTCTGTACGTCGTGGGTCATAGCGGTTTCTCCGTTGGGAACAAGGGTTGAGGGGGCGACGCCAGAGCATGGCTCGGGCTTCGCGCGAGGCGGAGAGATTGGCGCAGAGCCGCGCTCGCCGCATCCCATCGACTGGGGAAGAGCTTCGGACTCGGCGAGTTATTCGACAACGGCTAGCGTTCGTTTCTAGGGGAGCGGGGGCACTGGTGCCTGCGACTCACCTCATACAGAATGAGGATGCGGGGGGACTAGAACATGGACAACATGGCGCCTGCCACCTCGCAGGCGGATCCGGACTGGCCCGAACTTCGGCAGCAACGGCGCGCCATCGTGGTGGTGGATGTCGTCGAATCGGTTCGTCTGATGCAGGCCAACGAGGCCGACGTCATCGATCGTTGGCGGCGCTTTGTCAACGAGGTCCGGACCGAAGTGCTACCGAAGTATGGCGGTCGGCTCGTCAAGAGCCTGGGGGACGGGCTGCTGCTGGAGTTCGAGAACGTGTCTGCTGCAGTGGCTGTTGCGCAAGATATTCATCGGCGAATCACGGTACGCAACGCGGGTCGAGAGACTGCCGCCGCTCTATGGCTTCGCATCGGTGCTCATATCGGCGACGTCGTGGCCGACGATCTCGACGTCTACGGGTCTGGTGTCAACCTTGCGGCGCGACTTGCGTCGCTCGCGGGGCCTGGGCAAAGCGTGGTGTCTGCCTCCGTTCGCGATGAGTTGGTCGACGGCATCGATACACACATTGAGGACCTCGGCGACTGCTACCTCAAGAACTTTGCGGACCCGGTCAGAGCCTTTCGGCTTGACGACGTTTCGTTGGCGCAAGTCGCGCCTGTCTTGCTCGATCTGCGACCATCAATTGCCGTCCTGCCGCTAGCGGCACGCATGGCCAGTCCGGACCGCGGCGTCATCGGAGATGTCTTTGCCGATGAGGTATGTATATCTCTATCGAGATGCATCGAACTCCAGGTCATTTCTCGGCTCTCGACGGCGGCGCTGAAGAATCGATCAGACGCAGGGCCGGCCTTGAACGCGCTAAATGTCAACTACGTGGTCTCTGGCTCGTATGACCTGTTTGGCGATCGAGCGCATCTTCGAATTGAACTCAGTGACCCTCGGCGCGCGTCGGTTCTGTGGAGCGAGAGCGCAAACATAAGCGTGGCGGAATTGCTTTCCGGCGACGAACGGGTTCTGGAGCACATCGTATCCAGCATCGGGGCTGCGATCGTCGCAAGAGAAGTGAGGTGTGCGACGTCGCGGCCGCTGCCCAACGTCGAAAGCCACGCATTGATGTCAACCGCCATCTCGCTAATGCATCGATCCAGTGCCATCCAATTCGCACGCGCTCGGGAAATGATCGAGCACCTTCAAGAGCGACACCGCCGCCTTCCTCAGCCTCACGCATGGCTGGCCAAGTGGCATGTGCTGCGAGTCGTGCAAGGGTGGTCAGACAACCCGCTCCGCGACGGTGAGCAAGCCATTGACGCCGGGCGTCGGGCACTCGACGGCGATGCGAATTCGTCGCTTGCGCTGACGATGCAAGGACTTGTCCAGGCGTACTTGTTGAGGGATTTCGAGCGGGCGCAACAATCCTACGAGACCGCACTCCAGATCAACCCAAGCGAGTCGCTGGCGATGCTGCTCCTGGGAACCATGCATGCGTTCCTCGGCGAAGGCATGCCGGCCTGGAACCTCACGCAAACGGCGTTGCGCTTGTCACCGCTCGACCCGCTGCGTTACTTCTACCTTTCGCTCAGCGCGTCAGCCGCAATTTCCGCGCAGCGCTATGAGGATGCGATCGATTTGGCGAAGCGCTCGCTCAGAGCCAACCGCACCCATCTCTCCACTTACCGCGCTCTTGCGATTGCGCAATCGATGGCAGGCGACGTCGAGGCCGCGCGTAAGACCCTCGAGGAACTGCTGACCCTCGAGCCGGGCTTCACTGTGACTCGCTTTCTGGACCGCTATCCAGGGCGGGATCGGGTGCCCGAATATGCCCAACGTCTTGCCGAGTCACTAGCGCACGCCGGGTTACCAGCCTGAGCAGGGTCGATCGCCAACATCAGCAAGGGAGAACGCTATGAGCATGTTTGCCGGATACGCGGGATACGCCGGGTACGCAGGCTACGCGGGTTATGCAGGCTATGCGAGCAGCGCCGGGATCGGCGGGCTCACGAACGACATGAGCCAACCGTTGGTGGCCGACGCGCTGATTCGCAGTCGGGATGCGATATATGTGCCCATCGGCACTGTCAACAAGGGCCCTGCTGACACGCAATGGTTGCCCTCGAAAAAGTGGACGGATGCATCCAGCAAGGATCACGTCGCGGATTTCCCCGCCTTCGGTGAGGTTCCGGGTCGGCTTTGGCAGTGGGAGCCAGTCGTCCGTGCGGCGCTGTTCGACACCGAATTCTTTGGCCAATTGGAGTTTGTAACCACGCCAGAAATTGAGCAGCTGGAGTTGCGCTCACGTCTTGCGCCGACGAAGTACATCGCCAGACTCGTGAGACCCGGACGAGACAAGTTTTTGGCCCAGCTCGGTCTCGTCGAAAGTTGGGCAACACGCCGCGAGGAGCGGCTGCCGGAGATCATGACCCAGATGCTGCCTCAGGTGCCGTTCTGGGCCGCGATCATGAACCTGCGCCCAGATCGGAATCGCTATACCTTCGAACTGATCGAAACGGCGTTGCGCTTCACCATGGTGATCGTGATGCGCTTCAAGCACACATTGGCTTGTCCGCGGCCCATCGAGTACTCGCCCAACATCCAGCCGATGATATTGACACCCGGGTACTCCACGTTGCCCAGCGGCCATGCCACAGAGTCGGCGGTCGCGGCGCACCTGATGCTCGCGCTGACCGGCCAAGGGACGGGCTCTCCGCTCGAGGGGCAACTGCTTCGATTGGCCGATCGCATTGCGGAGCATCGCGTCGTTGCTGGCCTGCATTTTCCGATCGACAGTGCCGCCGGCTATCTGCTAGGCCGCGCATTGGCCAGCTACATCGTGGCGCTTGTGCACGTTGCACCGACCGAGCCAGGATCTGCAGAAGCACCGGTCGACTATAGCGGCGTCTTCTTCGACGCAGCCAAGTACCCCGACAGTGGTGACTGGTCACACTCCAACCTGGATACGAGTACCAGGAAGGAAGTCGAATTTGCGAAGACGAGCTCTGTGAAGCTATGGCCGTCGAAGAGGAAGACGGCAAAGGTGGCAACACCATTCCGTCCCGCACCGCTTCTAACGCAGCTTTGGGAACGTGCTCGAGCCGAGCAACGCGATGCCGGTTTTGTGTAGCGCAAGGGAGTTCGACATGACCTCAGTCAGAGCGTACGACCCCTTTGGCCGCCCGTCGCGTACACGCGACCCGCAAGCACGACCTCCCAGCAAACAGCTGCAGGAATTGACGCGCGTGAAGGCGGCACTCGACGGGGTGGACAAGTGTGACGCGCGATCGCAATGGGCGTGTGCGACTGGCTTTCGTGGATACAGCGAAGGAAGTGGACTCAAATCAAAGACGCTCAAGATTCCAGTGGCTGTGGAGATAGACGAGCAGGCGACCGCCGACGATCGTAGGAAGATTGGCAAACTGGTTGTTCCGCGGCGTGCCTACAAAAATTGCTCGGGAGGGGACACATTCTGGACGGGGCTGGTTTCCGAAGGTGACTTCGTGAAGTTGGCGGGGTTGAAGCGCTTGCTCGGATGGCGCGTCGGGGTGCCCGACATCCCGCCTCGATTTGATGGTCAGCGCGATGATGCTCGGTTCGATCGCATTCCGTTGGCCCAAGACGTTGGCGTCGAGGACTCGGTGAGGGATGAGGCGGGCGAGGTCACGATCGGAATCATTGATCATGGTATTGCGATCGCGAATCGCGTCTTCAGAACGTCAGATGGTGCCGCGACTCGCATCACGCACCTGTGGGATCAAGACCCGCAACGCAGCCAGCCAAAGCATTCGTGCTGGCAAGCAGTGCTCGACCTGGGGTACGGCGGTGAGGTCATGCAGAGAACCTTGAATGCGCTGATAAGGCGCTACGACACGGACGAGCGTGGTATGTACGAGTACTTGGGCTACAGGCTCCCACTTGCGAGCGTGTGCCATGGGACGCACGTACTCAGCCTTGCGGCAGGATGGCCAAATCCGCTGGACCCAGGCGGAACGACAGATGCAGCATCGAGGGCCCCCATCGTAGCTGTTCAACTGCCGTACCGACCTGCGAAGGACACATCCGGCAGCGCACTGTGCGTCAACGTGCTTGATGCATTGCACTACATCGTGCAGCGAGCGCAAAAGGGCCACCGCGTCGTGATCAATCTGAGCGACGGCGCGTACGGCGGGCCGCACGACGGCAACTCGTTGCTGGAGCGGGCGATCGACGACTTTCTGGGCAAGCATCCTCACGTGACCCTGGTACTTGCAGCTGGCAATGCGCATGAGGATCGCGGCCATGCATGTGCTTCACTCGCGAAGACCGAATCGACAGAATTCAGCTGGCGGGTACTGCCTGATGACTCGACAGACAGCTTTCTTGAGGTCTGGCTTGACAGAAAGTGTCCGCCGCGTTCGATCAAATGCACGGTAACGGTACCGGGCAGCGACAAGCCAATCGAGGTATACCTTGGCGACGCCAGGGTTCTCATTCAAACGAGTGGGGGGGTCGTGGGCGCGGTGTTCTCGCGACTGACATGCCCCGATGGGTCCGAGCGAAGCATGTACCTGATCGCGATCGCACCGACACGCTGGCGTGATCAGTTGCGAGCCCCGGCGCCGCATGGCGTTTGGCGAGTCGGCGTGCTGAACGTAGGAATCGAAGACGAGGTACACGTCGATGCCTGGATCGAGCGGGACAACCCCGTCTTCGATGAAAACGCTCCGCGTCGACAGTCCTATTTCGAAGACGATCGTTTCGAGCCTCGACAGGTCGACGGGCAGGGAACGCTTGGGAGCCTATGCGGAAGTGAGCTGGCCATCGTGGTCGGCGGCCACTATCGACGCGGCACTGCCTTCAGCGGTAGCAATCCAACCCCATCGACGTTGACGCCCATCGCCCGGTACTCTTCGCGCGGGCCATTGCGTCAGGGAACGGTGTGCGGGCCGGACTTGGTTGCTTGCTCCGATGAGAGCCCGGTCTCAGATGGAGTGCTGGGCGCCGCCAACCGGTCGGGGGCTATGTTTCGGATGAACGGGACCAGTGTTGCGGCTCCGATTGTGACGCGTCGAATTGTGAACCTGTTGCAAGCTACGCCTCTCGCGGACCGTGCCGCGATCATGAAGACGCTTGGGCCGCAAGTCAAACCTGACGAGAAGGCCACCGGCGAACGAATATTCCTCGTCGATTGATTCGACGCCTCGAACCAACGCCAGATGGGTCACGCGCGCATCAACTCCAAGGCATGACCCGCGCGCGCACCCACCCCGTTACCCGCCTCAGCATTTGCGATACCAAGCCAAACTGGATTTGGTGCTGAGAGCGGACGTCGATTTGGCGGAGTGGACAGCCGCGAATGGTTGTCCAGGCGCCGTTGGACTGAGCGACCCATGCCCGTCGCTTTCGAGCCTACCATCGAGATGGCAGCCCTCGCAGCACGTCGATGACACCAGCCGAAGCGCTGATATACCCGCCCCCTTCCAAATCCTTCATCAACCGACTCACCATCTCCCGCGAACACCCGAGCCGGTTCGCGATCTCCTGGTGCGTCAGCCGTTCGGCGATCAGCCGCGTGCCATCGGGCTGCACTTCCGCGAGCGAATTCAGCAGCAGCACCAGCCGCCCGTACACATCGTTCAGCGCGAGCCGCTTGGTGCTCACCGTCGCGGCGCGCGCGCTGCGGATCACCTTGGCGATCAGCTCCAACGCGAACTCCGGGTGCTCAGCGATATGCAGCAACAACGTCTGCCGCGTGACCTGCACGCACTCGACGGCTTCGAGCGCTTCGACGCTGGCCGAGCGCGGGCCGCCGTCGAGGCTCATCTCGCCGATGTACTCACCCGCGCCATAGGTGCCGTACGTGATCTCGCGCCCGGTGTCGCTGCTGCCGAAGACGCGCAGCCTGCCCTTCGTGACGATGTAGAGCGTGTCGCCGGTGTCGCCCTCTTCGACCAGGCGCTGGCCCTTGCGAAAGTGCTTCGCCACGCCGCGTTCGGCCAGCGCGCGCAGCGACGGCGTGAGGGCCTCGAAACGGTCTGGCGGCGAATCGCTGGCACGGGGCATGGCTGCGTGCAGCCGGCCCCTGGATGGGCCGGTTGCACGCGCGCATCGTAGCGTCAGGCGGCCAGCGGTTGGCGATGATCTGGCGTGTCGTGCGCCATCGCGTGCCGCAGCACGCCCATCAGCGGCGGCAGCACGGCCACTTGCCGTACCAGCGCGCGGATGCTCTCGGCGCCGGTCTTTTGCCGGATGCTGCCGATCTGCGAGCGCACCGTGGCAATGCCGACGCCGAGCGCGAGCGCCACCTCGCCCGGCGGCACGCCCTGGCACAACGCGACGAGCACGCGTGTCTCGGCGGGGGTCAGGCCATGGCTGCGGGCAAAGCCCTGCACCGAGAGCGACTCGCACACCTGGCGCTTGCTCAGCATCAGCAGCGTCGTGGCGTCGCCGAGCGGCACCACCGAGACGCTGACGCGCTGCGCGCCCGTGCCCAGCGCAAGCAGCTTGCGCAGGCCGCGCAGCGAGGCGTTCTGCAGCGCAGTGTGCAGGGGCGCCACGTCGTGCGGGTGGCGTGCACGCAGTTCGCAGTCCAGCAGTTGCAGCGGGTGCTCGCCGTCGAGCTCGACGCGCGCCACGTGGTTGGCATGCACGACGCGGTTGGTGTCGGTCAGCAGCAGCATGCCGTAGTCGACCTCGTCCAGCGTGGCGGCGAGCCAGTCACGCCTGGCTCGCCGCTCGGGGCCGCAATAGCGGTCGATCGTATGTGGGTGGTCCGGCGCCGCCATCGGCGGCATGTTTTGAAGGTCGGCGAAGGCAGTTGCGAACATCACGGCGCTCCTCGGTGTCGTAACTTGGCGATACGCTCGGTTACGACATCAAGGCTAGGCAACCGCGGCCCCCGCAGGTGGTGAATATGCCCGGCCGATCTTGTGAACTATTCACATCGGCGCGAGGACCTTCAGCAGCCACCGGTTCATGTCGGCGATCTCTTGCGGGCACACCGAATGCGGCATCGGGTACTCGTGCCACTCGACCGGGTAGCCCAGCGCCAGCAGCGCATCGCGCGACGCGATCGCGCGGTCGAGCGCGATCACCGGGTCGGCGCGGCCATGAGCCTGGAAGACGGCCAAGCCGGCGTTCGCCGCGCTGCGCTCGGCGGCGAGCGTGCCGGCCAGCGGCAGGTAGCCCGACATGCCGAGCAGCCCAGCCAGCCGCTCGGGGTGGCGCAGCCCGGCCATGAAGGTCATCGCGCAGCCCTGCGAGAAGCCGGCAAGCACGATGCGCTCGGCTTTGATGCCGCGCGCGCGCTCCTTCGCAATCAGGCCGTCGACCAGCGCCTGCGAGGCGCGCAGGCCGGCCTCGTCTTCGCGTTTCGTGCCGCCCGGGCCGAGCTCGGCGCCGAGGATGTCGTACCAGGCCCGCATCACGTAGCCGCCGTTGATCGTGACCGGCCGCGTCGGGCCGTGCGGGAACACGAAGCGGACCGGGCCGATGCTCGTCAGGTCGAGCTCGTGCGCGACCGGCACGAAGTCGTTGCCATCGGCGCCGAGGCCATGAAGGATGATGATGCTCGCGCTCGGGTTCGGCGCGGTCTCGACTTCGATCACGTCAAGAGTCATGGTGGTGGTGCTTCCGTCAAAAGGCAAAGGTCAAAGCGTGAAGTCGTAGTCGATCACGAGCGGCGCGTGGTCGGAAAAGCGCGTCTCGAGGTGGATGTACTCGGCCCTCGCATGCTTGGCGACGCCAGGCGTGGCCAAGTGGTAGTCGAGCCGCCAGCCCACGTTCTTGGCCCAGGCCTGGCCGCGGTTGCTCCACCAGGTATATTGCTCGGGGCGCGGGTTCAGCGTGCGGAACACATCGACCAGGCCGATCTCGTCGAGCAGGTGCGTCATCCAGGCGCGCTCTTCGGGCAGGAAGCCGCTGTTCTTCTGGTTGCCACGCCAGTTCTTCAGGTCGATCTCTTTGTGCGCGATGTTGATGTCGCCCACCAGGATCAGTTCGCGCTCGGCCGCGAGGGCCTTCAGGTGCGGCGCCATCAGTGCGAGAAAGCGGAACTTCGCCTGCTGGCGTTCTTCGCCGCTGGAGCCGCTCGGGAAGTAGCAGCTGACGATGCTGAGCTTCTCGAGCCCGGTGCGCCCGTCGTCGTCGAAGCGCGCCTCGACGTAGCGGCCCTCGGCATCGAACTCGGGGTTGCCGATGCCCGTGATCACGCCGGTCGGCGTCTTGCGGCTGTACAGCCCGACGCCCGAGTAGCCCTTCTTGTCGGCATAGTGGAAGTGGCCGCTCATTCCCCCCACCTGCTCGAAACGGCCGACCACGGTGTCGGCCTGGGCCTTGATCTCTTGCACGCCCATACAATCGGCGGCCATGCTCTGGGCCCACGCTTCGAAGCCCTTGGTGGCGGCAGAGCGGATGCCGTTCAGATTCAACGAGACAAGACGGAACACGACAGGACTTCCCGGATGAGCACGAACGCGACCACTGACGCCCTCGCGCAAGACTTCGTGAAGTTCGCGGTAGAGGCCGGCGTGTTGCGCTTCGGTGAGTTCAAGACCAAGGCCGGGCGGCAGTCGCCGTACTTCTTCAACTCGGCCTTGTTCGACGATGGCGCCAAGCTCGCGCGCCTCGCAGAATTCTATGCGCGCCGTTTGCTCGGTGATGGCCTGGCCTTCGACATGCTGTTCGGGCCCGCCTACAAGGGCATCACGCTGGCCGGCGCGTCGGCGGTCGAGCTCGCGCGGCTCGGGCGCAATGTGCCGTTCGCCTTCAACCGCAAGGAGGCCAAGGCGCACGGCGAGGGCGGCACCCTGGTCGGCGCCCCCATGCGCGGCCGTGTCGTGATCGTCGACGATGTGATCACCGACGGCGCGTCCAAGCGCGAGTCGGTCGAGATGATCCGCGCTGCGGGTGCGGAGCCGGCCGCGGTGTTGATCGCGCTCGATCGCATGGAGCGCGGGGGCAGCGATGACAACCTGTCCGAGCACTCGGCCGTTGAAGACTTCGAGCGCGCGTACGGCATGCCCGTGATCGCCATTGCGACGCTCACCGACCTGCTGCACTATCTGCAATCGACCGCCGACCCGGCCCTGGGCGCGCACT
>Ga0307509_10010525_pt1 | contig 11318 bp, 13 predicted proteins | sample 10_EM_MG_FD_202245 | JGI IMG/M metagenome (GOLD analysis project Ga0307509, IMG submission 202245) | Populus trichocarpa ectomycorrhiza microbial communities from riparian zone in the Pacific Northwest, United States - 10_EM | ecosystem: Host-associated > Plants > Roots > Unclassified | place... | reverse complement strand
TGGGACTCGCTCCAAGATACTCTTGAAGTGTGAGATGCAGGAGACGGACCGTTGACGCATTTTCGTCAATTGTGACAAGCCCTAATGTGCAGCCCAGTACAGTCCTTACCGAAGGCACATTGTCGATAGCAAACCCTTCCGCTCCTAGGTCTACCCCTAGTGCATGGCGCAACTCCTCCCACCCCAAGGGCCGCTCACAATGCGAAACCCACATCAAGACCGCCATCCCAAGCTTCGATTTGCCTTCATCCTGCTGTCTTATCCGGTCTAATGTCGTGTTGTATGCATCCTGTACGCCAAGGCCATTGGCCATCCTATCTAGTGCTCGCCTCTTTTGGCGAATGGTCGTCGCTCCAAAGATTGCGTCCATACCGAGGCAAACAAGAAGAAATCTAGAGACTTCTGTTAGCCCAATCTGAGGAATTCAACATCCCGCGTTGATACATACATTCCCGAGACTCTTTTTGGAATAACTCTCCTTATATCTGCCCGCAACTCGTCGTCTATCGTACTTTTGTCTAGATCCTCGCTCAACCTCTTCTCAATATATCTTCCAATATCCTCCGAAGTCGGTTCTATTGTAACCATGTAGGCTGCCCTGGGGAGATATTCCTCGGCTTCCGCCCTGATCTGAGGCCTTCCAGTAAGGAATAGCCGAGTATTCGCGCACTCCCGAACAACGCGCTGTAGAGAATCCCAGAGTTGACCCCGCTGCTTTATAGGGAACTCGTCCAAGGCGTCGATACAGATAAACGCCCGTTCTAAACTTGGAAGAATCTTGGTGAGCATATCGAGGATCTCGGGAAGCCGGAGTCCGCAACCGTCAGCCTGCTTTTTTGCACGCTCGAACGCCTTTTGCACCTCCTCCGGGATCCTTGCCAATGCTCCAACAACCTGCCTCAACACTGACCCCATTACAGCACTCGCAGACTGCATATTTTGAGTGCTGAAATCGCAGTACACATAAGCGACGGCCACGCCGTCCCTTTTGAGAAGTGTATCTATCACAAGAGAGCTACGCTGCTTTTTTAGCACTGCACTAAATTGGGGGGCTGTGGCGGTTCACACCTGATATACGTCTTGCCAGCTCCGGGATTTCCATGGCAGAATAAGACATGCTTCGCCGTCCGGTCCTCTGATGTGCGCCATGTACAGAAGCTATTGTCGCAAAGTAGCCAGTCTCCCACTTTCTCAACTCGTGAATCACGGACAGCCTGGTGCCTTTCTCGAGACGCAAAGGGCGATATCCACTCTAGAATTTGGCGATTCTCATCGGGTACGGATATATTGCATTGATTGAATTTAAAATTATTGCTATTCCCACAGTTGTGGTTGTTGGGGCCGTACGTGATGCCCGAGTTATGCACTACTTGGCTCATTTTGTCCAGTGTATCGGTTTTGCTGTTGAAACTTGTACGGGAAACTTTTCGCTTAAATCTGTTGTTTTAAGTAGGGCGGGGGCGGGCAATGAAGGAACAGACGGGTGTGTGTTGTCGGAGAGGGTTTGGGAGATGGGAAATCTCTTGCCACGTCGGGGCTGCGCATGAAGTTGCAGTAGGGCGTATCCGGACGGCTCAGCGCGGCTCAAACAGGACTCACCGCACACTATCCATACTTGTACTTGTACCAGCTACCGTATTGAAACCCCTATCGTATGAAGCCCACCTTTCTATAATACAGCATCAGCCTCTCGCTCACCTTGACGATCTGGGCGGCCCCCGCTGTGTGCTCGGGTACCGAGATGAACCCTTTGGAGCCGTAGCACACATCCCGCGCTAAACCGGCGCTCTGGGAGCAGAGGCTCTCTATCACTTCCCCGCCAAGAGTTACTGGTAATTACTACTCCCAGCTAGCAGAGCAGAATGCTAGCATTCAAGTGCGGTGTGGCTCCGCGCTCTAGAAATCAACACTACAACTACCCCGCAATATCACCCTCAAACCCGTGCAGCTACACTTTGCAGCCTCGCGCCCATCATCTTTTCTAAGTTTGCCATGACCCCTCTAGAGACTTACAGAAGGAATTTAGATGCCTGGCCGAGTTGGAGCTAAGCCGATAAGTTTGTCTAGGACTAGCCATATTAATAGGGGAGGAGGTATGATATTAAGCGTATCATACCGGGATTTGCAACCACAGCCACAAAACAGAAAACTTTCATCAATCTTCACTAGAAATTATATTCCCTAAATCTGAGAGGTTCCAACTAAAATCTAAAATCGCGATTCGCTACAGGAAGGCCAAAGCACTTGAAATTTTAGAAGCACGATGTTTGCCAAAACCGCGATTCCCAAACCGCGATGGTGGCCAGTCAAACGCCTCCACTGCTGCAAGTAATAATATTATTAGCTTGCATTATTCTTCTCGATCCGGAAATTTGGATGCATATCACTACTGAATGATCGACCGCTTAATGAGAGCCTCAGGATCACCCGAGTGTTGTAGCGCCAAGAACCTCCCATGCTGTTTTCTCCTGCTGGCTAAAGAAGAGGCAAAAGTCTGTCCCTGACCTTTACCTTATTGAAGTTTATAGCGTCCTAGTTTAATACTTGGGTAGGTAAGGGTAGGAGATAAACTTTTTATTTTAGCCAGTACTCCGCTGTGATTCGCTCTGAAACTGTTGGTGAACGCGTGACCCCACCAAGCTATGATAAGTTAATCCGTATCGCCACTAACTACCTGACGCGACGAGCCGAAGAACACCTAAACCCTGAACATCACAACATTCATGCCAGCCATCAACTCTTCAATTATACCACCGCTCTCATCCCTTTCAAAATGAATAAATCTACTACTGCAGCGTGATAAAGGACCTAATGTACGGATTCCCGACTCAACATTCACTAAATATTCAGAGGCACATTCCTCGAATGCTTCCAACAACAGGTTCTAAAGCCTAATTCTAACCAGGGGCAGCAGCGTCAGGCACCAATCCTGGAATCGCCATTCCTCATCGGCTACGGATAAATTACCGCGAGACGCGTACCGCCAACAACCCCCCGCTTCCATGCTTGGTATCAACGGTAGGCGACTGGTATTGAATGGAATTGGAGTGCTCGTCGTTAGTCAGCACTCCACTCCACCCCCCGATAGACCAACTCATCACAGCACGCATCCAAAAGTCTAGCAATCCTCAGCAACCCAACTCTCTTCTTTACTCGAAAGGAGGCAAAAGCTTTACTTCTACTATTCTAGCATTTCTAGCTACTGTACACGACCTCGTATCCTTCGCCACGCCTACCATCCGACGATATACCCGAATACTTGCAACTGACTATACCAGTTCCTTCTCACTCTCAAGCTATGTCCAGCTTCTTACGATCCAAAACCGATAAATACGGTGGTAATCCAGGTTACAGTCTTGCTCTAGCCCCTTATCCTACATTACCGCGAATACCAACAGGACGATATCCTCCCCACCAACCCCAATTGACCTTAACCTAACCACTACATCATCCCTTCTTTCAGACCCCCCCCCCCCGACTATCATACCCCACGACACCAAGGAAACTCAACAACCCTTCACTTCCCCTACCCGTCCGCCCGGCGTGCCAAAATTTTAACTCCCCTAAAGCTCACTCCACCTGGCTAACACCACCCCCGCCACGGCAAAGCTTGTCGATAACGACCTCACAACACACCCACCACTCCAGGTATCTTCCCCAAGCCAACTTAAGCATAAACTACTCCCGCGCAACCGAATCAGGCGCCCATTCCAAGAATTCCAAATCCCATGCACCCCACCACAAGCAACTTAAGTTAGTCCCTCCGGAGCTGCCCCGGGGGGTTGGAAAGCCTTGGTTCAAGCAGTACAGTGCACAGCACCGCTTCAGCTCGGGGGTCACTCACTGATTAAACCCGGCTTAGGAAATCAGCGTAAGCTAGTGTTGGTTACGATTGATTGGAATTTTGACGAAATCTAAGTTGGGGAAAGGCTAATTCACCCTGGGCTGTACGTGTTATTAAATACTTCTGGGGCGCGTGGAAATGGGGAACTTTTGTAGGAGTGATCATGGGGGGTTGAGACAAATTAGGTCTTGAAATAGTGCCTTTTTTATGGGTGTGGACTATCTTGTGCTGCATAGTGTAGTTCATCTCATAGGGCCTTCGGGTCCGATTTTTGGTGATAGACTAGCATTCGCGCATTATACCTCCCTCCACTCACCAGAGCCTGAAAAAGAGAAAGTCAATTCCTGCCCCGGAGGAAGGGCTCAGAATAGATTAAACAGGGTAAGGTTTTGGTAGCACTACAAAAAAAAATCTTCCGGAATCGGGGATACCGGGGATGGATAGGGCTTTGTGCACATAGAATTAAGTTGTTGTATCAGTATTCACTTAGCGCGTGTATGGTATACTATAAACATAACCGCACGCTCATGTCGTGATGGGAGTAATAGCAACCGGAGGGTCCACCAAATCAGCACAACTATTAGATCCTCGATCCGCTCTAATTTCCATGCTAATACAGATAACTCCATCCCAGGCTAATTCCGTGGTGTCTAGAGAAAAGCAAATAACACAGTTCACCTCCAGTTATATCAGCAGAATCTCACTTTTTGATTTCCGAGATGGGCGGAGAGAGCGGCACGGCGCGATACAGCAAAATCAAAGCAGAGTGACTCTCTCCTGGAACGGTTTGTCAGAACGTCAAACATCAGAAAGTGGCACCATGGGTCAGGGAACTAACCTCCACCAGCCAAGGTTTCAATCCTGTCTTTAGACACCTCCGAGACCTTATCGTCATTAAAGAACCACCACAAATCATCATCGCCCTCCTTTTTGACATAACTGCAATAATGACCAGAGTCTGCACTTGCACCTTGATGAGTGATAACACCCATCAGCTCGTACAAGCCACTAGGATTGCACCCCTCGTCCAGAGCGAGACCAGGGTCAAGCTTATTTTTTAATTCTTGTTCCCAATCGGGGAGATTGTCTTCCGCCTCCTTAAGTTTTGCCTCGGCCTCACTCTTCTCCTTCTCCTCAGCTTGGGCCGCCTTCTGGTTCTGAGCCGCACCAAACCCACCGGCACCAGCGTTTCCGCCGGCAACATCGTCAGGGTTGGCGGCAGAGCGCTTAAGGCGCTTTCGGGTGCGTTCACGATCTTGGGCATCTTTGCGAAGATCTCGAAGGCGATCACGGACAGGGATAAGCTTCTGACGGAGATCATCCGTGCAGAACTCGGTCGCATCAAGCTCGAAAGGAAATGACACTTTGCGCATTATCTTGGCTTTTTTGTTGATCTCGCGCTTCCAGTAAAAGCGAACAAAATGACACTATCCCAGTTAGCAAGCTGTGCAAGAACAGAAGACCAGAAACTTACAGTAAGATATCTAGGGAGCCTAGTGATGAGGCTAGTCTTTGTATACACGGAGTCCCTGTCCAGGCTCGGACTGTGCTTGTCGATCTTCTCGGACAAGCCAGAGAGTAATCCATCACGAAGGTGATTGGTTGAAACAGAGATATGGCACTTGAGACTGACAAAGGGTTCGGTGGTCTCCAGAGGAGGTTCATCGGGGGTTTCCTCATCGCATTTCAGCGTGGATATCATTTGACCCGATAGGTATTTGTCGATGAAGGATATGGAAGTCGAAGAACCCTCTTCTCCTGTGCTGATTTTTAGCCTTTGTTTCAGCTGCGAGATGATCTGTGAGTAGCATTCTTCCGCATCTTGCTGCGCGTAATTGCCGTCTTTTCCCCTCTGTGCAAATTGTGGGAAGGCGTTACGAAGTGCCCCAAGAAACATCATTGGTGGAAAGCCTCCCGTGGTTTCCCCCATTTGTTTGTAAAGATCCCTCAAAGCACTAGTCAAATCACCCCCGAGGCCACCAATTCCAGCCAACAGTGAGCTTGAACCGCCAAGGCTACTCCCGCCAGCACCACTAGGAGTCTCATGGTAGTTTCGAAGCTCCTCTTGCAGCTCGGGCACGGCTCGTAAAGTCTGGAGAGTGGAATTCATATAACAGGTATTCCCCAGGTTTTGGAGCCCAGAAGGTATGGCACCCGCGGCTTTGGCGAGATCGGCATCACTCATGTCTTCCAGGAATTTCATCTTCTCTTTCGGTGGTTGCACACTCTTCCCGGCTGGGGTTCCCATCATCATGAAACTATGTCCAGGCTTGATATCTAGAGTAGAGAGATCTGTGTCATCTTTAAGCTGCCCCCCCTTGATGAGGATCTTTTGACGCTCAGGTTCGACTTGAGTAAGAGAGTAGAGCTGATATTTAAAAATTTCAGCAGACTGGGAGAGGTCTAACTCGAGCTCGTGGCGTTTGCCGGCATGTTTAACGAAGACTAAAGAATCAGCATGGGGCAATAATGTAGGGACCAGATATAAACAAACCCGTGATAGAACTCATCTCGTGTCCTCAGGAATTGGTTGGCGAAGATTGATAAAGTCGTCGGGATGAGGGTAGATGCGTGGCCGTAACTCTGTTTGAGGACAATAGCAAAGCGGAGAGTCTGTTGAAGGAGACCAAGGGTTCGGGATAGATAGGAGAGAGTTAGGGATAAGGGGATGAATCGGACTTATGATAAAGTCAGCCAAACAAAACTCAGTTGAAGTTGAGAGACGATAAACATGTGGGTGTTAGTCTCGTTTCCGCCGTAAGTGGGCGCTGCCCCCACCCTGACTAAGCAACAGCTTACCTTTTGAAAGTCTATGCGGCTCAACCATAATATTGCTTCACCTTTCGCAGGCCAGGTTACATCACTCGCTTTTCACTTCTATCCGCCGATTCGGGGATCAGGAGTAAGCTCCGAGGAACGGATTTTCGCAAGAACTGCGCCGGAGCACTGTGCTGCGGTATTCGCCTCGCACCCAACTTACCGCAAAATCTATATATCGTATATTTTGCACGCCCCAGGTGCATTTCCGGTCAAGATTGCAGTGCGCTATCCTCTAACCTGCCGGTGATCACAACGGCTTTGTATCTACAGCTAAACTGTTGTTCCTTGCTTGCGAAACTTGCCGGTAACTGCCTTAGGGTTAGGGTTCACCTTGCACTACCCCTTCTCCACCTCCCTGCGTCAGATTCAGATCTTTTGTGCTGAGCTCTCAACTTCTAAAGGCAACAACGAACACGACAGCCACAACACGCCGGGTTAGATCGACTGCTTTCACTCCGCTTTACGATATTGATTGAGCCATATTGCGTATCCTTCTAAAACACTATAGTTGCCATGGCTGAACAGATTAACGCTATTATCGAGCCTGAGCTCGAGCCAAAATACGATCATTACGACTTTCCAATCACCAACCCTCTGACCGGCAGCGGTCACTCCGGTCACGTTGATGCTGAGCAAAACGCAAAACTCTTTCAGCTAAGGAGTGAGCTTGAGCGCGAGGGGTATACTGAGAGACTAGATACTCTGACTTTGGTGTGTCCGCCTTCGTTGATCAGGGGTGTGTGAACTAATGAGCAACTACAGCTTCGGTTTTTGAGAGCAAGAAAGTTCGATGTCCCATTGGCAAAGGCCATGTAGGTCTCCTACCCGGTTTTCACTTTTATAAAGGGGGGTTTATGTTCAACTCTGATCAATACTTAGGTTTACCGATACTGAAAAGTGGCGAAAAGAGTTTGAAGTCGACAAGATCGTTTCTACCTTTGAGTACACTGAAAAGCCCAAAGTCTTTGAATTCTATCCCCAGTACTACCACAAGACAGATAAGGATGGACGTCCCGTATATATCGAACAGCTCGGCAAGATAGATCTCAATGCAATTTTAGCCATTACCACCCAGGAGCGCATGCTTCAGAACCTCGTCCTCGAGTACGAGAGATTAACGGATCCTAGATTACCAGCCTGTTCAAGGAAATCTGGTCACCTCATTGAGACGTGCTGTACGATTATGGATTTGAAAGGCGTTGGGCTTACCAGTATCTCCTCGGTTTACACCTTCGTCAAGGAGGTGTCTGCAATCTCTCAGAATTATTATCCCGAACGGTATGTCTCACTAGCCACCTTGCTGAAATGATCTAACGGAGTAGACTTGGGAAGTTATACATGATCAACGCCCCCTGGGGGTTCGCTAGCGCTTTCCGTGTTGTTAGGGCCTTCCTCGATCCGGTTACCGTACGTCAATATGCGCCTCTTTCCTTACCAAAACTAACTTGAGCAGGTTGATAAAATCAATATCTTGGGCAGTGGCTACCAGACAGAACTTCTAAAGCAGGTGCCCGCGGAGAACCTCCCCGTCATCTTTGGCGGTATCTGCTCCTGCGAGGGGGGCTGTGAGCTGAGCGACGCCGGCCCATGGCAGGAGAAACAATACACGGAGACCGCGATCGAACCAACTCCTACGACTACAGCGGCCGCGCCCGAGCCTGGCCCGGCCCCCACGGCAACAAGCACTGCTTAGATTGGGACACGGGGTAATAGATTTATGACGGCTTGATTAGATGTAATCTTCTCTTACCAGGTGCGGTTACTTGGGCAGTGAGGCTCTGATGAGGTGTTTGCGTGCTTTTAGTAAAATATTATTCAGAGTTGTAACTGCCTAGACTTGAGGTTTATTGCCGTTACTGTGTCATAGTGAAGAATTGTGCCCCACTGGGATGGTCCATCGGAGAGCGGTTACAGGGTGCAATGTTGTTTAGCTTTCAAGTGTTAATTAGAGAAGAGCTTTGGGGCAACTGGGCTTTGAGAGGCTGGTTAGAGTGTCGGGGAGCATCCGCCCTTTCTATTTCCTAAATGGTTGCTTGCCCGAACGTTGAAGCCTAGTTCTGGTCTAGTGTCTTTTGCAAGGCATCTTCAAACTCGTTGCACAAAAGGCCCATGTTGTGGTATTATGTTATTATGAATATTTACTAGAACCTGGTAAAATCCAGTGGACTATCGGGACCCCACCACCACCACCTGCACCTAATCCCACGAGTGACCTTTGGTGATGGCGCTAACCCGGTGCGAACTTTTTTTACAGGGAATCATGCATAAAAAAAATATAAGGAAAAAGAAAGCGATCCATCTACATTTCCAACCACAACGTCAAAAGCAGAACGTCGAGAGCCACCCAAACCCACCACACCGCCTCCCTGCCCCTCGCTCCAGCTCCCTTCTGCGAACAAGCGTACTCCCTCGTCTTGTTGACGTCGGGCACCCAACTCGGCAAATTCCCGACGGTCAGGTTATGCGAATGCTTAGCATCGAGTACGCCCTTGAACACCATCTTGTAGCTCCCGTAGTGGACCTTGTCCCGCTCGATGTCGATTTTGTGATCGCCCAGCCCCCACGAATCAAAGTGTCCGGCGAACTGGCCGGCGATGACAATTTCGGCGGACTGCGGGGAGAAGGCGCCCGTGAGTGTGGTGCTGTTGGTGCCGGGGGAGGAATTGGCGGTGACGGGGTAATTCTGCATGAGAAAGTTTGCGTACTGCGTCGCGTTGCAGGTTGGGAATTCGTAGACAAAGGTGGAGGTATCTATTCCCAGCGGTTTCTACATTTTTTTTTTCCGGATCAGCAACCATAACTCTATGTATGTCGCGGAGTACCCCACGGTTGGAAGAAGACTCACGTTTGTGGAATTATCATAACTCCCTTGAAATGCCCAGCCATCGCCGCTTCTTCCAATGCTCAGGTCCACGACGGAGGGCGCGCTCGCATCTCCGTACTTCCCGTCATTGCTCTCCCTGCGGAAGCCCAGGACGCTCTCAAAGTCCATGAGGACCCCCGCGGGCATCTGGGTGGGCACTAGGTTCTGGCCGGTGAAGGGCACGTCCGGGATCCATGCGTTCAGCAGGAATATAAACGGGTTCTTCTCGACGTCTGCGGGGACGGTTTGGTAGTCGTTGTCGAGGATGGAGAAGATGGCGGCAAGGGTTCTATTGAAGGTTCCGGATTGCGCGGAGCAGGCCAATGTGGTATTCGAGAGGGTTACTGTTGTCTCCTATATCAAGTATCAAAGTGTTAGCATATTTTCCCCAAACAATTGAGAGCGAGAGAGACGGACGACAAAACCAGTATAGTAACTCCCAACCCACTTGTACAAGAACGGATTCTTGACCCTTAAAAGTCCATGATCCGGACCGGGACATAACGAGTACTGCTCCTTCAGGAATTTGGCTTCGGGGCTGGAGGAGAGCTCAATGTTTTCCTCTATCGAATCTGTCGGAACCGGGCCCGCCCATACAAATCCTCCTCCTACAAGCAATAATGCCAATGCAAAAACCGACCGAGAGAACTTGACCATCCTTTCTTTTTTTATCCTTTTCTTTTTTTTTGTTTTCTTCCTCCCCTTTTCCAAGATTCGTTATTGGAGAGAGGTACGAAGGGATTGGAATTGAAGGGTGGGTATGTGATTCCTACATATACACGGCTCTTGCCTACCTACCCACCTACCTACCTACCTACCTACCGTACCCCGTGCCCTACAAGCGGGAATATGGAAAAGGAAATAGAATGGGGAAAAAAAGCGGGATGGAAAATAAAATAAAAAGGTGATTAAAAGGGATTGGAAAAAAAGGATTGTGATCGCCATGTTTGCCGTCCTTCTTTCTCTTCCCTCCTGACATTTCCTCCTCTCTCCATTGTTGATAGAATTGATGGATGGATGTATGGGTGTATGGATGGATGGACGGACGGCGGACAAATCGATCCATCAGATCCCCCGTAACGGTAATAATCCCATGGCAAGGCACTTTTTTTTTCCCCCCTCTCTCTCCCTCCCTCTCCATGCAGTGGTTCTCGCCGTGCTTTTATGAGCGCGGTGAGTTAAAAGAGCTTTAGCACATACATACAGTACATATGACCATACAAAATATACCCCCCCTGTTTTCGGGTACTTCTTGAGGGGGACGAGTACATAATATCATAAGATAACACGCGCACGTATTTGCCTCCGATACATGGTTCAGTGCGGTACGGTACAGTGCTCGTACAGGGCCTGATGATCCCCCCCTCTCTCGCGGAGGGGGGGGACTCCTCAATGAATGAAAAAGGGATTTGTAGGGAAAGAAAGAAGGGGGGGAAATATATTTTTAGAATTTTTTTTTGTCCAGGTTCCGTTGAATACCGTACCGTTCCCGTACCGACCCGGCCCGTAACCGTATAGTACCGTGTTTTTTGCGGTGATTTTATCGAATTTCTGTAGCATCCCGGGTGGTGCATGGGCTCCGTTTCTGGCTGTGATGGCTTTTTGGCTGTTATGTATGGATGGGGTGGGCGGGGTAAGGTGTGATTTGTATTATAATGTATGGTAGATAAGGTTGGTAGCCGGGTTTGCGGGGAGGGGAGGGTGTATGTGCAGGGTGCGGTGAGTATTATAATAGGCGTGGAGTGAACGGACTGGCAGGACGGACGGGAGACGTTATCTGCTTCGTGGATT
>Ga0307509_10010524_pt1 | contig 11318 bp, 5 predicted proteins | sample 10_EM_MG_FD_202245 | JGI IMG/M metagenome (GOLD analysis project Ga0307509, IMG submission 202245) | Populus trichocarpa ectomycorrhiza microbial communities from riparian zone in the Pacific Northwest, United States - 10_EM | ecosystem: Host-associated > Plants > Roots > Unclassified | place... | reverse complement strand
GTCTGGGACCAGTTCAAACCGGACCGGACCACCCAAGTTAGTCGGGTCCAGTCATCGCCATCACCAGGACTGGCCAGCCCGGTCCCGCCTCCAAGACTTGACCGGTCGGACTATTCGGAACCCTGACCGTATTGAGTTGATGGCGGAGAGTGGACTCGTGGCTTCCCCTCACATTCCGACCAGTAATTCCAGATATAGTTTCCGGTTATCGATACTTGGACATACCTTTCCCTTTCCGAGAAATTGTTTCACACTATTCCCTACGTTCTCTTTTACTGTTGGTGGAAATAGTACTTGTGATCCTGTATCCTTGGTAGTCATAGTTTCTGGGTAATATGGTATATTACAGTACCATACACAGTTAATACCATACAGTAAATTACCATAAACTGCACGAGAAAGATACTCAAAAATTGCCTCTCCCGCCTTAAATTATAATGCTACCGGTCTTCTATTATATGTCTTGACGTCAAGTTGAAGTAATCTAACCTACAAAATATCAACTACCAATAGGGTAGGGATTCTTGGCAATGATATGAGCATCCCACTCGGATCCAAGATTATGACCTGCTGCAAAGGTGGTTACGTGGTGTGGTGGCCACAAAACTTATCGTACTTGTTCAATGCTACCATGACTTTTACCGATGTTACTTGGCATTGTTTTGCTTGCCTTCTTGTCTTTCATCTTAGTTTTTCCTTTTCTAATCTTGGTGGTTCTTTTACACTTAATTTTAATATGAATATCATCTTGCATTCAGAGATATTTCCAACATTTACCTTCGGTTATTGCTTCTTTCTTAATTAATCACACAACGAGTGATACTCAACCAACACAATGAAGCCTGAAATTTACCTCCAGGGCCACCAGCACAACCCTATCCTACCATCATTCCCTCCTATTTTGCCTCTCCAGCAGGAACTACTTTAAATCTCCAAGCCAATAAAGCCAAAGTGTATTTTCAATATTTTTTAAACTATTCACAGTCAACCTCACACATTGATACCTTCGAAATAGTCATCATCCTGCTGGGCACAGTTGATCCACCACAACAACAGCTCTTTTCTACAATTAATTCAATTAATTAATTCACTATCTCTAGTATCTTTTAGTGTTTTGTTTTTTTCACTAATAAAGCGAAATTGAGCCTTTATTATTAATCAAATTGAGTAACTGGGAATCATTTACCGTCAATTTTGATGCTGACACGGAGTGGCCGCTCGCTATGAGTGGGTTAGCCAGGCCGCCTATCAAGCAACAGGGAAAAAGCCTACACTATGGCCTATAAACAGCCGGCCGGCCAGGCTCAAGCCTAACTAGGCCTGCAGGCTCGGGCAAGGCAAGAGAAATTAAAGGCCAAACAAGAAAGGGGTTGAGACATGTCTTATTGATTGGTTTTCCGGGAAAGGAGACTCTCTTAAGAACGAGAAGCAAAAGGAGGTTTGAAAAGACAAGGGAGACCTGCCATTAATGACATCCAGACAGTGTCACAACCAACCCATTGTCCTCCGGTGTGCAACTCACAATATCTAACATGATCTGAGGCTTTATAACAGCAAATGGCTCCTATGTGTCTGCATGCCTACCATACGTCACAGCACCTTACCACCCGAGCCCTACCTAGTCACGAGTGACATCCTGCGACTGCTTGCGTGATCACCCTGTATCTGCACCTATTTTTTCGCCCCGCTTTCCTCCACTTTTGTTCTTCTTCTCTTCATTCTTTCCATTTCTTCAATATATTTCGTTTCTTTTTTATGAGCAATACAAGTACTAGCTTGCTTCGGTCACCGCTCCCCGCTCGCTCCAACGTGATACTATGCAACTCTTGAATGAATTCACCTGCAGGAATTACTGTATGGGGGATGCGGACTGGAAGAGGAAGTAAGGACCGGTTGCATGTAGGAGCAATATAGTTCTTAGAAGGAGGATCAGAGTTCTTCCTATATCTATTTTGCATTGCTACTTGGGTGTCAGGCCATGGTATTTATCCCAGTCCAAGGTGTACACATAACTAATCAATAATTCCACTATCCCCATCGGACATACCCCCGTCACATTGAAGCCATTTCTCCAATACCACCTGTTGGAAATAGCAGTTGATGGTCGCACTTGGTGCGGGATGTGCCCGCTCTCTGTGGCCGTAGGGGCATACGTATGCACTAGCCAAAGGACGCGCAAGCTCTCAAAATGTTTCCATCACACTTGTTTTTCCTTCCTTCTTGCCTTTCCTTACACAACACACCTTCCTTCCTGTACACAACTTTCCTTAAGTCTTTCCTTCCACCAAGGTGTCATCAATCAATCACGATTCTCATCTCCACCTAAGCGGTTTCAGTCCACTGCGTAAAATCCTCACCGTAAATCATTACCTCCGCAACCAAGATTTTCAACATCACCGATAATCACCCAATCGAGTGATGGGGTGTGCTCATTCCGCTATCTTGTTTGCAATTGATGGGTTTAAGGGGAGAACCCAACCATGCCCACTGTTTTTGTAGCCCCATGGAGTAGAATTTCAGGGGTGGAGTATTTCTCTTGGTAGAAGCGGGCTGATATTGTTTGTTGTGACTGGGGAATCTCCCCCGGCCGCCGGCTAGCCAGGGATAGCCCGGCTCAGTATGATCACCAGATATCCCAGTTCTAGGGAGGCCTCTCCTTGCCCGTGGTTTCGCTGGGCGCTGAGTTTGAGCTGGGGTGCTCCTTGGGGTCCTTCAAATTTGGCCCCGCAGGGCACCGTTTGATAGACCTGGCCTAAATGATGTCTGGCTCAACAACTCAGCCTAACCTTGGCAAAACCTTGGTCACCAAGATAAACCCAAACTTTTCACAACGGTTCGCAGCGATCGCCAGCAGTCTTAGTTCGGGTAGTCCGCGGGCAATATTAAGTCCACTGGTTGAATTGCAAGTATCACTCTATAATTAGTGTCTATAAGAAGGGGTCTTCCGGATTAGCGAGAGTGATCAGGATTCATACTTAAACCTATGATTTCTATAGAGAATAGAATAATGCACTTCCTTAATTATCGCTTCACACCTATCTTTATTGCTGTTTGGCATATGAAATTATTCGACGGCACAAAATTTTTAACTCCGGGAGTGCCCCGCAGTCTCCCATAGCCCCTTACGCCAGTTTGTCTTGCATTGTAGAGCTCACCGTCCTTAGGGATGGCAGCCCTCTTGGGACCAGAGCGGACCGCATTTTGTCTTGCCATCCCATCTAGGGTTCTTGGCGGTCGCCCAGTCGGGCCATACGGGGGTCCCGAGCCTACGGGAACACAAATCCGAGTTGCCTCCTCCTGTATGGCAGGGTGTTTTTTCTTGACTTTTTATGTCTTTCGGGCCGGCTGAATGGCTCACTGTTTTCTATGTTTTCCGCCCCTTTTCTAGGCAGGGAGATCTTTCACTACTTATCACACGGTTTAATCATCTCAGATGCTGAAGTATACAAGTACAACAAGGAGTCTCATAGGAAGTCCCTCGGTTTACGAACTCTGGGCCCTGGATCCCCCAGTGATTGCTTTGCGTCAAAACCGTCACTTCCGCAAATAGTGGTGCAAGGAAGGTTAAAAAAATACAAGCAGTGACGGGAGAGGGTATTTGAGAGCTGGTTGGTCGGGTAGGGGGCACTTGTGTAGTGGAGATGCTGAATCGGGGAGACAGCTGGGGGCATGTATTGTTATGAGGTGTCGGTCATGGAGGAGAAACTAAAGAGAGAGGAAGAAGGCTTGGGATGAAGTCAAGGCGGATGGAACTTTTGTCAATACTGGGAATCGTATCTTGCTTGCTTATCTTTCCTAACTATCGAGACGCAACGAACCCAAAGTCGATATAACAGCATTCCCGCGCATTTAACTCCTTTCCCCAGGTCCAGAAGAATGTTCTGGCGGGTTCCCCAGACGACAAGAAATCCATCCGGGGATGATGCCGCACCAGCAGAATTCCGGTCCTCTCTTTCGGGCATTCTCGTGTCCTCTCCGCTTTGCTTTCTGATCCTAGTCGGCTATGCATGCGCACCCGGGGCTTTAGTATACAACCAGGTATAGTAATTCCCCCTCTTCGCTTGATAATGAGTCAGTCATAATGAAAACTAGTGAAGATAGGTCAACAAGATAGGGAAAGGTATATAAGAAAGGTACGTGAAAGGGGAGTGATGCCGGGTGATTTTCAACACTAAGTAAGGCAAAGACAGAAGATATATCATGATAAAGTCCCCCCTATCTTTCCCGGGGTTGCCACAAATATCCCTTTGACAGTTTGTTCCTTTCCCTACCTTTCCGAACTCTCATGCTAACAAAATGACATCACTACATCACCTCTCACAACCTCCGCACATTTTCCTCTCGGGTGTAAACCCCTTTTACAACCTCTCCACTTTCTTTCTTGCAGCTGCATTCCTGCGCGGGAAATGCCTTCGATACACGCCCGGTTCCTACATGTATTTCCGAAGCCACAAACAAGTGTTCCCCCGGAGGTTCTCTAAACAACAAAGGAGATATCGGGAGAGTATGAAAAGCAGCACAATAAATTCGCAATCAGTTGTGTTTTTGACGCGACATCTGAGCCCGAAATCCACCACCCCCGCCTGATCCCCTGCCTCATAACGAACACTAACAATCAGGAAGCATGAATTCAACACTTGCAACCCCCCAACCTCATGTAGTGACTGTGTATGACTCTGGATAGCCTCGGGTCTTGCAACATGACGTACTGCGGTCTTGAGTCTCCTGGTAACTTTTTCGTCTTTCTTGTTTCTTTTTGGTCTCAATTGAGGCCTGGGCTTAGGATAATTTCTCTATGGGGTGCCCCAAAAGGGGATGGCACAAGGATCTGGCATATTTTACTTGTGTTTGAGTACAAGTGCCCCCTAGAAAATTAACGAACAGTTAATTTAGGTCAACCGGCAAAATAATCCCTGTCTTGTACGAAAACATCACCCATGGCACTTGTACTGAACTTACCGTACTATAATAGTTTACATTTCAACACGGTAAGAACTTGAATAATTAAACCTCAACGACAAATTTAAATAACACCGCAGCCCTCTTTACCGACTATCTTCTTGTTCTTAAAGAACTCGCCAGTTCCACTTTAGGTGAAACTAAACGGAGGGACATGCTGCATACCCCACCGATATCAATTTGGTCCGAAAACACGTACAGTATTAGAATGAGCCCAAAAGTATTCCGCTCCCCAATAGAGCACTTGGAATGGGGTTATTTTTAAAGCGGGCTACTACCCCCCATCCAACAACCAGCTAAAACTTTAGGATTTTGCCTGTATGGAATAGCAGTGCGTTTTGCAAATGCTAACCATTCAAGTGATGAGTGCGGTGGAAAGGTCTGCGGGAAGGATCTGTGAGCGCAGTCGTAATGTCGGAAAAAAACCCACAAGCAGGCCGCTTTCAACTTACGAAGTGGCCAAGAATCCGTTGGGTAACTTATGCCCCACCGAGTACAGTAAAACCTCCGATAATTCCAGCAAGTAGAGAGTAGCACGGGGCTGGAGACAAGGGGGGTTGAAAGAGGAGAGGGGTTTTGGCACCGGAGGGTGGGCCGCAATATGTGGCCTTAAATCGAGTGATATCTAATGATGGCGAAGAGAAAGGGAAAATTAGGGCACAACTTAGATAATATGATCTACAAAGAACTGAGTAGAAAGCATAAATTCAAATAAGAGAGTACGGCTAAGGCAGGCATAACCAAAGACGATTTTCCACCGTGATGATAAAAAACTCCTTTGCACGGTGGATTCAGAGAGTCTTTGAGTCTACTCGTTGGCTAGGCATGTTCCTCAGGGAGTTGGACGGTGATGATCCTCACTCTGACTATCATGATTTTTCTGCACAAAAATTCAACTAGAAATCCCTTCAAGCTTTCATGCAAATAGGAATTGTTTGTTTGTTTCTCCTCTCCTTTCCGTCTTCCTTTTTTTTCCTTGCAATTTTTTTTTTCAAGCTAAATTCCCCTGCTAATTTTTCTCGGATAGGTGTTTGCTGGAATTAAGGTCCACGGAATGTTATTGAATTGGAAACTATAAGAGGCCTAGAATTTTCAGAGGGATCTCCCATACCTCAAATGTCGTGACTCTGCAAACCCTGGAATTCCTAGCGGGTTGGAAGTCTTGGAGGTGTGAAATCTCGGAGGTTTCACTGTACCGGAGAGTGGAAACCATAAGGGACGGCGAAGCGGGAGTGTTGGTGTTCGGTATCGGAGTGGGATCCTAACAAGGCTCTAAAACGGCCAACTAATGGGGAGGTCAAGGGTCAGAGGCCGGCTTGACCTATTCTGGCTAATATCTTGGCAGAGAAAACTCACCGCATGAGCAGCTGCAGGCTTTGTGCAGGGGCACAAGGCAGCCATCCAATCACAATTCCAGACTGTGTCCAGCAAAATTCGGTATCAATGGCCGCGTCGGTTACAGTATACAGAACGAGCTCGGTGTAAAGCTCCCGGCGGATCCCTGCTACAGGTTCGTTTTTGTCACGGATGATTGGTTTGAAACTGTCGCTGCATATGAATGTGATGCATACGCATAGGAGCCCTCTGTACTCGAGTAAAAGGAGAATGCTTAAATCCAGGCTGACTCCCGTCTCTCCTCCATATCCAGCTTTGCTGGGTTCTTGGCAAATTATCTGCAGTTTAAGTTTGAGGAAATGGACCCTCCGTAAGTCTTTTTTTTTTCTAACAAAATTGGTAGCCCGCTGGTTCCAGCTAGTTTCAACCAATGCTACCGGAGCTGCGCACCCACTTCCTGCAGAGCTTGGGCTACTCGTAATTTTCTGACGTTTGTAAACACGACTGCTATTGCATACGGGCAAAAAGTCGGCCAGAGCCTCAGGATTTTGGTGGCATGCAATAGCAGTCGTGTTTACAAACGTCAGAAAATTACGAGTACTTCCTCTCTATCTCGATGATGTCCTCTCCTTCTCCGTTCTTGGCCCACCACTCTGCCACGCGACCCCCCCGAACCAAGCCAGCGGCTCTACCGATAATGATTCCCTCAGCCCTGTTACTATCTCCGCTATCCTAACGCCTCCCTAAGACAAGGTCCTTTGTAAATCATCCAGATGTTCTGGAAACAGGTTCGCATCCACTCCCTCTCTACTCGTAACGCATGTCCTCCACATCGAGTAACCCAGGGAAGGGGTCCCCACACTTCCTCTCGTCGCCCTTACACTTGTAACGCACCAGACTGCAGCCACCCAACCCCGTTCATAGCCAAGCATGCGCTCAACCGGCACTCTGAGTTGGTACACCTTGGCGAGCGGATTGATTGTCTAGTTCCCGGCTGCGAAATGTTGGCGAAAATGGGATCAAAAGGTATGACAATCTAGTCGCTCATGTGAGAAATATTCATGGAGATTACCAGTTGGTAGATCCTGAGGGAGCACTTGGTTGATCCGGGGGGTCATCGCTATCGCGCCTATTGCCAGAACGTTTCTTCCAGTCTTTGTGGGGGTGAATAGAGAGGGAGCGAATACAGGAGATCTGACCTTGTGAGGAGGTGTGCATGGAGTAATGCTCAAGATCCGATTATTGTGAATCACCGGCACTCACTCCGTTGTCACCGGACATCAAACCATGTTAGAAGATGCTAGAAGGAAGTCGGGGGGTTCCCCGTAGAGCCTTCGGCTACTCGGTGAAGGATGCGAGAAGTGGGGCCGAATATTCACCAAGTAGGGGAAGCGGTGAAGGAAAGTCGTCAAGGAAAGTGAGGAAAGTAAAGAGATGGTGTGAGAAATGGTGGAAATGGTGCGATCATAGTCGGGTGACTCCCGGAAGAGTCTTAATTATCCTCTGTATTTAAGGGCTCCATCTGCCCATAGTTGAACGAGCTGCAGTTCACGGAAATATAAGTCTGTCTTTTATATCTTTTGTTCTGTCTTGTCGTACACCTCTTTGCCAAACACTGCCCATTTCTCCCCAGATTTTGTTATTGATTAATCATACCGGGAGTGAGTATGGATGGCAGTATCTCGGACGAAGAGCTTCGATTGCGCACTCAATGATCGATGTGCAGCGGCCTTCCTCTGTTACGTCTCTTTATTCACATGACCTGGGAGCGGCACTATGGTGGTTCCCAGGAATTTCCGCTGGTTGCTGGGCTGGGAATTTAGGTTAAATTTGGCCCGAAATCGGCGCGATGAGACTTGGGGGTATTGGCTTGCTAGTTTGATTATTGGGGAGGCAAAATGTATGGACTAGGAGGAATTCATTGAGCCTACAACATCAATGGCCCGGGGTAGTGGTCCGGGGGTGTGTCTCACGCTTCTACCCGCGTGCGGGTCTAATTCATATAGGGATTGGGATTATCGTGATCCTTCGGTATGTTGGGCACTACCAGGGATTTCTAAGGGGATGATTTCTGCAGAGTTGCATAATCATTTGGAGCTCTGGGCTAACCTGACCTCCACAAGCCAGGACTTCCAAATCTCTTCTACCCTTATCACTTTGTCTTCCCTACCTTCAAAGAAGGAGTTGGGTGCGGGCCCGGAGGAGCAGTACAGGGCAGAATCTTGCGAGAGAGGCGTCACACAAACGCTGGATCCAGGTATTTAATGAGCTAATATCTCTCTTCTCTCTCTCCATCGGAGTCCATCCTAGTTCGAACCAGTTGGGAATCATTCTTGGACTACTCCCTCCCCCCTCCTATTTCCCCTCTTGCCTTCTTTGTTAATTTTTTGATATCTTATAATATCTTATCTTCGTCCCTAGCTCAAACACACCCCCGAGCTCCTCAATATGACAAACATGACCAAGCCCATAAGCAGTCAACAGCTGCCCGAGGCCCATCCGGCGCCTAGACGGTAAATATCAGTGCTGTCGCCACCAGCAGTTCCACGCCTGGAGGGAAAGAGCCAATACGTTAGCCGTTCACATTCTTTCCCCAACAATTATTTTCTCCTGGCGTAAATGTCTTGCGGGCTAATAGTTACAGTTGTCCTCCTCAAAAGAGGCGGGATCCCCGACAGATCTCGAACTCATAGCCCAGTGGTCGCTCTCCGCGGTCAACCCAAAGGTTAGTGTTGGGCGGCTGAAGAGGATCACGGAGGATATGCGCCAGGCCACTGTGCTCGCTTCTACCCGGGATAGTCTCCTGAATAATGGCAAGAGGAAAGGGCAAGAGAGGCATGAGGGAAATGAGGGAAATGTTCCTTGCCCAGTTATTTTTGAACAACGATTGGGTGATTGGGCGCAGCGGATCCAATCCTTAATTACCGAACGACACAAGCTTTTTATTGGTATGGACAACGATGATAGACAAAAGATATCAGAAAGCATGAAAGAATCAAGAGATCATGTGCGATAGCAAATGACTTTGACAAGACAAGACATGGTCGTAGAACGGTGAGAGAAATGCGATGAGTCACTGATAACTTAACGAACAAATAGAAGAACAGGCCGCCTTATATCCTTAGCAACAGAGAACCTTCTTCCCCGCCAGACTTCCTGCGGGTGCCGAATCGCTCTCCCACTTCCCATCCTGAGGTGGTCCTGCCACCCCGCTTTGCCGGGACACTTCCGAAGTAGAAGCCCCATGGCCGAGGGTAGAGTTATGCCACCTGCCCCAGGTCTAGTACATCGCCGAGGGTGAGGTAGACTTTTCGCTATCAACAGTGTTTGCGTTTCATTATAGCTAGATCGATGTTTGATATTGTCGCATCAGGTACGCAGGGTGGGGTGTTAGACGGTGAGAAGCTAATAGTGGTGGAGCACTGTCGAAGCAACCGTCTGTTTAAGGGCCCGTTTACCTATAGACGGCCGTCTAGCAACCAGAGGCAGTGCCGACGGTCGGAGGGGGTCAGTTATGTAAACGGGCTTTCAGTTATATACTAGATAGTATATTAGCTGGGTGTGCGAAAATTCTGTTTTCTTTACCTACATTCAACTGTCTGTCTCTTTCTAAAAATTAAATTTGTAACCGTGGTTGTACTAGACGGTGGCGTCTCCAGCGTTATCTGGCAAGCAGCGCGAAAGTGTTTGACAAATTTCCCACGGTCCTAGATTCTTGTAGCTAGATGGTCAAAAAGTTCCGTTGCCTACTCTAGCTAAACGCTATCTACTCTGGCGCACACTCCCCCACTGTCAAGCCCCGCTTAACGGTGGGCTTCGTTTTAGGCTTTTAGACGGACGTCTATAGGTAAACGGGCCCTAAGGTTGCGTTTCCCCTGCATGAATGGAAAATATGTAAGTGGTGAGCAGCCTAAGATGGTTAATCTCCAACAGTTACTGGGGTTTAACCTACACCAGGTGGAAGTGGAAGTGAGACACCAGGTATAAGCGTGGCAGGGTAACCCAATTGTAACAATAAAAAAAAGTAAACAATACATACTATCCGAGTGAGCCGGAAGACCGACTATTTATGCTGCGAAACAACAACACGTATCCGGAGTGGAAAAGAAATCTGAGGTAACAATACGGTACCGACATGGAAGTCAAGAGAAATCGGATGTGCACAGAGTTACATATACGATTGACCGAGCTATGAGGTGGGTGATTTTACAAACGAGATAAGAGGAACTCGAACTGTGACAGCATTGAGGCGGAACTACTCGAGTAAGACATGCTGAGAAGTGTTCTGGTATTCGAAAGTGTATATGCGAAAGTATAATTTTAACATGCCTAAATAGGTACTGTAAAAACTTTTGCGATTCTCCGTCTCGGTTAGAGCGCTGATCTCGGGGTTCGGAGACAAAGTTTCTTGAGAAGGATTAATGCTTTCCTGACACGATAGCCTGAGTGCTTTCGCCCTGTTTGATATCATAAACTTGGCAAACCAAGCCTATTTTGGTTAATGACCCTGTAAGAGAGATATCCGGGCACCAGGGAAAGTCCGCGAACGGCCGGGTTTATTCTCATCATGAACCCAAATGGGAAATTTCCAATAGAAACCCGTATGTGAATAGTTCAACCAATAGTAAAGCAGAAAGCGTTCGAAGAATTCTTCTGGTTTTCTGATAGGAACAAATCAGGAAGGTCGGATCTGAAGGATGATAGTAATTGGTTGAGTTCCTTTCCTCTCCATGTTTCCTTCTAATAAGCTATCGGCTCATAGTGCTCACAAGGCATTAACACCGACCCTAGACCCTATCGTCTACCGAACCCTAAGTTCCAGCTAGTTACATAGAATATCACTACATTTTCAACACACACCCCTTAGTGCGTGCGCTATTCCCAATATCCTCCTTGTCAGCCCTGTGTTCGCGGACTACTCGTAATGTCCTGACGTTTGTGAACACAACTGCTATTGCATACCGCCAAAATTCAGCTTTTTTGCGCTGATCTTGGCATCATGCAATAGCAGTTGTGTTCACAAA
>Ga0307509_10010523_pt1 | contig 11318 bp, 13 predicted proteins | sample 10_EM_MG_FD_202245 | JGI IMG/M metagenome (GOLD analysis project Ga0307509, IMG submission 202245) | Populus trichocarpa ectomycorrhiza microbial communities from riparian zone in the Pacific Northwest, United States - 10_EM | ecosystem: Host-associated > Plants > Roots > Unclassified | place... | reverse complement strand
GCCTCTTCCCGCAACAACCCTGACCCTGGTGACTCATACCTATGAGTCACACGATCATGACTCATAATGAGTCATACCCGAAATCCATCAGATGACTCCTATGAGTCACTGCGCAACATGCCATAATCCAATCATAAAACATAAAACATGTCAGGTGTGCAAAGCGCGCCACCTGCGTGAAACTCGTGACTCATAATGTGAGTCACGCGCGAAAGTTATTACATCATTATGACTCACAATCGTGAGTCATAGAAACATCAACCAATCATAACATAACGATGACACGCAAGTGCGAGTCATGTGAGAACTATGAGTCAACTGGCTGCATAGCGTGAAACATGATTATGACTCACAATCGTGAGTCATAGAAACATACCTTATGACTAATAACTATTAGTCATGTGAAATCTGCCTTGCTTAGTCACGATTTGTGACATTACCACTTAGGTTTTTTTTTTCATTTGTTGCTAACTATGGATTAGGGTAAATCAATCAGCTATAGATATTTGAATGCGATGGATATAATACTATGACCAGCCCAATCACCAGATTTAAATCTTATTGAAGCCTTATGGATGGATATAGAGATTGAGTTAGGAGAAACATGGGGAAGAATCAGCAATATTCCTGTATTACAAGAGACTTTAGCTAGACTTTGGGAGGCTATTCCGGCAGAAAGGCTTGATAGTTTAATTAGAACTATGCTGGAAAGACTCCAAGCAGTGATTAATGCTGAAGGAGGAGCAATGCGTTATTAATCAATAAAGAATTTCTATAGCACTACGAGGTATCGTGAATGGTGAAGAGAATCCAAAAGTGCACCTGACCTTTTTCCTCCAGCGACCGGGGTCACAGAATCTCACTTATCCTTCCTTATTTGTTTTAGCTTCCATACTAATCTAACCACCCGTTTAGGAATTGCGCCCAACTTTTGGCATCCCCCGAGTACACGTACATACTAGTACAGCCCCATCCGGAAAGTCTTCGTACCTGTGCATCACAACCGTACAACACCCCCCAACCACAACAACCACCTCGACCATTACCTTCCCCAATGCCAGAAGTGCAAGAGAAGACCTGAATAAGGAAATTTATGCCCTGTATAAGCATACAGATATGGGGTATAAAAACTTTCTCAGTGCTGAGGCGTCTTCAAGTCTACTGTTCACTATGTGGTGAAAAGAGCTGAAGTTAGGGGTGGAAACACCCATGATGCAAAAAGAGCTGGAAGAACAAGCAAGATTACAGATGCAAAAAGAAAGATAGTGAAGTCTATTATCGATGCAGAGCCTCTTTTAGCATTACGCAACATTACCAAAAAAGCGAATATTGGTTTGGGAAAGACCACTATAGACAAGATCATATCAGAAGCTGGTTTTAGGCTTCGGATACGGAGAAAAAAGCCTTTTTAGAGGAAGAGACAAAAGGAGAAGAGAAAGGAGTTTGCTAGGAGAAGGAGGAACTGGAGGGGTTGATGGAATTGGGTGGTTTTTGTGGATGAAGCCACAATTATCTATGATCCAAATCCTACAGACAGGAAGGTTAGAGTTAGACCTGGGGAAAGGCTGGAAGAAAAAGACTTGAAGCCTAGCTTTAAGTCTGGGAGGACTAGCATTGGGGTATATGCTGCAATCATGAAGAGGGAAGGACTGAGTTAATTCTTGTAAGGAAGAGGAGGGAGAAGAAAAGGACCAGCAAAAAAGACAGACATGCAACTGAGATCCACCAGCCTTACCTTATTCCTTTTATAGAAGGTCTAGATAGACCATCTGACATCATCTACCTAGCTGCAGACAATGCCTCCTGGTATGGTGGTGAGGAAAATCGAAAATTGGAAGGAGACTGTGGTTACAAAAAGCTCTCCTGGCCATCCAACTCACCAGATCTCATTCAAATTGTGAATGCCTGGGCTTTACTTAAAAAAGCCCTCACCAAGCGATTCTCCAGGCTTGAAAGAAGGCCCCACAGTGCTGTTGAGCTGTTTGAGGCAGCAAAGGAGGAGTGGGAATTAAATCCCCAAGAGATATTGGATCCTTGGATAGAGAGGATGCCTGAGAGAATTCAGGCTGTTTTGAATGCAGATGGAGGTCACATAAAATGGTAACAATGTTTTCCTATTATGTACTAGCTATATTATTACTATTTCTTTAATTGAGTTCTGTACTATTTTTTTGAATTTTCTATAAAGTTGTGTTGTGGTTGAGCTGCTGCTGGCCGGGGGGGTGCGAAGACTTTCCGGATGGGGCTGTACACTCGTGGTAAGAAAACAACTGGACAAGTGCGGAATAACTTTTGACAACAGGTTTATATTGTCCCCAGTAATCCAAGTGCATGCTCATTCCCACCCATATCCTAATACCTTGTTCTTGCACTCTCTTTCTCAATCAAAGTCGTAATCCTACACAGCATGCCATCTATCATTCTATCCCTTAGTCCGTCAGGTGGTGCACCCAAGAGATCTCGTTCAGAAAATGACAGGATCTGGAAATTACACCTCCTTAATCGAAAATGGCTTAATGGCATTTGGAGGGGAGCTTTCCTTCACGGGGAATAAACCTCTTGGCATTTACAACTGAGACATATGCCACTGATTTCTTGGAAGCAGAGACAGTTTAAAGGATAGATTTTATCACAGTTCAACCTACAGGTGCTAAGGTTGCAGTGTGTGGCTGCAACCTGGGATGTTCACAGGCTCACAACCTGGGCACTCTGACAGAGTATGGTTTAAGCCCTTGAAAATCTGTACTACATTTTCAAATCCTTAAGGCTTTTTCATGATAGGGGTAAATTTGAAAGAAAAAAATAATTCTGAAAAAGGATTATTATTATTATAGATAATTAAGCTTATGGAGCCGAAGGCTATAAAGCAGTAACTACCATACATCTGGGACACCTATGTGTCCAGTCCATGATCTGCCTCCTACTACATAATAGTGTCCACTTTCCGTTGGCCCTCCGGCATAAGCACTAACAACCCTTTTAATCTAGGGAATTCTCCAATCCACCAAATGCCTAACCACTAAAAGGAAATACATGTATAAACCTAGTCAGAAGTTTTTCTCCTCTCAGTTGCTTCATGGTGTGCACTTATGTAGGTGGGGTATTCTTTGAAGTCTACCTGGTGTAAATCTCTGTAGTTGCTGCATTTGATGGTGGTGAGGCACTGCTTGCCCTTGGTAGGGCAGTCAGAAATACCACAGGAATATAGGTAGGCTGAATGTTCTGCAGCACAGAGGTTGCGGTAGGTGTCCTTTGTGCACTTGGAGGTGTGATGTCGAAAGGCCAAACAGTTGTTGCATTGAGGGTCCGGTCCAAATGAGAGACATTTCTGAACTTTGAACTTTCTGCCGAATTGGGATAGGCCAGAGGTGAGGGCCTTGGTTGCTGCATCTTTGCCCACAATTGTAAGAATCATGGTAGATGCTGATTTCTTAGAGGACTGAGCTTCTGTGGTGAGCCATCTGGGAGGGCGGGGGAGGTGTATGCCAGGGTTGAAGTCTTGGACTTCAGATTGGACTGTGTTGGGGGAACTTAGGGTAGGGAGGCCCTGGATGATAAGTTTGGGCCAGATTTCATCCTTCCTAGGACCGGTTGCCGCAGGTACAGCAGCAAAAGAAATTGCTTGCGTTCTAAGAATCCCCTTCATCTGATGCACCTGACGCACAAAATATTAATTGCGAATCAGGATGCAACATCGGATCGACATGAGTTCTGATTCTGCGTTTTTTAACGCCCTGCCTCAGGAGGCTGCCAAGACACAGACCCCTATGTCCTGTGCATCCTGGCAGTGTCTGGTGCCCTGCTCCTGCATGCTGTCAGCCTCTGGTGCTCTGTGCCTTTGTCCTGATCTTCTTAAGTCCTTCATGGTTCCGCCCTGACTGCTTCTAATCACCCCTACAGTATTCTCTTGTCTTCTGATTCTGACCTCCTCCTTCCTGACTCCGGATCCTTCTCCCCCATAGTCAGGGCTTCTTTTATCTTGCCATTTCGGATTTGGGCAATCTCTTCTCTTTAGTCTTGTGTTAGGATCTCACGATCTAGACCTGTCAACTTCAGATTAGTGATTACTTCTTCTAACTGTCTCCAGATTTTAACATGACATGTTCCGAAGCTGCGCTGCGATATCCTGATTCTGTTAGGATGTCTTTCGACACTGGATGTGCAGCCTCTGACACGGTTGTGGTGTTTCACAGCTTGTATTTTCTTTCTTTCCACACACTGTGGCGATGAGTTTTACTATTTCGTCATTTCGTTCTATGTCTTTATAGGAATATGAATGAATTATTAATATTATTACTATATCAGACTCTACAACCGCATCTTTCCTTACTTGCTTTCTTATACAGGCGCCCAATTTCCCTCCTCCTCCGCTCCCGGGTCACTATCAACTGTCTCCTGGAGTTCTGGTTCCAAGATCTCTAGACTCAGACATAGCTGATGCGATGGGGTTGGGCTCACCCTGCTGTCTGAAGTTAGTCCCACTGTCTCCGGTGAATTGTCAGGACTCAGAAGATCCGAATCACGGTATCTGAAAGGCCCTGTGGCTGATGTGGCGCCTAAATCAACGGACATATCAGTTGTCTGGAAATGGTTTTTGCTTATTGACGAGAGCCCCAAGACGCAGGTTTATGGAAGTTGGACTCTGTGGTGGTGTCCATGGCGGAACGTTGGTCGAACTCTGACTTTCTAATTCGGTAGCTACAGTAACCCAGTCATCCGTGAAACCTTCATGGCCATCTTGGCGGATGCCATGCTCTCTCTCTATCTTTGCTCGGATTGTCAATCGAATTTTGTCAAGTTTCATGGTTTGAACAATGTCTGGGCACGAAGCCCACATTTGCTTCTGGCATGCAAAAAGATCTTCAATGGCTGCCGTTAGGTTAGGGTTCTTGGGCAGGAGATTGGATAGGGTTCTGACTCACGGCCATCCGCTTCAGGTCTGAAGTCGACTGGTGCCATATATACTCCAGTCTGCCATGCTCGCAGTGTATGGCAGATTATAGCACATGTTAAGCAAATCATGGTGCTGTTGATGTGCTCAAGTAATGCTGGATTGAGAATCCCATGCATTTTCTTGCCCTCAAAGTACTTTCCCCATATGGCCTTGGAGATCTGGGGTGCCAGGAATCAATTTGTGATTTTCTGCATTGAGTTTACTCAGATTAGTTGTGACAGGACGGGTCGCCTCGTTAATCAGCTCAAAGGCACCTCCTATCCTCTCGCTCAGCACATGAATCTCACCTTTCCCAGCAGAGAGTCCATATGGCCTGCAATTGCCGTTGGGTCTTCCAGGAGATTGTACAATTTTACAATGCTTTATGTAGTAAACAAACTGGGATCTTACACCAGAGTGTTTTTGGCATATCTGAAAAGGTTAGTACTCCCCACCCCAAGCCTTCTTGTCATTATAATTAAGTCTACTTGCCAATTTTACGCTTTCCTCAGATGCTTCTATATTCCCTGTATCAGATATGTGATTGAGCGCCTAAAGTGAAATTCGGTGCACCTCTGTCCTTAATGCTACCAGCCCAGGGAGAGGTTCATCAAAAAGGGTGTACAAGAGAATAAGTCCCGTGGCCCTCGCTATAACAGCTGCCTCTGCTCCCCTAGCTGTATTGAATCGTGAATTAGTATCGGGCCATATGTGCTCATGTCGAGGTGTGCATTGGTCGCCCAGAGGACTTCAGCATTGGACTACCAATGTTGGGGCTCTTGTGTAGTCAATGGTGATGAATAGTGTGATACCCCGGATGACAAGATTGTCGGTGCAGTGTAAGCACTACTTCGTATTATACGTGCTTGTGTGCCAGGGGTACCTCTGACGAGTATTACTTCCTGCGATTCGGAGGTGCTTGAAATTTGGACAGTTGATACCCTGTTGTTGATTGGTTTCACCCTGGTTCATGATTGATGAAGTGTTACTGATGTAGCGCCATGGGGAATATCATTCTCATTTGTGTCTGGCTCCGTGTTCAATCTGGTATCATTAGATATGTGGGAGTTTTGGTAGTCATCGTAGTTATCATCGCTCAGAGGATCTGTTTCTGTTCTTTGTTGTCTATCCTCATCCTGATCTGCCTCGTGTTCGTTATACGCTACGGTATGTAAAGTGCCCCAGAGGGGCCCTTTCCTGGTTGTGCAAGAAGAGGCCTTCCGTTCAGCGGTGGGGAACAATTCTGAGACGTCGACTGTGCCCTGTGAGAGCTGCCTGATTTGATCAGCTGCATTCCTGATCTAGATGCATTATCATCCTATACGATGTCACGCCTGGCTCCGTTCTGATTGCCTACCTGTGGAGTGGGTTGGCTGCGTGAGTTGGCTTGTGGTTGTCTCAGGTTTGAATGCTGGATGGTTGATCAGGGTAAAGTAACATAGTATGGGATAGGAATCAGGATGTAGAAAGATACGATATATTGGATGGCGAAGGAGATGAGTATGCTGCTTTGTATAGGATGCATCAGGTCTTACACACTAGGACTTGGAAATGAGTGGGGGGAGGGGGCGGTGCGAATCACATACTGTAACTGGGTATTGAAAAAACTATTGGTTTGCAAAAAGGGGTTTTGCTCCTTGTTCATTTGCAAGTTCGTACTGTTAACGAGCTCAAGGTATGATGTTTGTCTAGACTCTGGTATGAAAAGGTTTGACCTGATACGGGCATCGCTAATGTAAGGGGCTTCATTCATGTCTGAGGACAGGCAAAAACTAGCCAAAACGAGTATTGGTTAGAAACACTAATTCTAGCAAGACACTCGCCACGCCGAATGCACGTTACATTTATCGAACCTCCTCTCCTGTTGTGAAATCAATAAAACTGAAAGTCAGGATATCAGTTTTTACGTCCGGCATCCTCGGTAATCACCCAGTTCTAATAAGAGGAAGTAAGGACAAGAGAAGCTGAAGCAAGGGCGTGCAATGGTATGCTTAGTGTGTCTTGTCCGGTACTAGGTACAAATCTCAAGTAGAAAATCATTGACTCTAAAAGAAGAAAGAAACTAGTATACATTAAGGTGGTTGCGGTAAAAATGAAAAAAGCAGTTACACCAGACACGAGTGAATCTGGTGTTAGTTTCTGCCCACTTCACGATATCTCAAGGAAAGCCACACTTCAGATGCATTTTGGGTGTTATTTAGGGTAATTGCAGAACTATAGATTGAGCTCCTGGGTCTGGGGGTGTTACAGTAGCTGGTGGCCATGTCGGGGACATATTGGTGGTATGTGACGGGGATTCTGGGGGTAGAGAGGGAAGTTCCATCTGTCTCTCAGGATTTGAGAGATCAAGCCCACCAACTGAAGCGGCGGGAGGTGAGACCAGGTGTTCATTGCAAAAACATAGAGAGACTGGCAGGCGGTGTGTCCTCGGCGCCATTGTGCCCTTGAGCCCTGATATTTACGAGCCCGGAGTTTACAAGCAAATTGCGCATCCACCGGTGCTGCTTGCTAATTTCGTGGAGTACTTGAAGTTCTCCCACTCGAAAGGCCCACATAGGCCCATGGAGGACTCCTCCGACACCAGCGCAATTCGATTAGAGCTCACCAGTACTTCAATTTACGATGGAATATTCTGCCAGGGTGTCGAGGGACCTGGATCTCCCTGTGCTTGATCCGACATCTGCGATTAGCTTTTCGGTTTTGATGAGAAATATCGCTGACAGACTTATTGGTTTAGACACCTACATCCCCGTCGTCCAGATAGAACATGCTGGCGCCAGCAGGGGCCCGAGTTACCCTGGCAGGCTCGGCCTCTAGCCATTCCTCGTCGTCAACAGACTCTTCCTCCACTCTTGCCTCCACAGAGTCTTCTCCTCCAGCTGAGTCATCCCAGATATGGTGGTCAGAACAGGAGTACCTCCAATTGGGAGGCTCCGGGGCTTCGTCCAGGTACTCTCCATCTTCATGACGGGACTCCAATATCATTAGGTCTACTGGATCGTGGCCATTGTTAACGAGGAACCACCCAGGAATGTCATCATTTCTATTGAGAAATATCAACACGCGGAGGGGGAGTGGATCTTCTGGGTTCTGATCTAGTCTGGCGGATACTTTTCCTGTCGCACTGATTAGATTGCAGCGGCATTGAATTTCCTCCTCCATGTCTTGCCCTCTTACCATGTGGAGCAAATCTTTGATGCTCGGGGTAGTCAGGACTCCCCAGGTGATTCCACGATTGGAGTCTCTTACAAACCACTTGTGGCTGAGGAATGAATGCCGGGCAGCCAATGCACCTGTAGGACAAATAATATGTATTCTCAAAGCATGCAGGGAAAATGGCAAGTGCCAATCGGAATGAGGCACTAGGAACAGTTGTCAGTAAGGCGCTAATGGAACAATGAGGGATAAGTCATACCCCCAGATTCCGCTACCTCTCCACAAATATCACGCTGAGCCTTTTGGCACTCATTCAATATCTGGAGTTTCTTGGCTGAATCTTTGAACCTGAATCTTTAGATGAGGGATCAGCTCCCCAACGTTTTCCGCATAGTGCTGGCTTTTGATAAGTTCAATATGCTGCTTGACTCGTGAAAGGCTGCGAGCGAAAGATATAATTGAGTTGACTTGCGATTCAGTGAGGTGACCGGGGTCCAGGAGGTGAGCTATGATCTTGGCCTTTATTTGCTTGTATCATGAAGCATAGATACCAGATGTGCCACCCTGATGCTTGACTTCACACCACGATTTTGCATTTCCAATGTCACCATATACAGTCCTTGTTTGAGTTAGATTTTCAGTATAACTATTTCACATTACTCGATGGTTTGGCTATACATAGCTTGAATTCCCGATGGTTGGTTGGAAATGTGTGCCCTCAACTGGCTCCGGATCTCTGTTCATTATTTACATCGCCATGTCAGTTCTCTATCATATGATTATACATCTGGGCACAGGGGGGGGCTGGTTTAATCATTGCTTATGATCTCTCTTCTGCCTAGTGACGGGTCCCAAACATGTGAGAGTTCCTCTTCGTATTTGCCTCTGAACTTCAGATATGCGAGGCTGCTGCGCGGGACATCTAAGATCAAGAGAGTTATTAATGTTATCCTCAAATGATAGGAGTGGTAGTTTGCTTACTTTCCCTTGTGTAATGGAGGTCTTGCTATGCTCAGGGGGGCCATTTGTGCGTGAATGAATGAATTGATTGAAAATGCAAGGGCAAACAAAATGGTTGGCCGCCTCAGGCTGTTGACACAAAGTCACGTAAGGCATGGAGAATATGGATTGTGCTTGATGTAGAGAGCTCTCCTGATGCAGGACATTCAGGGCGCATTCCGAGAGCAACGAGAATATGAGAGGGCGCATCCCCAGGGGAGGCACATTCTGCTCAGCACTTCCTGACAGAGCAGGATTTCCAGAGGCTGGTAAAGGAAGTTGGATTGACCCTTGGAGATTCCACTGGGGAGGAGGGTTTTGATATGAACCTGCAGCCGGGGCAGGAGGTTGGATGTGAGCTGGCCCAGGTGCATTGGCTGGTGGAGCATTTGGGGGCCCAACGCCTGCATTATGCATAGCTGTTGCAGACCCCACTAGCTCCCTGGGGGGGCATTTGCAGGGAGTAACATGCCTGGGAATCTGACCTGCACTGAAGGGACCCTGGGCACTTGTGGAAACAGTTTATTTGGCCTCTTGATTGTGTTAGTAAACTTCTTACCACCGTCATTAACCAGTTGAAGGACAGCCTTGTCAACCTCCTGCATTCTCGGAATGTCATTCGCTACCGACTCAGTACCTCGGTCATCGCAGGCAGGTCTCAATTGCCTGATGCTGGTGACAATTTACTGGAATTCTACATCTGGGAAGTGGTGAAGATGTGTAGGATAACCCCTGGCTAACATTTGATTCTTCACAGCCTCTCACCATGTACCGTATATGGTGTCACCTATGTCACCCACTGAGATACCCATTGACAACTGATGTTTACTGATTTTTCCCCTATCCGTGCATCGATGAGAGATTTCTCCGATGAGAGAATTAGCCGGAAGTTGATATCTCTCACCAGCTGGTGCCTGCTGTGGCCCGCCGGCTGGCATCAGAGCCAATTGTATGCTATTCATATTCTGCGCCATATCAATTGACGTTCAGTGTATATAGATTTGCCAAATTTCAGAGACTAGTGATGTGCCTCTTGTGGATATAGTGGAAGTTCTGAATGGCAGATGATTCTCAGTATGAAGTCCCCCTGTGTGGATCTGTTCACATTATATATAAAACTCTGTGATCCTATAGGGCGGTGGAGAGATTCAAGTATTTTTACCAATTGATTAGAAAACCTCAATCTGACGCTCTATGACAGGACCCTTATTATCAGATTCACCTTGAATATATGAAACTGAATAAAGACACAGGTGTTTGAACATCAAATTCTTGGACCACGTTCAAGATCCCGAAACAACCAAAGCCAGCGCCATTTGATGTTCACGCTAACCACATCTCAAGACTCAATCTAGCTTTGATTGTCCAGGCTGCTTGACCCTACGTGCAATCCACAGACAATGTTGACATCACCCCTGATTGACTTATCCTGGAAAATACACAAAGCGGATGAGACAATCTGAGAAAAACCCCCCCATGGCTGACAAATGTCCATTCTGCCGACGGAAATACAGCCGGTCCGGTGCATATGAGAGGGACATGCGAAATGAGCACACCAATCTGGATATCATCCTAGCATCGACAATACATTATTGTTCAACTGCGATTAATAATGACAACAGAAGTGACATAAAGCGCCTCGATAAGCATCAAGGCCCTGATTCAGAATACTAATCTGATTCCGAACCCACCAGACATTAGTACGACGCATTCAATCATAGTTCTCACATGACTCACAGTTGCGCGTTATGGTTATGTTATGATTGGCTAATGTTTTTATGACTCACAATTATGAGTCATAATGATGTAATGACCTTCGCGTATGACTCATTTTATGAGTCATGTGTTTCATGCAGGTGACGCGCTTTGGGCACCTGACATGTTTTATGTTTTCTGACTGGTTTACGGTATGTTGTGCAGTGACTCATAGGAGTCATCTGATGGATTTCAGGTATGACTCGTTATGAGTCATAGGACTGTGTGACTCGAGTTATGAGTCATAGGACTGTGTGACTCGAGTTATGAGTCACCAGGGTTAGGGTTGTTGGCATGAAGAGTCTATATAAGGAAGAGACTCAGTCACAGTAGTTAGCATCCTCCGTGTCCGCTACACCTCCGGCGATTGAAATCTCAACACCACGAGAAATCATCGTCACATCCATCCACCCCCCTCTCCTCAGACACGCCACATTGCCTCTGTCTGGGTGAAGCCATCTCCCTTCCCTCTTCC
>Ga0307509_10010522_pt1 | contig 11318 bp, 10 predicted proteins | sample 10_EM_MG_FD_202245 | JGI IMG/M metagenome (GOLD analysis project Ga0307509, IMG submission 202245) | Populus trichocarpa ectomycorrhiza microbial communities from riparian zone in the Pacific Northwest, United States - 10_EM | ecosystem: Host-associated > Plants > Roots > Unclassified | place... | reverse complement strand
GCACAAAGGTCGGAAGTAGTGGTAAATGTCAAAGGCTTAAATCTGATATCTACTTAAGTTTAAGCGTTTGGCATTCTACTTCAACAACCAACTTTTCCTCGAGAGAACTAAATTGAGTGAAGCTTCGTGCTTAACTATATTAAGTTTTACCCTTGATTCTTCTGAATTATTTTACCTCATCTTTATCTTCTACTTTGAGTGTTTGGTGCGGTCGTAACCTTAGAGTTCACCTCTCTACAGGGTGCCCCCGTTACATGTAGTTACAGGCTAATAATTCAGAGAGGATAACCTTGAGGGCTCCTTCCTCACCTGCTTACCTGGGATGGAGATGTGCTTCTCACATATTCTAAACTGCATGTGCAGCGTGGCACTTCCATTATCAAATCATTGTCGAATGCAAAACCATAATTTCAAGCCTACTATTAGCCTCCATCTCTATTCTCATGGCTACAAGGTAGCCAAACTTGCTAATTCCCGCATCAACTGTGATAACTATCCTACCAGTCACAGAAAATACCCTCACCCCTTCAGCCTCGCTTGCTTCAAAAGGCAATGCTCCAGGACTCTCAGGTCTCTGCACTCCAACTACCATTGAGTTCCGTCCTGCGTTATCATATCATATTTCAGGTTAAATGGCTCCTAATTAGAACTTGTACTCTGCATCAGTGTAAAGGCTGACTCAGGTACATGCGAAATACAAAGGCAAGAGAGTAGCTAATAAAAGCGCTTAGCCACGGAATCGAACATTACAATTTTCTAAGTGGCGCCTCTTATCAGTGTGTATCACTTGCGAATGACTTTAACTTCTGTGTCTTTGATCTAGTCACCTACCGCGATATACTTGTCATGATTGAATATTGTTCAGCTAGACAGGTTAGAAGATTTTCTGGTGAACTATTAAAATTTGCAAACACAAACCCTATCTATAGAAGATACCTCCTCACAGAATGGATAGGCAGTAGGCAGTATACCGACATGTTATATACTGCACTTCGCTTGAATCTGGATATTAATACGGACAGCTGCAGCAGCTACTCGGTCAGGTAGTACAGGGTGGTCAATGGGGTTACCCGGTGCAGCCGCTGGGCTGGGCTTCTGCTCTTCAGCTAGTTTGTGAGAGGGCCTCTGTCAGAGGACTCTTGCTTCTCCAGCGATCGTCTCGACTGGAGAATTGGTGATGAGGATTGGGAGTGAGTGTGTGACGGTCATCACAGTTGAAACGCTGCGCCTCATAACTGGTTTCCCTCTCTTGGACTCCCGATCTCTGTAGTCCCTGACACCATCTCGGCCGTGAGAGTGCTTCTTTGAGGTTTATCCCACTTGCTTCGCATCCTACAGTCCAAGATGTTGTCAGTCATTGCAAATGTTGTTTGTTCTTAGAAGTGGTAGAGGAAGGAATATTTCGTTGAATGCAGATATGTGTAGTGGTATGAGTTGGAAGTGAAAGATGGTCAAGGTTGGTGAGAGAAGGAATGTTGATGGAAAGAGCATGGAAGGACCACGGTAGTGGTAGAATATTGCTCTTTTCTGTTCTTTTTCGTTCGCTTCCTTTGTGATTGACATCCACACAGCTTTCACTTGATACCTTGTTTTTGCCAAACAGGAGGCGATGATAGCTAGTCGTATCTATGTAGGCCAAGCATCCGGATTCTCCAAACTCTCCCCGTGAATTCTATTCATACAAGCCTCCTGCATACCATCCACCGAGTTCCAGCTCCCACCTTCAATGTCCACGAACCCCCTCTTCCCAATTACTCCCGGCATTAACGCCTCGAGCGTTACCCCTCGCCCTAATCAGAATCTTTTCTTTGGTTTTGATAGAGAAGATATCATCTGGGTAAGCCGTGGTTGCTTTATTAGACTCGATGAATAGCCCCACAATTCCTGACTAATATTGGCGGCTTTTTGATCTTCGAAAGAGCATTTTGTACGTGCTCTTCTGATCCCCACAGTAAAGGTATTTTCGATCTTGCGTTAAAAGGATCTCCCAAAGTTTGTATAGCACTATATCAACCGCAGGTTATCTGAACAGTATTCCATTTTCGAGTCCCACGAGATGTCGGTGGCAGTGGAGAGAGCTCCCAAATGCAGGCCGCCCGCGACCGGGAAACTCGCAGGGTGCTACACTATTAGTATCTCTATCAAAATCAAATAAAGAAATGGAGAAAACATACTTACCTTGTGGAAGAAGGCGCAGCGTTCCATATATGTGCCATGTTGGAGTACCCGTATGCTTTTCAGAATCTCTCAAACATGGGCAAAATCAGACTTTGGTAAGGAGCAGTATATATCTCTTGCACTCAGAATCCCTAAAGCAAACATCTGTCAAATCAGACAAAGGAATGGTTGGCGACAAAAGATTCAGGATTGTCCACTACTAAAGGGTGGAATGGAAAAATGGAAAAAGTTAATAACAATGTGGTTCGGAATCTAGAACCCACCGGATCTGCGCGAGGCCTCCGTTTCTCATTTACCGGCACAGCACAACCCAAACAGCACCCATCTCATCCCAACTCAATTTAACCTCCAGATCCTAAAGGCAATCCTTGCGCGATAAAACTTGCGCCTAAGCTAGAAAGGTATTTATCAGGCCGACTCCTGCTCTTCTAGCGATCAAGTAAACACAAGGAGAAGTGGTAGTTAGAGAGAGCCAAGGTTGGTACACGGGGAGGCACAGCGACCACTGACGGGCTTCCCTCACCCAGAACCTCAATCTCTGTAGTCCCTAACATGATCTCAGCCCATGAAGTGATTCTTCGAGCTTCATCCCACTGGCTTGTCTTCCTGCAGTCCGCGGAGTCGTCTGTTATTTCAAATCTCATTTCATATGAGCGATGGTAGAGGAGGGAATATAAGATGTGTTCCTGCTAAGTGCTGTAGTATGCGTTGTGAGCGAAAGGTTGTAAAGGGTGAGCAAGGAAAGAATGATGATCGAAAGAGAAGATGTCTCTGAGGTGGGGTGAGCTGGGAACGTTAGTTTCGAGGGAAGGAAGGAAGTGGTAACCAAAGGAGAATTATTTGGTGGGGCATCTCTGACTTGTGGGTTGCATTGTGGGTTGCCCCCCTAGATGTGACCACATATACTATGGGCGGCACACACCAGCACTAACAAGGCAAAATTACGACAGATCTGAGTGAGATCCTGTGGCCCTTTTTTTGGATCAGATTAGATGTGTCCATTTTGAACTAACTGCTCAGTACATATAAGACTAGGTCCCCCGTGCCTACGGCTCGTCCTATTCCTTATATTGAGGAGAAGAATAATATAACATATTGGTCCAGGTATGGGGGTAAAGGAGAGAGGGAGGTGGTTGTGGATGGCAGAAATAGTTGAGGAAGGCTGGTAATAGGCAATGTTCAGGGAGAGCCCGGATGATGGCGAATGGCATATCAGGTAATGGTAACAGAAGCCCGCTGTAGAAAGAAGCCGCAGTCTAACGCCTCCACCAGGTTCTGAATGGTAGGAACACTGCAGCAGTCTTCAACACCCCAGCCATGGCCACTGGTGATGGCACTGGTGGAAACTGCGAGCTTGTAGAAAATAGCCCAGGGGGAAAATGGACAAGTGGGGTTAGCAGCCTGATTGGACAGCAGAAACAGGGTCTATGAGGCCTAATGGAGGAAAGATGAATCTGTTCGATAATTTGATCCTTGCTGGGACCTAGAGATCCACTTTTCACACATCCGGCATGAGGCTTTCTGGTCTCAGCCTGGATGTTAGGTGTTCTGGCAATGAATCTCCTCATACTCGATAACACTTTCAAGATTTGGCCCTCTTTCGAGAGTGATATCGCTAGTAAATAACAAGGAGTTTCTCTACAGCCAGGACCTTCCAGTTCACAGCCCGGCCATAGATCTATTTCTAGAGCTGGACACTCCAGGTATGCCTCTTGCTGATTACTATACGGCCCTTGTAGATCCCTAGGTATTGCGTACTACTACGCCCTTTTCTGGTTTTGCCTTCTTGCACGGTGCTCTAGCTGACTTGGCTCTTCTGATCTCACCAAGGTGCTCCCGGAAACGCCCGGATGGCAGGCTACAGGATACCAAACGAACTGCATGGCAATTTGTTTGTTGCTTTCTTTGCCTTCCAGATCAGAGGCCAGTCTTCATCTCAAGAGTGTTTTGATTATCGTAACACTGACTTTATGGTAAGTGATAGTAAAATGTCTGTTCCACTGCTCCACCGGGGTAGCCTGCCGGTACTTTTGTTCATCGTCAGAGGCTAACAATTCCGAGAAGATAACCTTAAGGGCTCCTTTCTCGCATTCTTACCAGGGATGGAGGTCGGCTTCTCACTTATTGCAAACTTCATGAGCAGTATGGCACTTCTACTATCAATTCATCGTCAAAACCAAAAGACCTAATTTCAAGTGTACTATTAGCCTCTGTCTCAATCCTTATGGCTACAAGGAAGCCAAAGTTGCTAATTCCTGCATCAACTTTGATAACCATTCTAACAGTAAAAGAAAATACCCTCACCCCTTCTGCCTCGCTTGCTTCAAATAGCAATCCTCGCGGACTCATACCTCCCTTGACTCTAACTTCTATCAAGTTCCGTCATACGTGATGATATCATATTTCAGCGCAAATAGCTCCTGCTTAGAACTTTTGCTCTGCATCAGTGTAAAAGCTCACTCAAGGCATGTGCGAAATACAAAGGAAAGAGAGTAGTTAATCAAACCTCATAGTAACAGAATGGATCAAACACTACCATTTGCTAAGTGCCACCTTTTGTCAGTGTGTATCGATCGGGAAGGGCTTCAGCTTATGTGTCTTTAATGTACTCACCCTCTCCGATATACTTGTCACTATTGAATGTAGTCGTGCTAGACAGGTTAGAAGATTTTCCAGCGCACTATTTAAATTGGCAAACACAAACCCTATCTGTGGAAGAAGTGTTCTCACAGAACGGATATGCAGTAGGCAGTCACCTACATCTTGTATACCGCCCTTCGCTTGAATCTGGACATTTATACGGATAGCTGCAGCAGCTACTTGATTTCAGTTAGAAAAATAAGAGAATGGTCAGGTGGCACAGCGTGGACAATAGGTTTACCTGCTGCAGCGGCAGGGTTGGAGTTCAGCTCTTTAGCTGATTTGACAGGGGGGCTCTGTCATGGGACTCGGGCTTCTCCAGCGATCGTCTCAATAGGAGAATTGGTGATGAGAATAGAGAGAGCAAGAGCGACGGCCATCCGAGTGGGGCTGTCATGCCTGCTCACTGTTTTCCCTCTCTTGGACTCCCGATCTCTCTCTTGTCACAACACCATCTCAACCATGGGAACTGCTTCTTTGAGGTTCATACCACCTGTTTCACTTCCTACTGTCCCAGCAGTCATTATTGATTCCAAATCGGTTTGCTATGGGAACTGGTGGAGGAAGGAATATGATGCAGGATCTAGACACGTGCTGGTATGTGTTGGGAAAGAAAGGTGGTCAACGTTCAGCAATGTTGATCGAAAGAGTAGGAGAGGACTATTGACTAAGCTCAGTTTGTAGACTCTAGCATTCGGGTCCACGGTGAGTAAATAGATGATAAGGTGTGGTAGTGTAGATGCGCTACCAATATTTGTGAATGCGGTCTTATGAGAAGACTGATGCCCCAATCCAGAGAGCTTCAACCTCCGACACGGAAGGTGCACGCTTTGTGTCTTTTCGGCGATTTGAGTGAACAAGTGTATTGATTGTTGAGTAACTTTGCGCGGTGGATTTAGTTAAATTAATTTTGGCAGGCTGAGAAAGGGTGAATGGTGGTAGAGTTGAAAGCAAGGAACAGTTGAAGGGGAGATGCAGTGACTACTAACTGGTTTTCCTCTGTGATGGAATCTCGATCTGTGTAGTTCCCAATACGACTTTGGTAAGGGAAGCTTCTTTGAGGTCAATTCGAGTTGTTCCACTTCCTCCCGTCTGAGGAGTCGTCATTGATTGAAAATCCTGTTTGCTATGAGCAGTGGTAGAGGATGGAAAATGACACAGGATCTGGATAGGTACTGTGATATCAGTTCGGAGTGAAAGAGTGTTGAGGTTAAGGAAGGAAGGAATGTTGATAGAAAGAGAAGGTGTTTCTGAGGTGAGCAGGAAAGGTGAGTATTGAGTGAAGGAAGGAAGTGGTAAGCAAAGGAGAATTATTTGATGGGGCATCACTGATTTGTGGGTTGCATTGTGGGTTGCCTCCTATATGTGTGACAATAAATACTGTGTCTTGTACATACCGGAACACTTATGTCAATATTGTGATCATGTGACAACAATATTTTGATCATGTGACCGCAATATTTTGAAGTCTATTTTGTTGCGGGCATTTTGATAACAAATCTGCGCACATTTTGAACTAACTGCTCAGTACATATAAGACTAGGTCCCCCGTGCCTACGGCTCGTCCTATTCCTTATATTGGAGAGTCGAATGATATGAAATATCTTGTTTTAGTGTAGGTAGTCGATGGCTGACCATTGCGGATGGGCGGTGATGGTTGAGCAAGGGTGGTGATTGGGATGGTTGTTGAAAAGCTGAGATAGTGCGGGACACCATATAGGGTAGGGGCGGCGGAGGACTGCTAGCGAAACTGGGTGCTGGGACAAGTAATACTTCACAAAGTGCAAATTCTCTCTTTCTTCTATTAGCCCTGGAGTGGTCCTCAACCCTTCTGAATTCACCTTGAATGAACAGGACTAACTGCTATACCACTTGTTTATCGACTCCCTTTCCTTTGAGATCTAAGGCTCCTGTTAGCCTCCATACTTTTGGGATCTCGTGATACTTATCTTGTTGTTAACACTGCTTGCTGGTACAATGTCTGTCACACTGGTCCACGGAGATATCAAGCTATCAATCATATTTATTCTTCTATTCAAATGAATACCTTCCTTGTCAGGCTTCAGAAGCCCCCCTGCCTTTATCAATGCCCTCCGGATAATATTATTTCCCTAAGCCCTTATTTTGTTAAAGGACTCTTACTTCTTTTTTATACTCTTTGCGCGTATTCTTGTCTGTAACGGGGATGCGTTTCTCCCATAGGCCACACGGCACCAGTGACATCATACTTCTATTATCAATTCATTGTTCAGAGGAAAAAAATATGCTAATTCCCTGTATTCTGTTAGTCTCTATCTCAATTGTGGCAACAGGATAGCCAACCTATTAATTCTCGCATCTGCTTGCAGAACCATCAGAGATATTAACAAAAATTCCCTTACCCCACCCACCGCTGTAACAACTTACCCCTTGCCGGTGTATGGTTATGCTAGACCAGATACATTTTCGGGCACTCCATGAAAATTAGCAAACTTCAATTTCAGGTAAGGAAGGAATTTCCTTACTGAACGGAAAGAATTTGCTCCCTGAACGGAGAGACGGTATATTGAGGTTTGTATACTGTGATTGAGTTCTATACGGACCACTCCTCTTGGCTGACAGTTTCTTCCAGGCTGCAAAGGCAAAGTACAAGCACGTAACGGCCGTGTTCTATCTCCTAGCTTGATCGCACAATATGTTCACAACCAGCGAGCTGACATCGCAGCTTCTTTACATTAATTCTCTTTCTTCCCTCTGCCAAGAATCAGCCTTCCTACCTGATGAAGGTCTTGCCGACCTCAGAAGCTCCATAACAACACAAGACTTCCTTACCACCTTTACCTCTATTACCCCAGTGATGCCAACTTCTGAATTCTTCAGTTTGCATAAGCCATCTCCCCACATTGCCGATGCGGTGCTCTCAGATATCCTGATGCCATAGTCTGAGCTCTAGGAGTGATAGCTAGGTGAGGAGTAGGGATCGATCATCGGCAACTGTACAGTTCTTCCGCACATTGTTAAAAGAGTTGTTAGTATTGAAGCAGTTTCTCTTACCGTAGGCGGCAGGTTGAGACGTATTCCTCCCTTTGCTGCTTACATCATTCAAGGGTATGTATTGTGTAGATCAGTTGGTGACATACTTGGGATCTGAGGAAATGAGGGGTCCAGCAGCTCCTTGATATTAGTTAGCAAATTAGAGGAGGATTGGGTGTCACAGGGTGGACAATGGGCTTAACCTATCTGTTACGATGAAAGGGTCGGGCTCCAGTGATGATACCGGTCATTTTTCATACCGGTTGTCCAAGCTCTTGAGGAGCCTCTGGAACCAGCTGTTCTCCACAAGCTACCTCTTCATCTTTATAGTGTGGACTTCACTGAACCTTTCAAAGTAGACCTCCATTCGCACCATGGTTGGCTTCCTAGTGGGTCTCATTTGGTATTCTCCCTCCCTCCACCATCTTGTAGGCCCTCTCCAGCAGGACTATTCCCTTCTAGGGTTTTATCAGCCTGCTGTTTTACGCTAGGTAGAGCTCATTTTTCAGTTTGTATTGATTGCGAAGCTCGTTAACTTCTATGTCTTTGAGGTAGTTACTATCTGCGATAAAAATGTTACTGTGAAACTTTGTGTACAGGGCGGGCGTGCTAGAAGATTTTCCGGGGCTCTATTAAAATTAGCATGTTTAAGCCTTGGCTATGGAAGCAATTTCATGACTGACAGGATAGGTAGTATATCTACATCTCCTATACAGCCCTTCACGTCGATCAGGGTGTTGAAATGGACAGCAGTCGTTGCTACTTGATGTCAGTAAGCAAAATCGGAGAAGATTGAGGTGGACAGACTGGATATTCAATTTATTTGGTGCTAGGAGGATTGGAAGATGTTGCGGCGCTCTATTCAAATTAACAAAACCAAGCATTGGCTATGAGAGGAATTTCCTCACAGAAGGGAGCGACAGTACATCTAGCTTTGTAGGGCGCGGTTTGCTCCCTGACAGGTAGGTTCTCTATTGATCAGCTTATTGAGGTGGGATTCTTGCTTCAGCGATCATCGTGACGGAAGGGGAATTGATGCTATAGCGACAGTATCCCAGCAGTGGGATCGGTGTATAGGCAGCACTGTGTCTTCGTAGAGAGTAGACGGGGGTGTGTCGGAGGTGTACCGGGCGCGGTAAGGAAAGCTGTGGAGGGAGGGTTCGTGTTGAGTGAAGGTTCCTTTGAAGTGGAGTGAACTGTGCAGTAAACAATAAAGGAAGTTTTCAAATTACTTAGCTCTCGGATTTGTGTGTTGCATCGTGGGTTGCCACCTAAGGGTGTGACCAGAAATACTGCGAGTGTAGATGCCAGCACTAACGGCTTATCAGATCGCCCTTTGAGATCGAACTTTGAGATAAACTGCGTAGTACATATAAGACTAGCGTCCCCCGTGCCTAAGGCTCGTCCTTTTCCGTCTAGAAGGATTTGTTGGCTGCAAAGTGGACAGTAGGCATTGTAGTGGATGGGCGTGGATGGTTGAGATGGTTGTGGTTGAGTCAGGATGATTGTGGTAGTATGGTTGAGTCGAGATGGTTGCTTGGTTGTTTCTTTTTCTTTTTCTTTTCTTTCTTTCTTGCTTGCGTTCCGCCCGGCTTTCCAGGGATGCCTGCCTCTGCCAGGCGGGGGGGTTCAGGCAGCAAGCAAGTAAGGTGATGTTTCTGTGTTGCATGGTGGGTTGCCATGCATGCCTGTACTCACAGATACTCAGGGTGGTATATATCAGCACCAAGAGCTTATCAGATTGCCCTTTGACATCGAACTTTGAGATAAACTGCGTAGTACATATAAGACTAGCTCCCTCGTGCCTACGGCTCGTCCGTATCTCTGTAGTTAGAAGAATTATAATATATTGAGTGAAAGAGTACCAGATTGTGGTGGATGGTGGTGGACAGCCTGGAATGTTGACCAGGAAGAAGGGTGGTTGAGTAAGGATAGATATTAATTGTAATTAGGCTCAGGGTATGGGCTGCCTACGTAGTAGTATTGATGGTAGGAGGGTAAGAGTAATATCTTATGAAGTTAAGATAATAATTTGACTTGTTAATAAGGTCAAGTCACAGGGCCGACCGCTTATCAGGCCTAGGATAGTCTCAAAATCATATTATAAGTAATAGATGGCAAGTGTATATCACTGTGAATGAAGAGTTTTAAAGCCTAAAGAGATAAAATATATTTTTTATTTATCTACCAGTTATAATACAGAAAAAGAGAGGAGATGTAGAAGCAGAAAAAACAATAAGAGAAGAGAGGCTTGGTTTGATGAAAAGAAGAGCAAGTCAGTTAATGAAGTACAAAAAGCCAGGAAGAAAGGGAAGATCAAGAAGACTTGCAAGGAGAGAGGAGAAGGGATGTGATTGATGAGACTGTGAAGAGAGGAGAAGTCCAGGGGACCGAGATCTCTGTGAAGAAGACTATTTACCATAGCAGATTAGTTTAGATTCAATATATATAGAAAGAGTAGAACCGAGTACACATACCAGAGGGAGATTAAAGAAGAACTTCAGGATATACTACGTTATCCGTCTGGGTAGGGGATTGCTCTGAGGGTAGGAGAGTTAGTCCGTCTAACGATGTGACTCTTGAGAGAGCCACATACAGTTGCCCATGAGTAAAGGCAGGGGTGCGTAGATCTACACCAACCTGCTCCAGGGACTGGCCCTGGGATTTATTCACAGTCATGGCAAAGCATAGACAGACTGGGAACTGAGTGCGTTCCAGGATGAAGGGTAGATCCTCATCTGTGGTGGTAAGCTTGATTCGCGGTAGAAGGCGGATCATGCCATCAAACTTTCCACCAAGAATGGCAACCTGCAAGCAGGTACGCCGGATTCCAAGTACCCTCATCCTGGTACCATTGCACAAGCCCTCCCTGGGACTCAGATTTCTGATCAGGATTAGTGGTGCTCCAATCTTCAATCTGAGGCAGGAAGGTGGAATAGATGCTAGACTGATGCTTTGCAAATACTCCACTGCAAAGGGCTCAGCAGCGGCCGCATCCTCAGCTATATTGACATGGTTGATAGCTTCAAACTTGTGATCCTCGCCAGGCATCCTATCCAACAGTACACTATTGAAATCGTTCACAGTCTCGTTGCGAAAGGCCAGAATTGCTCTGCCTGCAAGAGCACTGTGGATTGTGACGGCCTCATTCAATAATGACTGTGGATACAGATGATCACAAAGCTGATCAACTGTGGATACCCTGCGAATATAAGGAGGAAGTTGAAGCCTACCATACAGGTTTGAATTGGTAACCATATCACGAAGAAAGGTGAGATATAACCGGTTGGCCTCACTGGCAATCATTCTCATACTTGTTTTGAGTGTCAATTGAGTCAAACGATGCCAGAATGAGCTATTTTGAATAGAGGCCAACACGGTTGATTCTCTGGTACCACGGCGGATGACTGGCAAGATCTGTGCAAAGTCACCACCGAGTACCGTAGGAATCCCACCAAACAACTGCTGGTTACCACTGCTGCAGACAT
>Ga0307509_10010520_pt1 | contig 11321 bp, 11 predicted proteins | sample 10_EM_MG_FD_202245 | JGI IMG/M metagenome (GOLD analysis project Ga0307509, IMG submission 202245) | Populus trichocarpa ectomycorrhiza microbial communities from riparian zone in the Pacific Northwest, United States - 10_EM | ecosystem: Host-associated > Plants > Roots > Unclassified | place... | reverse complement strand
TACCGTAGGGATATTTTATTCACCCAGCCTCTGATATGAAAATGAGGCATACACTTATTTTGTCAATGCACCACGTATATCCAATTACCATGCAACTTAGGGGGTGACTATCTATTATAGGCTAGTGGGCAAAATACCTATAGGGCCCTATGGGTAATTGGCCGGGCCCTGCAGGTGACGGCAGGTACCTGCGGGTGACGCCCGTCCTTACTCAGGACGGCGGGTATTTACAAATGACGCCCGTCCTTACTTAGGACGGCCGGCCCTGCAGGTGACGCCCGTCAACCTACAGGACGGCGTTCATTAGACCAGACGGACGCCGTCCCCGCCGTCCTTACCCACACCGCCCGGGACGGACGGGACTATTGGACGGACGGGACGGTTGGGAACACTGCATGTGAAGGAGAAATAGTAAAGACTTTGCGCGACTGGAACTCGCTGTATCATTCTTACTTTTTAACCAAACGAAAGGGCCGAATGGCCAAACATATATAGAGATCATAAGTGACCTCATCCTCTATGATAAGGAGCCGGTTTCCCGTCTTCAGCCCCAGAACGCATCATGGGTTTCAACTGAGTGTACGCCTCCAAACCTGAAGAGCGCAATGAAGCCTAGCCGATACGAAATAACCCCCGAATATTCAAGACTTAACCAATGATGTCTCACCACCACAAGAGATACAACCTAATAGGACGAAGTGATATAGGAAAGAACTGCCTAGACAAAGCCGTTGTTTGAGGACAATGGAAGACTGTGACAAAAAATTCAACAAAAAATGTTGAAACGACTGATGGTTGGTTGAGAGAGGGGTGGGGGTGAACCCCTGCTATTTACACAACAAAGACGCAGTCACGATTTGTCTGGTTCACGCGGCCTCACTGGCCGCATCACCGCCCTGCGGTCAACCATACCAGATATGGAAGGACGCTCCAACAGAAAACTTTTGATAAAGTGGCGTCGGAAGAACAGCAGAAAGATATATGTGTAGATCGGCACCTGCACCCCAATTTTTATTTGTCTATCTACTCTTGCTGCTAGGTAGCAGACCTCCTCGCCCTGGCCTTAAACATTATGATACATCGTCTATAGCTCCAACCTTCATGGTCAAGAATGGGTATAGAAAATTCGGGTTGGCTCGGGTTACAAAAAACAATGGGGGAGACAGGGAGAAACAGGGAGAACAAAAGCTAAAAGGTAGAAAAAAATCCAGAGGAAAAGATCAAGCGGGGCGAGTAAAAAGAAAAAACCGAAGCGCTCTAGCGGAGGGGGGGGACGGTAGAGGATAGTGTCCCAAAATCCATCGATCCTGCTGTTGGATTCGAATTCAACATTACATTGGCTGCCCATCTTGAAGCGAAATATCTAGAGTATATATCTAGTAGCTAGGAAGGAAGGGCGTGAATGGGAAAAGCGAAAGGAGGAATAGGGGAGGAGATAGCAAAACACGGGCCGACTTTGAATAAGAGGATTGGTTGAGAGTTCCGGGGATGGGTCTTAGTAGAAGAGCTTCAGGGGCAAGACGGAAAGAGATTGGGACCATCTGTGTGGTAATATTGAGTATTGAGCGGCTGCTATCTGCGGACTTGGGGACAGGATCGCCATTGCCCAATAACCTCAGCGGCCAGTGGTGGGATGCCGACAGGACCGTAGGTTAGCCGTTAGAACCTATTATGTCGGTATTAGGATTATGAGATCTGAATTGCATCTCCACGACAGACTCGTTCTGATGCACAGCGGAGGGAGGGGGGGAGGTCGGGGCGGGATGATCTTCAATGGCATAATTGCCGTTGCCCCGCCCCGCTCTAGTGGGACAGCCACAGCTCCATAATGCCCGCCGGAGAGAGCCAGGGATAGTGGGGCTTGGTTCTTGTTGTCTGACGTGGTGGGGTCGGCATCTCACTGTTCCGAAAGCGTCTTCACTATCTCCGAATGCCCGTTCTCAGCCCTCCAAGCGAGTGGCGTTCGGCCATATTTGGTGTCTGCTTGGTTGAGATTGAAGTCCTTTCGCTTAAAAAGCATCTTAACTACCTCCTCCTGCCCTCTTCCCGCTGCCCATGTGAGAGCCGTACTCCCCGCGTAACTGGCTGCATTAACGTCCCATTCCCTCATATCTAATACCGCCTCAGCTATCTACACGATCCCTAGGAATGCTGTCCCGTGGTAGTATGGCTCCTCGAATATCTTATCATAACAATAGTGCAATAACAGTAATTGGGTAGATATATGTTGATCAAATCTTTCCAGGAGCCTTAGCGCAAGTGTTTTTGTATTTCCCATCATCTCCCTTTCCGTGTGCCTCCCCCAATAAATCGAAGTATATTCTAGAAAGGGCATTGTTAAGGGGGCCGAGTGAAGAGTTAGCGAAAGGCCCCGGACAGGTTCGGAATTGAGATGTGTCAAGCAAACATCCGCAATTCCTAAGTGAGGGTTATGGAATAGGGTTGGATCACTTGACAAATGCTCCTTCAGAGTAAAGTGTACCAGTCGGATGGTGGACGAAGCTGCCTCAAGCGTGACAGGGCCAAGACGAGATGCTACAAGTGTCCTTAACGCAGGAACGTTTTCCGGATCCAGGTCTGCGGACCCTATCTCCACTCCTAAGGCATGACAAAGCTCCTCATCTCGCAAAGGTCTTTTTTCCGAATACAACGCGCACATCAGGACCTTCAGTCCGGTAATAGATTTATACCCCTTCTGTGCCTTAAGTCGTGATATGGTTGCATATATAAGCCTCGCTTAGCCCATTGCTTTGCGTCATCTCCTCCAGTTCCTCCCTCCCCGGCGAATTGTGACCTCTCCTAGAAGAGGGTCGATGTTTAGCGAGACTAGGAGGAATCTAGACAGAATCGTTGGCAAACATACATCAATGATGGGGTGGGGGAGGTGTCGAATGCTCCTACTCACATATCGGATATCTTCTCCAAATGACCCTCACAATATCTGCCGGTAAGTCGTTGTTCATCGCCTCTGGTTCGCCGCCCCTGTTTAACCTCATCTCCACATAATTCCGGATATCTTCCGGATTCGGGCTTATAGATATTACCACGGAGAAATATCTTCGAACATTTCCCTCGACGTGGGGTCTCCAAGTGAGGAATATTCTCGACCTAGGGCACTCCCGAACAATATTTCCCTATGATTCGAGAAGCTGAGGCAGGTACTTCGGTAAACATTCGCCCAAGGTGTTGAGACAGATGAAAACTCGGGGTAGGGAAGCAATAGCGATTTTCAACATCCCCATCAGCTGTACAAGTCGAGGCCGAATTCCTTTTGCGTTTTTGGATACGCCTCCCGTAGATAATCCGCGATTCCACCTCGGCATACTAGCCGCTTTAAAATCGCTCCCATTATGCTGGTGACTGTCTGTTCTGGCTGGGAGAGGAAATCACAGCACAGGCCTACAACGGCGAGATCGACTTCCCCCGTCTCATCGCACAAGTTGCCAATCACTAGGGAGCTAGCACATCAAGCTATCAGCGGTATTCGCTTCTTCCAAATAATCCTGCAACTTGCCTCAGGTATATCTTGCCCACTCCCGGACTCCCGGAGCAAAACAAGACAGCCTTCTCGGCTGCGTCGGCGCTACCCCTCCACTCCCTCGTTTCAAAAATCCATTCCCCGACACCGCCAAACCGGTCGGTACGCACGCCCTGGTGTCTTTTACTTGGCTCTGATGGCGAGAGCCAACGTAAAATCCGTGTATCCTCGTCGGACATTTAGAATGTGTTGTTGAAACTGCCGCTAAGTTGCCGCCGTTGACGTTGCTGTCGCGGAAGCGGACCGAGTGCATACGTGAAGCTTGGGCCATGATATCCTATCTTAGGTGTCGGTCGAACGTAGAAATGGTGAAGCGGTTCGTAGAGGTGTCAGGGAGTTTATAAATATTGGGCGGACAGAGCTGAAGAAAGCGGGGTGATGAGGCTTGTTGTGGCGCAATCACTATCCAATCATTTCCCTTCAGCCAAGTTGTATGACTAATATGACAGGAAATACTTCACATAAACTTATCACTTTACCGGTCTCCTAGATAGCCCCGACGAGAAATCTGTCTGCTTTTCTCTGTACTCACAATGTCCAGGCGTTTTTTTAAAAAAATACTGCTATTTCATACCGCCCAAATCCGAGCAAAAAAGCCAAATTTTAGAGGTATACAATAGCAGTCTTTTTTAAAAAAAAGTTTCGACATTGCGAGTCGGCGCAAGCAACGGGTAGGAGGCAGGCGATCTGAGGGTACGGTGGGGATATTGCTCAAAATAAGTTGCATATTAAACTTTTACTAGTAATACTACGGTATGCTTCTCTGGGCACTTCCCCCAAATATCCTCTGACCATGCCACTTTCCACTCAGATTTTGGCTCAGCCAGCGCCACAGGATGGCGTATCCGGGATTGGGGTCCCGCTGTGAACAGTTGACAAGCACACCCCACCAAAAGGTACTATCCCTCCCTCTGCTGAAACGGTGGAAAATTTTATGCTACCCCTGCCAGCGTCCAAGGCAGAGATTATTAAGGTCTCTACCAGTATTCTTCGATGGTGATGCGGTTAAGTACAATCATATTGCCAGCATTAGCAATGGTCCGGGGTTTGCTCACCTGCGTATTTGCGGTAATTAACAAAAGCTGTTTATTAACCGGTGTCTCTGACGCGCATAAAACCTTCCACCGTTTCAGTAGTCATAATTTCCTGACGTTTGTAAAAACGACTGCTATTCCATTTGGCGGAAGCGGAGGATAATATTGTTAAGGTACATAGAGGAAGATGGGGGAGAGGGAGTTTCCCTGGTAACAACAAGGCCGGGCTGGGAGGCCGCGACGGTAGGCCCACAAGGTCGGAGAGGTGGAATTTTCTTTAAGGGGGCCCAAGGGCTTGGGGGGGAGGTATCCCATGTCATGCCTCGCTAACTTTAATTATTTAGTTGAATAGCCAGAAGAATGAAAATTAGGTTCCTTGCACATGGGTAAAATCTTGAGCCTCCGGGTAGATTTTCGCCCATATGTAATAGTAGTCGTTTCTGTAAACTTTAGGAAATTACCAGTAGTGCAATAACACAGATGAACAGCAAAGACTTTTGTGATTCGCTATCTAATTCCTTGCAGAGCGGGGCATCAGCCCACCACAGGTTCGGTCCTGCAAGGAAGCAAAGTTTCCAAAATGAGATCATCCACGGCCGTAGGACCTGTGATATACCATGGCTGGATGATGCGAGCTTCCCAACAACCTTTTCTCCGAATCCCGAGACTAGCGAGCGAACAGAGGTAGCGAATCGGAGAGGCCCCGCCACTACAATGGCATTCGAGGAAGCCATGCAGCCACTGTTACACTGCTGCCAGGAGCAAAAAAGAAACTTGTCGCACCTGAGAGGAAAAAGTGTACGAGTACTCGAGTACCGGTATTGGGAACGTGTTCGGGGACCCTGCCATATACCGGGATTGCGTCTTTAGAAACACCTACGGAGGAGGGGAAGATTAGACTTTGTTTTTCGTTCGCTGTCTTAGGCCAGGACATCCATGCATGGGGGAGGTGAAAATAAAAAGCAAAAATTCCACCCCACCATGCAAAGTGGTACTCGTAATTCTCTGACGTTTGTGAACACGACTGCTATTGCATACACCAAAATGTTGAGGCTCCGGCGTACTTTTTGCATCTATGCAATAGCAGTTGTGTTCACAAACGTCAGAGAATTACGAGTACTGTGGAATGAGGCTCTTGCCTTAAACCCGAGAGCCCGCCCAGAAAACCAATCCTATTATCACGATCATTACTGGGTTCAGACAGGATGCCACTGCAGTGAGATGTGATAGGTCAAGCTTGCCATGATGAAGGATTTTGCCACCCTTTTCCCGAGCCGCAAAAGGTTTCAAAGCAAAAACGTTATGGGTCGCAGGGAAACACTGGGTGTATCACTGTTCATGTCCCCACGACGATATCTGGCTAACACTACTTGTAACTTATGAAATAGGATATCAAAAAGGCATAAGCTAGATGACGAGGGAAACTTCAACATTTTAAAAGAAGAGTGGTGCCTGAGCTTTAACTAAGTGTTAGTGCAAATTAAGCGAGGGCAGAGACAATCTTAACAGTCGAAGGTCCGACATAACTAAATTTGCTTGCAGAAGCAATCCCTAGCCAAAAACCCAAAGCCCTTGGCAATGACTAACCGCTATACGGGTAAAATGGGCACACCGCATGGTATGACTGCTGGTGAAGTGCTCCGCAGGGCAGAAGGAAAAAACGAGAAAGGGAGAGAGAAAATTAGTGCATAAGATTGATCGTAGGGAACCTGGCAACGGTTGAATTCGCATTTTATAAGGCATTTCTTTGTTCCGTGACCGGTGCTAGTCAACCGGGGCAAATCATTCAGATGTGGAAGCTAAGCGCCAAGAATTTGTATGGGCGCCCATAGAAAAAGATACATGACATTGCTTTCAAAATCCCCAATTTCGCATCATCGTAGAAAACTCAATATTAACTATTTCGCTCCACTATTGAAAATATTCACTTAGAATAGACAGGCTGACTATTTCACCAAGAATTGATCTGTCCGCACGGCAGGTGGTGAAGTTCTGGCCTCGGCAAAATTATCGTTTTTGGTGTAAAAAGAGCCGCCAACAATGACATTTGCCATGGTGCTGGTAACGTGAATGGTTTACGGATTTGCGCCGGTGGCAGCATCTAGGAGGACCCCAGCATAGTACTACAGCCAACCCCTCCTCGGTTAGCATGAATCCTACTAAATTATAACCTCCAACAGGAATAGAATAAGGACACTAACTCCTATATCGTCGCAGTTCTGTTGTGCAGCCCACATCCCTTCCCAGATGGCCACTTTCTGAGCAACAAGTTTCTTCTCTGTTATTCCCATGTCCTTGGCACGCAGATTGAATTCGATAGTCCTCGACCTCCTCTCTTCTTCCGCCTCGCTACCCTCTGCTAATTTGGTTATATCAATATGGTTAGCCTGACTCACTTCCAGTGTCCTTCGGGTTGGAGTTATGGGGTTGCGGGTTGACCCAAGCCCTTTTCTCCTCCCCCTTGCGCCCGTGATGCCTGCGGTACTGTACTTAAAGTCTCTTATGAGGTACGGGTTTCCCCATGACAACCAACAGGCAGCTACGGGTGGGATAGGCGAGCGAAGACGGACTGGTCTGGGCAAGGGGGGAGGCGGTTGGGATTATGAGATTATTCTGTTACCGTCGGATGAGGAGTAAATGTCAGTGGGGATTGAACACTCGGACATGCCGTCATGTGGATGGTTAGACATGATTAGCGAACTGGAGTCTTGGCGCTTTTGATCAAACGTGCTCGTTTTGGCTGTTGGGCAGCGGAATGGAAGGTAGACAAGTAGATGGACCTTGAGGAAGAAAAGAGACCCGGAAGAGAAATTCGCCAAGTTCAAGGGGTACGCCGTCCGCTGGTCTATGTGGTGGAAAGGGAGCACGCAAGAAGGGTAGTGCTCAGTTATATAGAGTATGACTATGGGGGCTCGGAAGCTGTGGGGATTTGGATATGTGCATGCTGGGTGCTCAATATTGGGGAAGGGCCGCTGGGGGGGGGGCTGATCTCCATGGTGGGGGGTGTATATTGAATTTCCCCCCAAGGGAAATGATGGAATCACACACAATCACTCTTGTCAATGATGATAACTGGCGGAATGCACGTCGTACGTAGGATGTGTTATGTTGTTAATAACCGATTGGAAGAAAATCCAATACACCTGCCATTTGTCCGCGTGTCGCTGATTCCAAGTTGTAGAAAATGTATGACTACCACCACCTCGCCCCACAATATAACCAATCCCCGCAGGGCCAGCCCCATCGAGCCAATCGCCTCCCGGCAACGCTTGCCACGAAAACCTCGTGCATAGTATAATATGCGCTCTAGAGGCCGGATTGAAATCAAAAGGGCCTATCGTGCATGTTGAGTGAAAACTAGCCAGAGACAGCACAAACTCGCTAATCTCACTAGAAATTCTAACCCTACTCGTAAAGCTGCATGCCTGGCACCTTGGCTGTATAGCGATTGTAGAAAGTTTCTGCCGAATGTAGTTAGTTCTCACTCGACATGCACTAGTCCAAAATAAGACCTTCTGATTTCAACCCGGCCTGCGTAGTACTGTCTTGCACTCATAACATGCGCCGCGCGTGATGCGAGATGTGGCATTCAATCCTATTAAAAAAGAAATTACCGCCTTATCCTGAAAATAAAACTTTCACAAGATCTTGTGTTCAATTCGCAGGAATATTAGGTTCCAAACACTTCGCAGCGATGCTCAAACAGAGGGAATACAGAGATCAAACTTAAAATTGAGACGTTGACAGGGAAGAAATTCAGAAATATTGGCGTAATACTTCGTGAGTGCGAAAATTAATTTTTAATTAAAATTTAATGATGCGAAGTTACTGGTAATTCAACACAAGATCTTGAGAATATTTTGTTCCCTGGATATAACCCTCGTTCCTTTGAGGGTTGAGCGTTTCATGTTGTATGGAGCACTGTATGCTTGAAGTGCAAGACAGGGGACAAACTGGAGTATATTTCCGTGGGTAACCCTAGGCCCGGTAGTCTCCGGTTACACGCTATGCAAGGGCAACAAGGTTAGACTGATGGCAAAGTGCGACTTAATGGGGATGGCTTGGCTCCCGGTATGATCCACTCATATTCCTTACTGTGAAAACTTGAATAAACGCATGATGTGCTAGGACGTTGGAATTGCCTCTCCTAGTAAGGTCTGGCTTTTTTTCTTTTTTCTTTGTCTCGAAAGTGGGGGGCTTTTTGGTATGTTTTCCGCCCCTATTCCCGAGGACGAAATTGTGGACGACTTGGCACCCGGTCTGTTTATTCCCGTTTTTATGCTACTCAATAGGGATAGATTAGCTCTGATCGCCTCATTTTACTTACTACGAGGGCTTAGGCGATCCTACCGTAGGGTTCCAGTCGCGTGGGTACGAGTAAGCGTGGGCTCATGCTTGGATCGGCGACTGGCACCCCCTTCTCCCCCCCTCCCAGTTTCACGCCAGTTAGCAAATCGTTCAAGAACTGCTCGGGAACACAGTAACTCTCTCCATCATACAAAAGTGTTTTTCGCTTCTGCCCCCAAGCTTTCGCTGCCAGGACGCCGCCAGAACGTCGCCCTCGAAAGGATTTCAATGGTGCTAATCGTACGGTATCATGATTGCCAAGACAGGGCAGGGCATTCGTGTCCGCTCATACATAAAATACAGGTACTTGAGCTACGGTATTGTAAGTGCATTGCAAACTGGTGGGGCGCAATCGGTAATTAGTCGGGTGATCTGACTGAGCTTGAGAATTTCCCTGGCCGGATCACATTCTAGATAGGTAAACCGCTTGAATATTGTACCGTGACGAAATCAACCAACAGCAAGCAACTAAACTCATAATTCTTGTCTCAGCATCAACAATCAAAGAAAATAAAAATAATAAATCGAGGCCTATCACAACAATAATCGGAACTCGGTAATACAAAGCACGAGAAATCAAGTGACGGTGTATCTGTTTTGTGGTAATGATTTTTTGACAAGGTTTGTTGGGGAGCTATGTTGGAACGATTGAGTTGCCCGGTGGACAGGCCGTTCGGTTAATTTTGCCAACGTATAATACCATGCGCTTAGCAGTAAACCATTCTGATACAAGTACTCTGGTGCAGTACCAATTACCACGAAATCCGCCACTAAAAAAGCGAAACTGTTTGTACAGAATTACTATATCTTTGGCCCATCAACAGGTGGGGTGAGACCAGAATAGAAACAGAAATGAATGCAGTCGATTACAATATTTTTATTTCTATATTTCTTTTTGCCTTCGTATGTATATGTTTTGCCCTTAGAAAGACTTCCTATGCGCTAGTCTTCCTCCCTCATTTATAAGTGGTGGGCTCTGTTTTGGGTGGTTTGTCGCCCAAGGATGCAAAGTGGAATCACTGTGGATGGATTGGTGTCCTTGTTGACCAGGGTTCTATAGCCAAGACAGTGCGATGAGTGGGGTTGATTGCATGTCGGGACAAATCTCTGATAAAAAGGAAATTTCATCTGATGCACTCATTCAAGTGTGGGGGAGCCCCTCATCGCAACAACTTCCACCATTTCCGCCAATCAGTTACCCACTCAATCCGGCACCTTCCACTCCACCCAACCGATTCCCCTTCCCCGACAGGGTCCCCGGCAGTTACGAGAGTAGTCAGACAACGCCGCGGATAGGATAACCAGTGCCGTACCGTATCATACCTCACGCATACGTTTTAAATACCCTTACTCGTACAGTACAGCTTTGAATCAACTTACCGTGACTTTTCTAACTCATGCTGGTTATTGTGCCATGTCATGCTTTCCTTTTTTGTGTCCCACCATATGTCTGATGTGCAGCGGGGGAAACAAGCTTCTCGAATCCAGGGAAAACCGCTCACTAGCTTGGCCTATCGCTCAGCTCGTCTTGGAAAAAATGTGAAAATACTGGTACTAGGAGGGTTCAACTAACTCTACGTTTTTTCTTTGACTGCTCCTGAATTTCTTCGCACAGCTTGAGGGATGAAAAGACAGACAGGGAAAGGTGTGTAAATATTTTGTTATTCTATATTTTCGTAGAAGTTTTGCTTTTACTATGGTATATTTCCAGATCGATTGCGCTCGAAAGGGCTCCCTGCCAAGCGAATGGCGGAACCTTTCGCCTCGAACCTCGTGAAAGTTCCCATGGGTGAATCCTTAGGATGGGTGGGTCTGGAATTGAGCAGGGATGTTGAGTGGCTGACTGGTGTATGACAAACAGAACGCGTGCCAACGAATACCCGAGTATGGGCCCGGTACATGAACTCTAGCTTCCCGAGTTCTTCGAACGTTTGGAGTTTAGACACGGGAGGAGAGCCTAGGCGCTAAGGATTCCTAGAAGACGAGGGTAATATGGGGACAAGTTTTGTGTGGCGAGAACTTTATTCGAGTGGCTTTATCATAGACCTCTATACCCTACCGGTAGTCTATGCTTAGACAGCACAGTGCTCGAGTTCAACATTTCATATAATAGTGCAAGCAGCCTCTGACAGGATCCCAAAAATAAGCAAGACTCGATTTATAACTAGTTGACAACAACAATAAATTTTAAAGAAAGAAGAGAAGATAGATGAAGTTACTCCTAAGGAGAGCTAGTCCTTTCTTTCTTTCTTCTTTTCCAATTAGGTGTTGCAAGTGATAGCGACACTCTGATGGCAGCTCGCTCACAACCCAATGATAACTGGGGTAGCGTAGGTAACGGCGTGAAGCACGGAGAAAAGCACGTAGGTGGTGGTTCCGGTATGTGATGATAACGATGTGGA
>Ga0307509_10010519_pt1 | contig 11321 bp, 9 predicted proteins | sample 10_EM_MG_FD_202245 | JGI IMG/M metagenome (GOLD analysis project Ga0307509, IMG submission 202245) | Populus trichocarpa ectomycorrhiza microbial communities from riparian zone in the Pacific Northwest, United States - 10_EM | ecosystem: Host-associated > Plants > Roots > Unclassified | place... | reverse complement strand
TAACTGAAAGAACATTAGAAGAAAGGCCTAGAGGGGGGGCATTATTTTCCTTCATTGTCTTGCTTAACTGTGTGACAGAAACCGTTCTTCCATTACCTTTTAATCTTGCTTTCTTCTCCTTCTCCTTCGCACGCTGCTTCTCTTGTCGTTCCCTCTCTTTCTCTTTTTCTTTTTCCTCTCGCCTTAACTTTTCTCTTCCACGTTCTTCAATAGCCTGTTCATTCTCTCGGAACAACCCAAGTCTTTGTGTTGCCTTCCTGCTACGAGAATTACTCTCACTAGCCATAACAGCAGCAATGGATCTCCCGGCATCGTCCTCATCTTCCCTAATGGGGCTGCTCTGTATCGGAAAACTGGCCTCTTTATCGACATCACTTCTTGCATCCCATCGTGCTACAGAAGTGCTCAGTCTTTCGTTGAAATCAATAGGACTATCGAGGCCAAGTTGGGCCCCGAGAACAACATCAGAGCCACCCCCACCGTTGGCCTCCGAAAAGGAAGTTCGGGTCGAAGGGGTAGAGGGGCGTTCAGTCGGACTGTCGGCCGGGCTTATGTAAGGTGGAAGGGTTATGTGAGAGCTCTTTTCCTTTTGATGAGAGGAAAATATATAACCGTTTTTATGCGATTCGGCAATTCCAGTATCTGGATGTATGCCTCCGCCGAGCGTAAATTTAGCTTCTAAAGGGAATGATGTAGATTGAGGCCTCCAATAGCGGAATGGAGGACGAGACAAATCGGCTTCGTCATAGGAATTTCCGTAGATTGGTTCCCTGGGGCCAATTCCTGTGCTCTTGGTAAAAAGGGAGGGTGATGATGCAGATGAAGAAAGAGTAGTTGACGGTGAAGAAGAAGTTTGTGAGGCAGAAAGGGTATCGTCAGAATTTGAGGATGTATCAAAATGATTGCTGATTGTTTTATGTTCTTCGCCACTATCAGCAGTAAATGATGAGGAAGTAAGAATTGGAAAACTGTTAGAAGGGACAGGACCTGAAGGGGCCAAAGGAGAGTCCTTTAGAGGTATGGGATCATGGAACGGGACTGGCATGAGGAGTCATTGAAGCCTGCTGGAAGCCAGGTAAACTTTGGGGAAAAGGTGTAGAGAGATGACGTTATGGCGAACCGTGATATAACCGGGGAGAGAAGAGGTGGAGAGGAGACAAGCGAAGGGGGATTTTTGCTCGCGCCCGAAATCGGGGGCAAGATGTTGTTTCTAAGATAGCTCCGGCGTAAGTAGGGGCTCTTTTGGAGAGGAAGGAATGGGGGGGGGGAAGGGCGATCTTGTGATCCCCTTGCTTGTTGAAGGATGTGTAGGAGAATGGCAGCTATGTAATAGAAGAAGAGATGTGTTGGAGACGAACAGCAGTGAGCACCGAGAGTTGAGCCAAGCAAATGGACAAGGCAACGCAGCACAGCGGGCACCGGGCTGAAGAGAGAGATCCAGCCAAGTTCAAGGGCTACGGTAAAGGGTAAAGTCACTGTTACAAAGAGAAAAAAAGTGTAAAAAAAAAGGAGAGAAATCTACTGCAAGCGGAAAAAAGGGCCAGAAGAGAATTAAAGGGAAGTGTACAGTACAAGTACAGTACAGCGCAGGTGCTTACTTGGGTCATGCTTGCAGAGTAGGAAAAAAGGCTCCAGTCCCAAAACAAGGAGAGCCCAAGGCGTTGAACACCACAGTTGCTGCTCCCCTTCACCATTGACCCAAAACGAAGAAAGCTCCACGGGTGCTGCGATACGGCCACTCACTTGTAGGCGTCTCCTCAATACCGACAAACGGCGGAAATTGCATTCACATCCACATTCACACCCACAATAGTGGTAACCCCTCATCACCTCAGGCCTCCGCGGTGTTGTGTCCATACGGGCAGCGTCCCCAGTCTCGGCCCCATACAAAGCTGAGCTATGGAGCAAGTTATTGTCGGCGGACCAGGCTGTCTCTCCCCAACGTGTTTATGCATATTACAGCTCTTTTCCGTCACGAACATATTCCATTGGTCCTCGTCTCCCCGATCGAGGCACAGTGCATGGAGCCGACTCTTGGCCAAGGTAGCCAAGGACCTCCCGGTATGGTAGTTCCTGAGTTCCCCAAAAATCCCAATCGAGTGTTGAGGCCCTGTCTGCTTGAGGGTGTTAATAACATAAATTTGTCCCAGGTAAAACTGACCGGTATCTGGATGGATGGTAGCTATTTGGGTACCATACAACACCGTCATTGTGCGCCTGGTTTATGGGAAGGAGAAGTGTGAAAAATCAAAATGGAAAGGAATGAAAGAGAAAGAAAAAGAAAAAGAAAAATCCGCATACTCGAGTACCGTACGGTACTCGAGTAGTGTTGGAGCCCAAGCCATTGGGTTTTCTCCTCACGGCATTTTGGCCAATCAATCTTGAGTTATGGGCAGCATGACGAGTCGATTGGAGTCTGTCTTCGGTTTCTCTACATGAACGAACAGTACAGACGGATCGATCTCACGATTTTAATGACCGAAATTGTCTTCCCCGTTTATGGTCTAAACATGCAGTTGCTTCAGCCACTGCCGGAGGTGCCTGGAAAAAAAGCTGCGGGATTTATCTTTCTTCCCTCCATGGGCTCCTTCCCGACAGCAAACTTTTTGTCTCACATTATTTTATTCACTTGCGGCGCTACACCGTAGTCTACAAGTGCGATGCCTCTGCAATTCAGTGGTCAAACCCCACCACAAGGATACGCCGAGACTACACAGAATTGTAAGAAAAACAAAATACAGAGAGGCTCGTGTTATGTTGGTGATTTCCCCTCCCTTCAAATCCTCCTGCTTGGGTCATCAGATTGTTTCACCGTCTGCTGACTCCACAAGAAACCGTTGAGCCTCCTGCCGTTAACCCCGCAATTTCAAGTCATCACCTGGCTGAAGTCGAAGCCACAGCTTTCGGGTGCTGTGTGGTCGTGCCATTATCAAACCGCACCGTTTTGGGCAAGCGGAAATATTTTCCTCGTCACTCAGCATACCGGTAGTTCGATGGCCCGCTGTATCCATACTTACTTGAATAGTATCGTGGTACCGGTGTTCAGCTGCTATGGTAGTAACAGTGCTCTGGGATCCGTTGTATCCAGGCATATCGACAATGGCGTTGGCAGCTGGCATCTCTAATCCCCATGTGTCTCCAAGTCATCCAATTTTAGGTGAAATTTAACTTTTAGCCCGCCCCCCCTCTCGCATAATCTCAGAGCCTAACCAGTCGAGTGATCATCACCAAATTGAGAGTGGCCAACTCTAATTATGCGGCTGTCAATAGGACAATGCTTAATGCTATATGCACTATGCTGTCGGCCACTTTCGCCATGGACGAGATCTCATCGGGGACGGACCCCCTTTGGCCAACAACCAGCAACAATTCTTGTTCGATGGCTACAGTAATATCCATCCTGTTGCAGATTATAACATGTGGGTTCTCTCCCCTCGGATTGTGGAGGGGGGGAAAGAACAAAACAGAGAGCGGAAGCCCTCCGGCTATCTCCTAGGCGGGTTCATGGCTGCGGCAGTTGGTTTTTGTTTTGTTATTTAACTGGAGGACGCCGGATAGGTACTATTAAGGTAATTCGAGATTTGAACACCTCCCCCCAACTTCCCATTACACCACCCATTTATGGCAGGCATACCGGTGTTCGAATGATAATCTAGCGGTGACTGAGTTTTGAAGGGATCGATCAGCTCTATTGTGCACGCCGGGCACAGAGGGCGCATACTATACTGCACAGTACCATGCTATACCGCACCAGACAGTACGAGCACCAATGGCCACTTACGGTAAGCACTTGCAAGAACAGATGCTCATTGAATGCATCACCATACTTGGAATTTTTTAATGATGGAGCTAACGCGTACAATTGGAAATCCTATCTCTGATTTCTACAGTATTAGAATGGGTCGCCTCTCTCTTCTTGACTTTTATAGCTCTCGACATAGGTCGAGCCTGCCTCATAATTCTTCCCGGAACCTATCCGCTGGGAACCAAATTTCTACGACATTTCACTCATTGCAAGTCGCTTAGCCAGAGTTCTGAATCCTTGAGCGGGTCCGTATCCTAAATCACATGCGCCAGAGTGAAATTTTGTACCTAATACTGACGTTATCTCTACTCGAGTAGAGGCTCCTTCCTCCACGATACCGGCGGGCCGAATTGCAACGGCGTCGGTATTCGCCTGATAAGGATATCGTACTGGTAGCACGATAAGGGGTGACAACAAACAGGAGGTGTACATCGAACAGCCCTAGCAAAATTTGTTATTTGCCACTAGATTTTTGGCGTATCGTCCACCGTCCCCCTACCGTGCTATATTGCCCAGTGCGATGGCTAGTTATACCTTGTCCGCTTGTAACCGGAACTTCGTGAAACATAAAAACTACTAAAGGACTCCGGGACGGGCTGTTTTCATAATGTTATTATTAACATCTAAGGAATGAACTCTTTCAACAATACAGCTAGGGAGTACAGTCACACACTGCTATCCTGGACCTCGATAATCCGGATATTCGCTATCCCGTATGAATTTCTGTGAGTTCCGAATTTCCTTAAACCATCACCTAACCGATTGTCCCGGACCACCCGCTATACTGGACAGGTTCTTTGGGCTTTAGCCGTCCAGAATGGCGGGGTGCGACTTATTCTCGGGGGTTTACTGAGATGTTTCGGTGTGATGCCCGAACTCTTGTCTTCAATTTGCGGGGATAACCCAATCTTTCGGCAAGACCCCTCTGGCCGAGCAAGGTTAAAATCAGGTCTTTTTATATCCTTGACCATTCATTCGGCTACATCTCCCCTAAGGGATTGAGGAATTGAGCTTGGCTGACTATAGATATGTATTTATACCACCCATAACTCCTAGCCTTTTTTATTGAATAATGCACCTACGAAATAGGACAGGATCGGACGGCGCGGACGCGAATCTTGCGCTATCTGGATGCCGGTTTCTTGAAGGACTCGAATAAATGAAGAGCATCCCTATTCGACATACCAATCTGTGGAGTAAATACTCCCCAGCTTTTACCAGCCACCCCTGGCCAAGCAATGTAATTATTGAGAATGCAGGGTTTGAAGTGGAGAATTACGTGGACTGGCAACCTTCTTCTTCTGCCGTACAAGAACACAGGAATTGGTTTGTCGAAGGCCCTTTGGGATCCCGTGGTGATTCTAAAATTTCAGCCTGTGGTGGTGGTGTTATGTTACATGCGCTTGCAGAATGCACTGCCATACGGTACCGTATCTCAAATCACTGTATAACCAACACAAGGATTTCTTCGGACGTCTTTCGTGGCCACGCCTTCACAGCAGCAGCGCCATTGAGGAGGTCCTGTATCATGTACCGTATTCTATTAAAGGACCGACATGAGATGTGACCCAAAGCTTTCCCCGTAATTAGAACAAGCAAGATTGTTCATTGCAAAAACAAAAAGAATAAATGATATCCATGCATGACCGGGAAAATGGTGTTTCGGACAACGGGATTTCAGAGTTGCCCAAACAAGGAGCAAACGGAGGTCTTGGGGCACCTTTAGTGCATGATACGATATCCAGCAACTAAAGACCAGGGCTGGAGCACGTGGCAACAACGACTGGCTAGAAATAGTGGACAGATTTACTTCGATAATAGCATGTCTGAGATGCACGGGTAGTAATATGGATGATTGAAATCCCTGTTTATTGCCATTGGTGCTCGGCAGCACAGTGAGCCCGGAGCATTGGAAGATAGAAGATAGACACAATTTACCCGCCAGGGAGTGTGTTCAATAGCGCTATTGAGCCTATGTTTTCGGAACTCCTTACAGAATGGCAGAGCTTCGCGCTAACCTATTAGTTGGTGAGGAGTTGAAAGGCTGAACTGGTTATTTCGGGGAAGTAATGTTGGTAATAGTAGCCCTGGAATATCAGCTCTAAATCCAGTTTTTCCGGGCCTCCGGCTTTGGAGAGTGCTCCTCATATATAGTGTCGTTTCATATCCTCTTGTAATATATGATACTTTACAGCAAATCCCCAACAAATCATAGGATCGGGACCAAGATATTAAATCCTAAGCAGACATCGGCCACCGGGACCACACATTCATCCCGCCAACACCAGTGCTATCGAGCTTAAACGCCAGTGGGCGCCCCCAAATGAAACGGGGGAAGCTGAGCAGCAGTTTTGAAATCTTGCCAACAGAGTGCCCACGAAGTACCCATAAAATTCTGCAATACCATTGCTGGAAGTTGCTGTCCAAACCTACATTACCATGGCGACGACTGAGCTAAACTGCCCTAAAGCAACCTAAGAGCGCACACGGAGAGACTAGAAAGAGCTCGCTGCATAACAAGCGTAGAATCTAGTCCGTGCAGTAGTTAAGCTGTAGTTTGTCCATTTTCATTTCCGGAACAAGGACGAGTTCTGTCGTTTTTGGTTTGAGTTGCCCACCCAGAATGAGCATGGGTTATTTATGACCAATGGTGACTCTCCTGTCTGAACACCTACTTAAGAACGCACGCTGGTGCTTAACCCCGATATTATTAACTTAGTCGTGACAAGTCAACCCTCGCGATGAACAAGCAGGAACTCAATTGGCCTAACCTAGGCTGTGACACTACGAAAGGTCTAGTGGCAGGATCCAGCAGATCGAGAGGTCTTTAGGGTTCGTGACGTTCTGGTCTGAACCTATGACGGAATTGAGGTCATGCTTGTTACCTGCACTGTCTTGAACTTTCCTGCGGGAAGACATTCTCCAGTCTCTGAAGCAGCGGTGTTTCCAGCGTTTAATATAAATGCTCATCGAAGATCCCAAAGGGGGCCCGGCAGGGCTCCGGAAGCACAGTAAAGGATCTGGAGCCAGCTCATGCTATCATACTTTTTTAAAACAGAGTAGATATGCTGATGAGCCTTACAGGGAGAATACCGGTAGATCTTCTGGTAACTCACTCCATATTCTCAAACAAGCTATAGCAATTTTATGCAGTTTGATTTTGTGTATAGCTGACATGGCCTTGTTTTACTTGTACCTTCTACGCGTGATATTGTACTTCCCTTTTGCTCTTGGACGATCTGTTTTGCTCATGACATGGTGCTTGTTTGGCTCCAAACGCCCTTCAAGGAGCCCCTACACGTAGTCATTGTGGAATGAACGGCACTAACTCTTAACTTCTCTCTTTCAAAGGATGTTTTATGATTCTGGCGATGGGGTGCGGAGCTCGAGACACTTAAATTACCTATTCATTACGAGACATCAAGAGATTAGATAAAGAAATACCAGACAAAGTAAATCGAAGCGAATAAAAACGTAATTCTAGGCCTCCCATAGAATCTTCGGAGAATGTCAACAAAAAAAGCAACACTTCAAAGGAATTCTTTATTCTTTGTCTTAGATTACCCCCTTAACAGGTGTGCGAGTGATTGCGGGTGGATCCTTGATCGATTAGAGATCTAGATGACATCACGTGAACACCCCGACGCGTAAATTGAGATCAGATAAGCTGCGTCCTCCCAATACGCGGCGGGTTTGTCCGTTCCTACACTTTTCGCGTCTCCCACCACAACCACTTGCACCCCGCCTCGTACCCCCTCTGCTGACCTAACCACATTTAACACAAAGGGGGAATAAACCCACAATCATGCATCAAAAACCATATCCACCTCTCCCCAAGAACCCAATTCTCGTCCCCTCACCTTCAGATATTATACTTGCCGGTGACTCCTCGGATGAAGATTCGCCTGCCGCCCAACAAGCCAAGAATCAGCGGATCTTGGGGCATGCCCATAATTACCTTAGTGGCCAACAGCTATACATTCACTCAGCACGATTACGAGGTCCGGTGATCAACAATCCTTGGGGGAAGGGGGCTAAGCAAACAAAGAGAAAACCTGTGGCCCAAATGGAGGAAAAACACAAGTCAAAGAAGCGGAAGGCTCTATCCGAGGATGATGAGAGAGAAATTCTCGGAACCCCTGCGCAAAAACCGGAATGGGCTGTATGGGGCACTGAGAAGAAGAGAGGTAATAGGAGGACTATTTTGGAATCCTCACCCGAGGCCGAAGAGCTCTTGCGCTCAGCCTGTTTGAGTCTTGGTGAATCAATCGCCCCTCGGCCAGCTACGAGCTGTGATGGAGTACAGGAGAAAGAGATGCAGACGGCCGTGGTGTTTTCGAATGATATTACCCCTATAGTTACGCCAGCCAACCGAAAGGAAAAACATAAGCAGAGAGTTCCGACTCCTCCAGTTCTTTCTCCAGGCTCCTTCTACAAGAAATTAGGGACCAAGCCTACACCTAGAGCAACTCCAAATCCTGTATTTAAACCCACATCGAACGGTAAAGCTAAGCCCACAAGACAGGCACCCCGGTCGGTTTCCCGCTCACCGGTGTGTGGTAGCCGAGGAAGAGCTTCCGTTCAGAGTCGTACACCGTCAGCTGCAGTGCCCCGATCGAAAAGCAAGCCCTGCGAGCCGGATGAGAGTATACATGATGTCGCGCCCGAAGCTAACAGGGCGATACCATCACTGGCCCCTGCGGATGCGAAAAAGCGGATAGGAATCAATTTCACTACAAAGCCTCTATTCGCAGACCAATCAACGGGCACTGCGGTGGAAGCTAAAAAGGTTCCGAGGAAGAGACGGAAAAGGGCTGACAATAGTGGAGTGAAAAAATATCCCGGGGATCACCTCTCGGAGCCTATGGCACGAGATCAGGTGAAAGAAATTTCGATGGTTGAAACCGAAAAACAAACAGTTGGAGAACATGTGGGCTCTGGGAAAAACAGGAGTGTTGTTGAGAATGGGCGATCTGGCACGAGTGGCAATGGCACTAGGTCGGAAACCCTGGACAAAAACGCCGAGACTGTAACATCAGAAGCCATACCTATTGAAAATTTTAATTCCCACACGTATGTATATTCTGTTGCGGTTCTCCCGCACCAACCTCAGGTATTTACTTTAATGGATTGCAGGTCTGGACCGCTATCTTCAAACGAACCTATCCCTTTACAGCCTGCTCAGATAGCAACACTCTTTATATCGCCGTCTCCAGTCATGGCAGCCTCTGGAGAGAGATTTGCGGAGGATAGCCACCCCAAAATGACCCCTGTTGCAGGGCCGCTCGCCGGGAAGGCGGCCTCCCCTAACCGCATGCCCTCAGTCGACCGCACAGGGAGCCGGCAGGTAGATCCAAAGCCAGTAGAGAAACCCCCGGAACGTGACATCACTGCGATGCCCTTAGCAATAACCAATGAGCCCCCACAATCTCATGGACAAAGCTACCTCTCAGCGCCTGAAGCGCAGAGGAACGGGGAGGAGAGAGCGGATGAAGTAGACCTGGAACCATACCAGAGCACTCAGACGCAATTGATGGCCGCAAAAGGATTCTTTGACGCCCTCAATGATTCCCCGTTCTTTCTACAGTCGAAATTGAGTACTACGACTGAGGAAACGCCGAGCGTGTTGCAGTCTGACACATTCTTCAATCTCGACACTAGCAAAACGCCGACGCTCAGTTTTGGTGGAGGTTGGGGAGGCCGTAGCAAAATCCCTGTCACCGATCCAACGCCATTCAAAACGCCTGTGCCGCGGAGCAACTGGAGGTCATCTGGTGATATCCAGGTCCCAGGAACCAGCCCACCACTACCGGTGGGCACCAAGTTTGCGCAAACGATCAACACTCTCAAACCATCGACCCCGGAAGGAACTACCTTTACTCCATTTGCAGCATTCGCTACACCAAACGGCACGCCTGAGCCAACTCAGAAAGATATCAGTCCACTAACGTTCTCCCCTCTCCGAGATGTGACCCAACACCCACCAGGTCAAGAATCGAACACGAAGCCCTATGTAAAATTTGTGGGATTTGGCTTGCTGGATGAAGACGAAACTGCTACAACTCTTGATCTTGGGCCGAATATTCCCTCCAAGCCTGGCCAAAAGGCCTCTGACGAGAAAGATTTGGTAAAAGAAGTCATGGGCTTCATGGGTCAGCAGGTCTGGGATATTGATGAGGAACTGAAGAAGATGGCTGGAGGGAATCAGAACACTAAAAATACTGATACTAGAAAGAAGAGAAGAGGCCTCAGAAGGTAGCCGCATTCGGGGAGGTTCTCATTGTTCCTACCCCCCCCCTCCCCCATGTCATTCCTTTGCCTTTGGGTATTCTCCTTGTGAATAGTATATGGGACAATTAGAGGCGCTATTGGTGGGATGTTTATGGGTCTTGTATTCCATTGACTGTGATGCGGTGCGGTTGTGAGTGCGGTTGGGGGTGTGGGGGTTGGGGTGATTTATTAGCAGTTTTGCATTGGTGCGACTTTATGGTATGATAACTGGATTTTACTGCAGACTATCATACTGGGTGGCGTTTACTGCGCAATTAGGAATTGACCGGGTGGTCTTCACTAGATATAACTATGACCTGGGCAATGTTTGACTTGTAATTGATGAGAATGGGTGTATAGTGAGAGTGTTGTAGCACTGCAAGTTCTTTTTTCTCGCATTCTTCTTGCGTCGCCCATTTGTGCCCCCGGGTTACAGGTTATGGAGTACAGTACAGTGCCAGCACTTCGCATGAGGCCTTCCTCCCAGGAGCCAGACCAGCGATCACGTCATACAATTACGATTTACATACTCGAGTACAAACACCCCCTAACACAGGTAGGTAAAAGGTTACCATAGTTCCAGACTTATATTCTGGCTCGGCGCTACTCAAAAAAAACAGAAAAACAGCTAGAATAGTACCCTCTTGAGCTGGTGCTGGTGTTGCCATATTATTATTTATTCGTTTATTTCCCCCCTCTCTCTTCCGATTGACGGTCTGTACCAGTGCTGTACGTAGACTATGGGGGGACAGAATCCCATGAAAACTTATAACTTATCCTACGATAGTGAAATACCAATGACAGAAAAAACTTTCATTCGATCCTGGAACAAACAATATCCTCCTTTTTTTTTCTTTTTTCTTTCCAACTCGCAATCCACAATTTTATACCCCTCCCCTCAGTTCAGTTCACTTTAACCCATACCGGCCTCCTGCCTCCTGCATCCTGCTGGGTACAAGTACGATACAAGTATTATTCAGTTCAACATACCTTATTTAAGATGTCAAGCCACATAAAGTTGTACATGGTTAAGTTTTCCAGACATTTGTGATCGCCCGATCTTTTCGGCCCGATCTAGCACGGGGACGGTAGTTTCCGATTTTTAAGGACACACCCGAGTAAGATATTAGGCCAATACGGAACTGGTGTATCAGCGTTCGAGCCAATTCCTTGATATTATTAGGAACGGGGGGGGGGGGGGGGTGGGGAATCTAGAAATATAACACGACGGGATCGTGCACCCCTG
>Ga0307509_10010516_pt1 | contig 11324 bp, 18 predicted proteins | sample 10_EM_MG_FD_202245 | JGI IMG/M metagenome (GOLD analysis project Ga0307509, IMG submission 202245) | Populus trichocarpa ectomycorrhiza microbial communities from riparian zone in the Pacific Northwest, United States - 10_EM | ecosystem: Host-associated > Plants > Roots > Unclassified | place... | reverse complement strand
CCGTCAACTGCGCATTGGGCGATGCGAGGAATAAATTGGGCTTACAGCAGCAGCTGATGAACAACAGTTCTCCGAATTGTGATACCATGGTGCCTGCGGCGTAGGTCATAGGAGATCCTCTGATGCACAACCCTGCATGGGAGGACAGAGATGTATCAGCGCTCAAAGTGGATCAATTAACCGGAACTACTCGCCTGCTAACCGCCTCCCGGCGTCTAGGTTGGCCACATCAACAATCAGTAGAACCGCGCTGGTTGATCGCAGGAGGGCCAAGCCGACTAGCACAACCTTTGAGCTGTCCAGACATCGGTATGCCTTGACACCCAAGATGCCGGTGACCAGGAATGACAAGGAGAGGAAGTTGGTTATGGTCGATACGACCTCGATTCTATGGGTGAGGTAGCTTAGCATTCGGCGACCGGGTCGGCGGGGAATTCACCACACACGTTCGACAGTCTACCTGTTCGGTGAACATAGAGATGAGGGTGGGGAGAGGGAATGCGGATCCGACAGCTTGGCTCCCAAACAATATGTAGAACAAAGTCTTGTGGGGAACCTTGCCAGAACGGATGTAGCGAACGACTGTGAATGTATTTCTGAAGAAGAAAACGAAGAGAGCAGAGCAGATAATAAGGATAGCGTGAACCTGCAGGAGGTCTTTGATTAGGGGTGGGCAGACGAGAGATCCATCCATGAGGGGGAAGTATTTTGGTTTGAAATCTTCGATGGGCACTCCGGGGTAGTATTTGTCGAAATTGCGAATGACGACAGTGGCAGTAACTTCAACCAGGAGGTCTGCTCCCGTTGGCCCAGCCAACGGGGTGGTGACAGTTGCAGGAGTAGACTCGGTCGTTATACTCTCCAAGCTAGGTCCAGGAATGGACCCCATGGCAGTTCGTTTGGGAGCTTAATGTGAGGGAGTGAGACGCCCGGGGTGATGTGGTGGGCGGTGGGAGCAGGGAGAGGGGGGTTCACCGGAGGCCGGTCATCAGGACCGGGAGAGAGCAAGAAGCAACAACGGGAAACCAACAGGTCGAAGAGCACAGCAGAGATGTGTCGCAACTGCGGCCGGACCAACTTGAATCACCTGTATCGTTTCATTGAACGATCGGTCCATCATCGGAGGAAGTGGCGCGGGATGAGCGGGAGATTCGGTCGTCGGTCGCAGTTGCGAATGGCGTCAACCAAGACTTCGCCAGTCATCGTTATCACTGGCACACCCGGCACTGGAAAATCCACCCATGCCGAGCTACTCGTCCAAGAATCGCCCGTTCCGCTACGACACATCAACGTTAGCGAATTCGTCAAGGAAAAGGAGCTGTACGAAAATTTCGACGCTGAATGGGATAGCCATATTGTTGACGAAGATAAGGCAAGAACTCGCGCTGTATGACTGTTGGATCGTTCTGGTTGACGTGTCGGGTTAGCTGATTGACGAGCTGGAGCCGTTGGCATCTGCTGGTGGAATAATTCTGGATTGGCACGCTTGTGAACCCTGGCCGGAACGCTGGGTGGATCTGGTCGTGGTCTTGCGATGCGACCATACGAAATTATGGGAAAGACTCGAGGAGCGGTGAGTCGGGGTGGTGGTGGTCATGTCCAAGCTTCGCTATTCCTAACCTTTGGGGACAGGAAATATTCCCTCAAGAAGATCACTGAAAATAATGAAGCGGAGATCATGGAAGTGGTCGCCCAGGAGGCTCGGGACTCCTACGAACCTGAGATTGTCGTGGAACTAAAAAGCGAAAGCGTCGAAGATCTGGGGTCAAACGTCGCACGGATTGTCGAGTGGATTCAAGCCTGGAAGAAGGACCATCCAGAGGGAGGATGATCGTGAACCCCCACTCGCCCCACGAATCGACCACCGGGCAAGGTCCTATCTGTATCCTCACTCCAGCTTAGATCCATGTACTACAACGCGCGTTTGTAAACGTTTTAGAGATAACGGTCTTCTGTTTGTACACCCTCTCGTTGAACTCGAGTTGAGCTTTTGGGCGGAGCACGTGATTACGATCCACGAGTTCTCACTTATGCCATCAAGTTCGCGAAGACGTATCGTCTCAGAAGAGCCCGATGATGCGAGCGGCAAGTTCCCCTCCCCTCAGCAGCCCGCACGGCCGCTGACCGATTTACTACAGAAATGGACGTGTCTGTCCAGGTAGAGTCCGAGGACCAGGAAGAGATTGTCACGAACACTCCTTCGAAGAGGAGGACTCGCGCAATGCGGATAATCGACTATGATGAGGAGTCAGTGGCGGAGGAGGAGGATGAGGTCGACGATGCCGAGGAAGACGCGGAGGGGGTACGTTCCCCACCACTTACGGTCGTACCTGTGTTAATCGGTCCCGTTCGGACAGTCAGAAGCGGACGAACTGGACTCCGACCAAGAATCGGAACTCCCAGCCCCCGTCGCGTCGAGGCTAAAGATCAAACTCAAGCTTCCTCAACCCTCGGCCTCGGTAGCGTCATCTCGTCACACCTCACGAGGTATAGTTGTCCCGCAAACCATCTATGAGTTTGCCTTTAACGCGCCGTAGACGAAGATGAGGAAGACGAGATAGAGTCTGAGGACTCAGACTCAGTCGACCCTTCGACTCGTTCAGCATCCGTGGTTGGTGGGCGCACCCTGACGGCACGTCAGGCCGTCCTTGCAAACGTCGTAGATCCCACACACGTCTCCCTTAGTGAGTCACAGGCTCGAGCTTGTTTTTGGTCCCCCAAATCCTAATACCCTCATAGACCAGCCTGCTTCCGGACGAAAGAAGAAGCCGCTAACCGATATCGAAATTGCACTGAAGCGAGAGGAGACCGCTCGAAAACGCAAAAACTTGACGGAAAAGAAACTCGAGGACGAAAAGGTGATGTCCCTACTGGCACGTTCGTGGCCTGCAGCGTTCCTGACTTGCTTCAACCAAGGCCGAGACTATAAATCGACTTCTGAAGAAGCAGTCACGGTCCAAAACAAAACGGAACGCGGCTCCACCGGCTGATACACCACTGGAAGGCGACGCTGAGGATACCGTGGAGACTCCTCCTATCCAAGTGATCCCAACTATGTATCGGTGGGTATCCGCATCCATATCCCGGCCTCTGATCGAGGAAGTGGACGATATGAAGGTGGACAACGAGGCTGAACGAACCATGTCACTATCATTCTCTGTCCCTTTCATTGCTCTACCGCAAATAACTGATGCTAGTTGAGTTGGTCGTATCTATGGGAGAAAAACTGGACAATACACGAAGGGGTGATTTAGACACCCAAAGCGGTGTGAATGGCTGATGGTGAGCGATGCACGAACTGGGCAGGCCGTTGTGCACTGTACATCAGAGCGAAAGCCAGGCAAGAGCGAAGAGGGCGCAGAGAACAACGGTAAATAGCACCTTGGGGATGGTGTGTTTGGATTCCCCCCTGTTTATTGGCAAGAACCCACTGTTCCCAACTCCATCCGGAAAAACGGTCATGGTCGTTCTGTAGTTGGTAGAGCTAGAAACGAATCCACGGTGAGGAACCGAAATGGAGCCACAGTTAGAGTTTGCCTACTAGGAGGTTTGAACGGTTGGTTGGCCGTTGATGGTGGTGGTGAACACGATCCCCTGGATCGAAACCACAATGACTGTGACCGATTCTAGCGGTTTGGTGCCGGTCGAGGTACCGGTGGATGCTGGTTGAGGCGGTGGGGGCAAGGTTGGTTGGGTTGCCGGTCCGCCAGGAACAAACCCGCTGTCATTAGGTTGTCCAGATTAGCCCGATTGCCGCTGTTAAGAGGATCGAGGAGGACCTGAGGGTAGGGGGGCCCGACGAGCTGTTGGGCGGGGGCGAGTTGCCACCAATCCACGGTGTGGTAGGGGATGGAGAGGAAGCTTGGTCACCCTGCTGGTAATCGTTCAATCCAAAAGTGCAGGGCTGTCCGCTTGGATTGGCATTCTCAATCTTGAGACGCAGTGGGGTGATGGAGAAGTACGGGGTTCCACTGATATGGGAATTCTCGTACAAAGTGACCTCGAACAAAAGATTCAACCTTCAACTGCGATAAACCGACGATCGCGAGTTACCTCGTATGGACCGGGGGAGATGCAGCTTGGAATGGGCCAGTTAAAGTGCTTGACTGTGCTGCCCGGCTCTTGAGTGAGCAACCCAGGACCAGTAGACACGGTGAAGTTAACTTTCTGCTCAGCAGAAATCAAGAAAACGTTCAGGGAATCGTAACTCGTCGGACGACCAGAACCCGGGGACCACGCGGCTTCCTCCAACTTTCCGTTTCCAGAGACCTAGAGACAAACGGTGAGGATGGAACTTCCGAGGCAACGGAGGTTTCACGTACGTCGATGGAGAGATGGAGGTCGCTGTTCGCGTGGAGAGTGCTGAAGCGGGAAAGGTCAGGTTTTGGGGAGGGAGAATTTCAAAAGGCTCACGTTCCGATGGCCGGCGCGTTTACGATTGCCAGGCCTTTGGTGTAAATTTGACCATTCTGAACGGTTTGGGCGGAAACGAGAGTGACGCCCAGACAAAGGGAGAGAAGTCCGAGAGCAAGTTGGTGTTCGACCACCATCCGAACGGTGGGCGAGGTAAAAGAGAGGTGATCCCCGGTTTCTCCGCATCCGCAGTCTGACCCTCCGCCAGCCAACGGTCGTTGTGAGCTGTTGGGTTGCCAGGTCTACGTCAGATCCCGGGCTCCTGTCATGGAATGTGTTGTGATCGCAGCGGGTCAACGGATCCCAGTTTACCGTGATAATCCCGCATGTCCGAGTCCGCCACCACCACGGAGCCACCCACAAAAAAGCCGCTCTACGAGGGCAGCACCCAGTTCAGAAACTGGCGATTCTCCAGAGAACAGCTTGCTCAAAAGCGATCTGTCCTGAATGTCGCTGCCGTAGAGGCGGTGCGGAGGGTTATCGAGAACGATTCGGCATGTCGACTCGCCCTCTGCTCTGCTTCACTCCTCTTACCCAGATACAGCCTGGTTCGTCTAGGGACGTCTTGTTCTTGACCGCGGATGAAGAGCTCCTGTTGGTCCGACACTACCTGACCAAGGTGGTTCAGCTCTGCGGCCACTTTCGTTTTCCAGAAGAGGTCGAGGCGACGGCAACTACCTACATCAAACGTTTCTATCTGACGAACACGGTGATGGATTGGCATCCGAAGAATGTCATGTGCGGCAAATTGAAAGCTATTTCCGTGCTATTCATGTGGCTTACTCATGGCTGCCCCTGGCAAATAGGTTGACGGCGCTGTTCCTTGCGACGAAGACGACGAACAACCCCATTTCCTTGGATTCATACGCCGCCCATATCCCAAGAACCGAACCGGCGGACGTGCTTGAGTTAGAGTTTCTCGTTGCGCAGAGCCTCGGCTTCGATTTCGCCGTCTGGCACCCCCACCGAGCGCTGTGGGGAGCATGGTTAGATCTCCAAGTAAGGGGCTGCAGACGTTCCCACCGTTCATCTTTGAATCCTGATGCCTTTCGCCAAGCCCATCACACAACTCCCTCCGACCGAGCTGGATCATGTTTACAATCAAGCAATGGGACATGTGCGCACTTCGAGGCTAACCGATGCCGAGTTCATCTATAGCCCGGCGCAGATTGCGGCGGCCTGCATTTCGCTAGCGTCGCCACAAATCGCAAATACGTGGATCAGATCGAAAGGGACAGACGGGAGTTTCATCCCCATTCTCTGCGCTGTAATACAAGAAGGGGCCAAGCTACCGGGGGTGGATATGGTCAGGGAGGTCGACCGGCGTTTAAAACTGTGCAAGAATCCGGAAAAGGTTGTGGGCTCGTCAGCATATTTGGCTAAGAAGGTCGAGGAAGATAGGTTAGCCACTCAGAAGCGCACGAAGAAGGCGGACGAGGTCCGAAACACCAACGGGGAAGATCCATTTGGTAGTGAACTTGGAGCGACGCTTGATGATGACGACGACTGATATGTGCGTTTCCTGATTTCATTTTCCCCTTCGCTACACTCTGGCCCTCACGCACATACAGATGAAATTGTATGGACGCACATGAAAGCATTGGCCTAGAGATCTTACATAAAATGGATTGAACTCGAAAGGGAAAACAAAAAGCCCGCAACGCCCAAAGCATAGTAGGGTCTTCGAAAAGCCGTAAGCTTGTAACCACACGCAAACGCGAATCAGCGATCATCTTGCGATTTTTGAGGACGCGGAAACCTCTATCCCTCTATCGCGCCGCAGGCAGCGCGAATTTCCGCAACAGGGGTGTTCCTATGAAGTGTGAAAACGCATTTCTAGCCGCTCAGTCCCCTGTTACGCATTGAAACACTTTCGACTGTACTTTCTTTGCTTTCCGTGGATTTGAGCTTGAGCGGGCGCTGGAGGTGGGTAACCGTGGGAAATCAATACCGAACTGAGCCGCACGGACTCTGATGACATGTGACAAAGGGGAGAAACTTGAAACTGGAATTGACCCCAACACCCTCCGTTCGTCTGTGGGTTGCCTCGACGCTCTCCGTCCTCGTAAGAGGTTCCCTACTACCACCGTGGCGCTCTAGTCGTTGCGCTGGTCTCTTTTATCTCTGATTCAACCTCCAGTCGACCCCTTCCCTTTAACCCCGCACCCCCACACATCCATGGTCGACCAAGATGGCCACTGGAGTGATACCCAAGCCACCGCCGAAACCGACGAAGCTTCCGTCCATGAAGAGCGCCAGAGTACGGTGGAGGAAGTCGCAGTCCGGGACGAACAGGATCTCACCATCACCCCACAAAAGGTTACTGCTGAAGGTGACAAACGACCACTATCTCCCGCCTCTGGTGTCGCTATCGATGCCCCCACCTCTGCAGAGCAGCCCGACGACGTGAGAAGCGTGCAAAGTCTGCCTGTGGTCCGCGTCACGGAACCCAGCGATGTTTCCCCTACCGTTCAGGACGCAACAGCGTCTATGGACATCCAACGGCTCCCTTCTTCCCCTCGTTCGCCACGCACACCCACGTCACCTCACGACCCGCGTTCAGCACGAAGAGCTTCCACTCTCCCGGAGGTGAGTACTATATTACCAGGTCCAAAACACAGGCGGTGCTAAGCTTGCTCAAAAGAACCGAGCCGGAAATCGGTTCTCCGGCTTCTTTACGAACCTCATCCATAGACGAGATGGGCTACCTCCCACCCCAAACTCAAGCACCCAAAACGAAGACCCTCCGATATCCCCCGCTCCTTCCACCCGCGATGCCGCTCCAACCACCACCACCATCACGGCTACAAGTGGAGCCCCACCTCCGGCACTACCTCCCCCCACTCCCCAGGAACTCGGCCTAGACATATCAACGATCACTTCCTCCCTATCCCCGTCCCACTTCACCTCACCTCCCTGTAGCGGTGCATTCCTACCACCCCATTACCTGCTCTTATGCCATGCCCAAGGGTTGGACGTCATACCACTTGTCGCTCCTCCTGCTCCCGCGCCGTACGCCTTGGTTCGCCGAGTACCCTTCAAGTCTGTCGTGGTTATGGAACAGCGTGGCGTTCTCGTGGCCATTGCTGGTAGGCGGGATGGAGTCCGCGTTTACGCTCTCGATGAGATCAGGAGAGCGATCGATTGGAGAATTGATACAGAAGTTAGGAGAGAAAAGGACAAAACGCGTAGGGAAGAGGCTAAGAAGATTGCTGCTACAGAATTCGGGCTCGGCTTCCCAGAACCCAAACGCCATACGGAAAGGAGCCTGTCTCTCACACCAACATTGCCAACAAAGGTCAAGCCTCAACGTAGAGCGTCAACTTCTAGTGGAGTTTTCCTGAAGAGAACTCGCCCTCCTATTCCTCCGGTCCCGCCGGTCCCTTCTCAACCAAACGTCGAGGATCCTCCAACGTATCAGTTAGCTCAGAGCAGGGACAGACTTGAACACCGGATGTCCGCTCACCAACTGGTTCAGCGGACTCCTGTCGAGCCTGCAATTCTCAATCCGGTCAATCATATCACTACCCCTGGTTCGGGACACGACATCAAAGCCGACTGGAATAGCCGCGGTTCGAGCGATGACGAGGCCATCGATATTGTTGCCGCAGGAGCTTCAGGAAGCCAAGCTCTGGACGAACGTACGAGCTCGATGGCTGCGGCTTCCACCAACCAGCCTCCCATCCTGCTACCATCAAACGTCCCCCCAATATCACGTTCAACAAACCGCAGGAGTCGACCGGCGAACCTGGATCTCTCCTCGACACGCATGGACTCGGGCACCACTACCGTGGTTCAGCCACCTTCTCCCGCACCCACTTTGACAGCCATTCGTCAAACCCTTCAGTCACATCCGTCTAATTCAGGTCAGGGCACTGGCAACGGTAATCCCGCTCCAGAACGTGATGGAGACGAGGGAGACGACGAAGGGGGACCCTCGACGCCAACAGATCACATCACCCTGGCCCAGGCGCTGTTGGAAAGTCGGATATCCGGACTCCCACCTGCTGGGACGCGCCAACCCCAGCAGGCTATCCTAATTAACGCTCCTCAGCCTGTCGATGATTCATCCCGGCCACGCACTTCCGAGTCTGTATCGCAAAGGAGTGGCAGGAGCAACACCATTCGAGGGCGAAGGAGGTGGTCTGTGATGGATGTTTTCCACGGGAATGCAACTCCCCGGGCTTCCGAAGATTCGAATACCGTCCCCCCTCCGCTTCCTCCTATTCCGACTTTGCACTCACGTGCTCTCGGTCGTTCGCGATCTGGGCGTCCCCTCGTCAGCCCACCCGCGCGCAGTGAATCCCCGATCGTCCAGCCTCCTACCCCAACCCGCTCCACCCCAAATTTGGTACAAAACCTTTCAGTAACCACCCCGTCGAGATATCGCTTCCTCCCTCGCGTGCTCACCGAGGCCTTCTCCGGTAGGCGGGGATCGACGCAATCGTCCTTGTCAGATGTCGAGAAATCGAAGGTAACGGCGGCTCCTGTCCCGACCAACGCCCAACCACCGAAGTTGGAGTACGTGAAGCTCCCGGGAACCAAAGGTGCTGTGCTCATCAAAGCCGTGGAGACTGCAAAGAAGAGGTAACCCCCCTACCCATCGGGACGTTAGTTGAAGGCTGACGCCTTTCTTCAATAGCTTCCTTGCCATTCTTTGCGGAGAACGTGGCGAGAAGGTCGAGTTGTTCGCTGGGACATATCGTACCGCACTGGGCTTGTCTCGGACCTTCATCCTCCCGGATTCGCCGAGATCGTTAGAGCTTCAACTTCAGGGTGATGATTTGGTTGAGGTCTTTCTGGTGTTTTCACAGAACGTTTTCGGTCTGGAGCCGGCAACCGTGCGTGTTCGCGAGGTAAGGATAGGAAGGGCTGAGAGGAGGGCTGCGAGGAGGCGAGCAAGGGATCGAGAGCCATTGATCGAAGACATCCTTGACACCGATCCCCAAGATCCTGGACGGGAACCCGATGCCAACGTTACTGTGAACGTCACCACTACCTTACCCTCTCGAGCCGGGACACCCATCACGGGCAACGATGTTTCTGACCAGGCGCATACTCAGGAGGCGGAAGTTACGAGCACGACCGCGCCACAACCACCCTCGGAGGAGCTGGCTGCTCTCGCTGCCGCTCAGGCCAGCCCGTACACGACCTTCCAGCAACTCTCGTTCGCCCCCAACTTCCCTCTGGCGTCGATCTCTGATGAATTCATTATACCCCCTACATATCAAGAATTCCTGCAGTATCGAGCAGAACATGAACCCGCTCCCGTAGGGGAGAACGACTTAGATTTGTCTCAAATCCAATTTTCACCACCTGGCCTCCCTGTTCCGGTGACCCTCCCGCCCTCAAAGTGGTACTACCGGGATCCCAAAGGGGTCGTACACGGTCAGCGTTCCTAGAATTATGTGCCCATTTTTTTTACTCACCACATCAATAGGCCCGTGGAAGACTCAATTAATGCAAGCCTGGTACAAAGACGGACTGTTGCCTCCAGACCTCCCGGTGAAGCGGGAAGGGGATGAAGAGTACATTCTCCTCAGGGAACTACGTCTGCAATGTGTTGATCCAGCGCAACCGTTTGGACACTCTACACCAGTGACCGTTTCTCCACCAACTGTCCCCATCGACGATGGCCGGCCGCTGTTGATGCCGATATCGTTGTTGGCTCAACCCGCTCACTACGGACCACCCGCGCTGTTTTTCTCCTCCCGTGGTGGACACAGCACTACGATTGTCGACGCCCGTGGCCGGCTGGTTCTCAAGGGACGATTCCTGTGGAGCAGCGACAACGAGGACGATGACCTCTCATTCTCCAACTCCCCCGGTCGGCTGGGCGACGTGAGACGTATCGAGGCGATTGATATTCAAGACCGGTCTGTGCTTATTGCTATGCGACGCGGGGGGTTGGAGGCGATCGACCTCAACGATGCACTGTTGAAGCCCGCTGATGGCTCTCGAATGGCCCTCCCTCACTTCGACCCTCCACCTTCAAGTACCAACAGGCGGGCTCCTTTCGTTTGGAAGATGGGTACTCCACTCAACTCCGGACCTGCAAGCCCTGCTATCTCCGCACTCAAGGCCCCAACGTCGCGCAAGAAAATGAGCACCGGTCCCGGCAAGTCCCCAGCCCGGGCCGATTTCTATTTGGATCCCGATGGCGAGTCTCAACCCGAGGAAATCATGTTTTTAGGCAGGAAGGGAAACGTCTTGTATCTATGTGAGAGAAACTCTTCTTCGTTTAGGATTATCCGCATATGCCCCAGTGTTTCGTCATGACCCCTGAAACGATGGAACATTTTCGAACTTTGGACAGTTTTCCAATCTTTAATCTGACGAGGTTTTTTTCTTGAGTTGGTTCGTATATAGTCTACCTTAATCCTCCTCCTCCCCCAACCCCCCCCCCCTTTGCCGTGCACTCTATGACATCTCTCCCCTTTTTCTCTCTCCCCATCGTTCACCTTCCACTTCAAGTTCGTCGTAACGCGGTCGTTCGTTCGTTCTATATTATTTGCATGGCCTTGTATATCCTGCGGCAATCTGTAGTCCATAATACATTTATTCAATTATCGCCTCCTGGTGGGTCTTGTCGGGTGTTGGGGATCTCGTCGGCCTACGCCCTCTGAGATCTGGATGCGATCTGGATGCGAACGTTTTGACCGTTACACCACGAGAAGGTGAACAATGAAAGTGCCAATAAAATGAATTTTATGAGGGTACCCCTCATGGCAGCGTCGAGCCCGTTGGCTCGCTCCGCTCGCTCAGTTAGCCGACTCGCGGAAATTAGATCGGCAAATATTATTACTAAATAAGTCTTAGGGCCGACAAGCGGCAGAGCCCGGGACTGTGGTGGTGACAGGCCTCAGGATTGGACGGGATTTCTCGAATTTACCGTGCGAAGCAGTTTTATT